>Ga0209475_10003592_pt1 | contig 14124 bp, 7 predicted proteins | sample tdDd471_FD_187128 | JGI IMG/M metagenome (GOLD analysis project Ga0209475, IMG submission 187128) | Marine sediment microbial communities from the Atlantic coast under amendment with organic carbon and nitrate - tdDd47.1 (SPAdes)... | ecosystem: Environmental > Aquatic > Marine > Coastal >... | reverse complement strand
TTTCGTCATGGCAGGAACCGACAAAGTAAATTCCTTTGCGGGGGCTGTTTATCAGCCGGTGTCTCACATTGGCCGACTGCATATGACCTTCACTGTCCAGACTCTGGCGCAAAATACCTGCCAAATAAGCTGCATCAGCTTTGGGTTCGACCTTGTTCGGTACAATCAAAAGATCGCTCTCGATTTCAAGTTTTATGGTCGGCAGGGTGGATTCATTGACTTCAATCAATAATTTCTCGCCCTCTATGGCAATCTGCGGTTTGTCTTTAGCATTAAATCTAATCAATCTTACACCGTTTTTGCGAGCTTCATCATAGAGGCTTTGACCATATATTCCGTGTACCAGCATTGTCTCGAAAATCATCAAAACTTGCTTGCCGTTTTTGGCAAGTTCGTTTGCCATTTTCAAGGCAGAGCGCGACATGGTTTTATGTTCGGCTGAATGATAATCCAGCAAAAAGCTGATAGTTTCAGGTAGTTCAGAATCTTTTACATCTTTGAGTTCCTTAAGGTTTTTTACCTTGTCGCCAAATTCCGGCCAGATGTTTGAAGAAGCTCTCTCAATACTGTTTGCCACTACAATCTCGGTTACTTCTTCCGTCTTATAGCTATCACCAACTTTCAGGGTGACAGTATACTTGTCGGACTGTCCATCAACCGCAATCAGACTTGAATTAGCCAGCCATTCTATCTTTTGATGGGATTCAGGTGCTGACTGGCAATGCAGTCCCAGAACCGAAAAACCGTTGTTTGCCAGTGTTTCTGCACATTTCTGAGCCTCAAAACCGCCGCCTATCACGGCAATTCTTTTATTCTGCTTCAGTTCAGCAAAATTTTTGAGATCTTCCAGGGCTTTAGCCGAGGCCATTTCTGCCTGGGCCATTGCTCCAAGCATATCGGTGGGGCCGTTGGCTGCTCCGGCAGAGAGGATGTTGTCGGGCAGTTTGACCTCCACACCACCTAAAAACCCCCAGCCGTTTGGTTCAATCTCAAGTACCTTGGTGATTTCCTCCAACTCGGTTGAGGGAAGCATGCCGACCGAGAGAACCAGCAGATCGAATTCAGCAGCTACCCGTTGACCCGTTTTTTCGTCTTCACGGAAGATCTTCAGGCTTTTACCATCTTCAGCCTGCAAAATTTCGGCAGGTACTCCCTGTAGCAGTTTTACTTTTTTGTTCAGTCCATTGACCAGGCTGCGAACCTGCTTGCCGATTCTTTGCAGATCCATATGAAAAATGCTTATTTCCGATTTCGGGAAGATGCTCGAGAGTTTGTTGGCGTGTCGGATGGCCGTTTTGCAGCAGACCTGCGAACAATAGTCGCGTCCTCTTGTCTGATCTCGCGATCCTACGCACTGCAAAAATCCTACTCGAATATTTTCAGCAAAGTTAACGTATTCTGATAAGCGTTCTTCTCTTAAAATATCATTCAGCTCTGCGGTGGTGATAACGTTTTTAAATTGCTGATAATGCAGGCTTTCAAGCTCCGATGGATCATAAGGAGTGACGCCACTTGCGACAATGATTTTCGCCACCTGAATCTGCTTGCTGGTTTCACCTGCAATCTCTACACTGAAACCAGCTTCATTACGGTCAGCTTTGCTTAATCGGCTGCTTTTGTGCAGGATTATATTTTCATTGGATAAAAACTTCTGCTCCAACTCACTGACCAGACAGGCACTGCAAAAATGACAGCTATCCGTTGCCATGCAGGACCATCTTTCGGACAAACCGCCGATTCGCTTGTCTTTTTCGACAACATGAACCGTGATGCTTTCTGCTGCAAGATTGAGTGCAGTTTTCATTCCCGCTACGCCTGCACCGAGAACCAGCATTGTTGTGTTTTCTTGCATATAACACTCCAGGCAAATCAGTTAGAAGAATATTTTACAGGTTTATAAAACCATATATAAAAGCAAGATTGATGTCAATTGCTCCATAGACAAATTGGTCAAAAAATAGTGTATTGCATAGCTTTATAATGAAATGCTGAGACGAAAGAGCTATTTCACACTATTCATGTCTGTTACCTAACTATAATTATTGAGGATATAAAAAAAGTCAGGTAAAATCTACAAAAAAATAGATGCAAAGCCTGAAAGGGCGGGAATAAAACAAGTGCAGCGAGCTTAATCTGTAAAGGCATATGTCAGTATTTGTGCCGTGCACCTGACAGGGGGCGGGGTTTTAGGAGTTCGGGATTTGAGATTTTATCAAAAGCGTTATTTTAAACAGATAGATAGAGCAGCAAAGATAACTCTTTGCATGGTTTCTTACCAAGCCCCCAGAACTTTTCTTTATTGCTTGCTGGATTGTTGTCTATTCTGTTTTTGTTTGTTGGGCATTCAGCTCTATAACCTTTTGAATATCCTGTATGGCATCATTTTCGTGCCAGTGACGATCTCCGGCCAGGCGATATCTGACCACACCTTCTGCATCAATTATCAGCGTGGTCGGCACGCTTCGAATGGCATAACGGGTGGCTGCCAGATCATCTTCATCTAGTAACACGGTTAAATGATCAAGCTTGCGATCATTAATCAGGGCGTTGAGGATCTTCTCGTTGTAGCCAAGTGACACCACGGTTACTACCTCAAAACTGCCAGCACTTTTCTGGCCAAGCTGGTTCAACCACGGCAATTCATTCAGGCAGGGATTACACCAGGTGGCCCAGAAAGAAAGGATTACAACTTTTCCCTTGTAATCGGAGAGTTTTTTCTCCTCGCCTGTTTTGAAATCTTTCAGGTTGAAATCCGGGGCAGTGTATAAAGCCTCTGCTTTGCTTTCACCGGGTATAACTGATCCCAATTCAAGGCTTCCGCTGGAGTCTGGAGCACCATCGAAAAAATGGAAAAAGACGATGTATCCCAGTATAAAAACAGCGATTAATTTTAAGGTCTGTTTGATGTCCATTCTTTCCTTCTAAGGCTAAAGAACAATCCCATTAAGATAAACAGAGAAAAGACAGAAGCTGCATTACCGCTGGAATTACAACCGGAACCAGAACCACTGCCAGAATCTCCATCGGCAAACTCTTCTTCCAGATCCATTTCGTCTTCCAAATCGCCATCTTCAATAACAGGTTCGCTGACTTCCAGCAAGCCTATAAAGTTTCTCTCAAGCTCGTTGGGATTGGTAGCAAGAATCTCCACTGCGCCAGGTTCTGCATCTCTACTGATCTTGACATTTTTAACCAGAAGCTCAGTGGGCGACTTCAAGGTGATTTCGCCGTATTCCACCACATCCGGTTCAAAGCGCAACTCGATACCATCACGCATATATTGTCCCGAAACCGTAAGGTTAAAGCCATAGTCACCGGCTCTAAAGGTGCTGGGAATAATATCCGTAATGTTTAAAGGCGGGTTGCAGGTTTGCTCTTGACACATTTCGGTGCCATCAATAGCATAATCCAGACCCATGATAACGCTGAAAATTGTACTTTTCAGAAGCTCACCATCGGCAGTGCTGATTTGAAGAGAGAAGGAAGCCACCTTGCGACACAAGTCGCCCTCGTAATCACCAAGACCAACCTGAACATTAAAGGTGGTTCTGGTTTTGGCAGCAATGGATTCAAGTTCAAATACTCCACCGCCGGGAATTTCCATGACTGCGATATCAATATCGGTTTTATCGGCCAGAGCCTCAACCGTTGCAGTCAAAGGCCCGCTGTCACCTTCACCGGAATTGATCACATCCATCACCACGGTAACAACTTCATTGCTATCAAGGCTGACATCGTTATCGCATCCGCCTGTTACTTCGTTCAGCTTGGCAGACAATCTGGGGAAGCTTACATCTTCACCCTGACCAAGATCGCCGGTGGCGATTAAGGCATAACCCTGCTGAGTAGAATCGCTGGGATAGAATCTGCCGTTTCCGGGAACAGAGCTGGCAATTACCCGCACTTTATATGTTCCGGTCACAGGAGCTTTAAGGATAACCTGCTCCAGATTGTTCAGGCTGTCGGGCAAATCTTCATCACCTGCGACAGTAGAACCATTATTAACATAGCCAACATTACCGAGGTATGTATCGCCGTTTGGAGCAATTACTTCAAGGTCAAGATCGTTCACCAGCGTGCGACCGGTTCCGACTGTGCCGTTTGGATCAATCCAGGCCAGAGTAACTTTAAAGTTCTTGCCGGCTTTTACATAGATTTCGTATTCAACCTCATCATCCGTTGAAAGCACACCTTCAGAATCGTTGTCGATATCGGCAAAGACAGTCAGGTCACGGCTGTCACCTTTAAGGTACAGTGCATCATCTAAAGTGATGCGTCCCCAGCCCTGATGAGTGGAAGGAATCGGATCAATATCACCAATGGAAACTATTTCACCACGGTTGTTGAAAGTAACCACATCACCTTCAAGTGGACGACCGCTATTGATTACAACCGCACGAACCAGCGCACTGGTGGGGTTGAAGCCGTCGTCTTCGTTTCTTAAACCACTGGGGTAAAACCCATCGGTGAAATACTGGCGCACCAGTATGCCCATTCCGGCTGCGGTGGGAGAAGCGAAGCTTGTTCCGGCAGTAACCGAGACCGCACATTGATTATTTGGCGGATCGGTTCTGGAAATTACGGTCTGTCCACCATGAGCATTGACACTGCCGGGTACCGGCTGGCCATTGTTTTCAGTGGCAGACTCAATAAGGCCGGGTGCAACGATATCGGGTTTAAGGCGACCATCGGCTGTGGGCCCACGTGAGGAAAATGAGATAAGGTCTTTTCCATCTTCATACCAGGCGGGCATACTTGCACCGACACAGATGGTGTTTTTAGCGGTGCTGCCTTCGCCTCCCAGAGTTCTCTCGTTGGGGCCGGAATTTCCAGCGGCGAAAAAGATGGTGTAATCATTCTTTTCCCAGCAAAAATCATCCAGCATACTTGAATCCTGGTCGTAGGAAGTAGAGGTGCCCTCTAAACCGTAGCTGTCATTATGTATTCTGGCACCTGAATCATAGGCCTGCTTGTTGATGTTATATTGGGTCGTAAAGGCCAGACCATATAAATATCCCTGATTGTTGCCACCATCCTGAAAAACGATTTTGGCGGCTGGGGCCATGCCGTCGGAGCGATCAACGCCGGGGTCGTCTCTGGTTGCCAGAGTCTGATAATTGTCGCCCACCGCGCAACCTGTGGTCATGGTTCCATGATAGCCACCGGCAGAATCGTCATAAGCCTCGGAGCCTGCCATGGTGTAATAAGCGATTACTTTGTTGTTTTCGTTGGTTATTTTAACACCGGGAGCAGATCGGGACTGCTCGAAAGTCTGCGACCAGCTTTCCTTGTTATAGCGGAAATGACAGGCATCGGTATCAAGACCGGAATCAACGGCGGCATAAATTTGCCCATAGCCGGTAAGGCCCGCATCAAACAGTGGTGTGCTTTGTAACTCTTTGTCGCCAGACTGCAAAAGCCAGACAGAGCCATAATTCAAAAAGGCCGGAACTTCGTAATGTCTGATATTAAGCACGCCACTCATGGCCAAAAGAGCATCCACAACTTTCGGCAAAACCTCGCTGGAAACCTTCAGCATCATCGTTGGCTGAGCATCAAGGTTTTTGTACACAACTTCATCCGCACCCATTTCAAGTAGCAGCTCTTCCCAGCCGTCCATATTTTCACCACGATGGGCAGCAAGCTGGATGTACATCATCGAATCCAGTTCATCATCTTCAATGGCTTTGGCCAGTTTGGAATCCAGAATAACTTTTTCAGGAATCGCACCTGTAAAACGAACGCCTGCAAGAGCTTCGATTTTTTTGGAAGAATCATTTTTGTTGAAGGCTACCAGGTAGGCATTGTTGGGAACAAATCCCACGATTTCCAAACCGTTTTCACGCAGATTTTCTGCGTTAACCCTGGAGATATTCTGATCGAATTGAATTATTTTATACTCTCTGCGGGAGAGCTTTTCAATCTTGCCAAGTGTTTTGGCAGAAAGAGCAGTGTGGAGTTTTTTTGATTCAAAAGAAGCTTTCCGGCTAACCAGTGGATCATAATTAAACTCTTCAAATACCAGCAATTCCGGCTGTTTGGCAATGTTTGCAGCATCCTGTAATTTCATATCGTAAGACGAAATCCTATCGTCCTGTGTTTTTGCCCGCTCAAAAGCGACCCCGCTTTTAAGCGCATCGAGGGCGGATTCGCTGATCACTCCAGCATTCCAGCCTAGCCCGCTATGCTTTTCTTTTTCGGGATAAATTGTAAACAAGGCAATTGCAATTAAACATACTGACAAGGTAATAAACAATGTTTTTTTCGTTGTAAGTCGCACGGAAACCTCTCTGGAAAGCAGCGGGAAAGATGAAAAACGCAATATGTTAACATGAAAAGTATCAATGTCAACAACTAAACAAACCCAACAAAAACAACCACTTAACCTAGTACATGAAAAACGTTCCGCCTGTTCTTTAAACTATTGATATTGCAGAGCGTTTTTATTTCCTATTAAAAAGAGTTAAATAGGTTCAATTTTATTTCTTTATTGCAAAACAATGCGATGATAAAAGTTGTTCCGCTGTTTTCTTGCCTGAATGGCTTAACTTTGCTATTTTCAGTTATCAAGTTCACCAGATGGGAAATGAAATGAAAAGAATTATTCTCCTCTCAATCAGTTGCTTGCTATTAACTTTCTGCGCCACAAATGCAGCAGCCTTTGAGGACAAATATACCCTGGAGGATGGAGACACGCTGGAAAAAGACAAGGCTGCACTTCAGATTTATGCAGGCTATCCAAAATCCGGTTTCTCCTTTATTGCCGCACCCTGGCAATATGTGAATATCGGTTTCAGATTGGAAATGGAGTATCATCCCTCACTGATTTTTGGGGTGCCATTTAAAGTCCAACTACTTGAATCTAAAGGAGAAAGACTAAATTTTGCCCTGACTTTCTTTCCCGGTCTGGACTTCAATTTTAAGTCCTCAAACGATCAGGTCAAGATAATCAGCACCCCCGGATTTGCTGCTGGCTGGCAATTTATCCGTGGTTTGTCGTGGTTTTTAAGTGGCGAATATGCCATGCTGACACAGATAAATCCCACAACCGATTTTATCCATCATCCGGTTTTATCAACTGGTCTGGAATGGCAGACGCCGACCATCATTAATGTTATAATCAAAGGCATTGTGGAGTTTAAAAATTATAATTCCGACGATTTTGTTTACGGCGGTCTTTTAGGATTGGGATTTGCGGTATGGTGAAAAACACTCGTAAAATTGGCAGGTTTCTGATTGTTGTGACACTTGCCATCGTTCTCTTTTCGGCTTTGCTGTTTGCTAAAGATGCCCCCCGCTATATGGACATGACTTCCGCAGAGGTTGACAATATCCTTTTTAAATCAAACACTTACCCGATAGACGATAAAATTGTCTATATCTCAGATTTCTTTTTAAACACACCCTATAAGTTCGACCCACTAGGCGAGGGTGCAAAAAGCGAGGGTGACAAAGACCCGCTTTTCAGGCTCGATAAAGTTGACTGTCTGACCATGCTGGAACAGATCTGGGGCATGTTATGGGCCGAAGATCTTGCTCAGGCAAAGCAGATAACCCAGCAGATGCGATACAAAAACGGTGTGGTGGCCTATCAGAACCGGCACCATTTATCCTGGAGTCAATGGATTGTCGAAAACGAAAACAATGGATATGTTGCTGATATTACAAACAAAATAATCCCCAACGCTGCTGTTTTGGAAAGTAAATATTACGGAAAAAAAACCTGTCAGGGTAAATGGAAAGCATTTTGTGACAAGCTTGGCAAAAATATGCCACAGGGCAAGTTCAGCCACTATGTCCTTCCGCTTGATAAGGCCATGCAAAACCTCGACAAAATGCCCCATGGAGCCTTTTTATTTGTGGTATTAAAAGACCGTCCGTGGCTGCCATACCGCATCAAACACACCGGATTATTAATTCTGGACGACAAAGCCAGACCGATCTTGAGACATGCCAGCACGCATCATAAAAAAGTGGTGGATGTTGCCCTTTCGCGCTATTTAAAAATGCTGCAAACCAAGACAAAAAACTGGGAGGTCAGCGGGATAATTCTGCTGAAACCGCAAAGACCAAACACAATCAAGTCACTGCTGTACAATCCTTCCATGTAACTTATAATACATGCAATTCAGTCTTTTCGTCATTCCCGCGAAAGCGGGAATCCACATGGCTATGTCACTGAAATAATTAAAAATATACTTTCATGTACAAACAAGAAAATGCAAAAACTCCGACAAACCAATGCCATTGATTGCAAATTTTGGATACCTCTTTCGCAGGTATGACGGATGTTAATGGTTTCTTTTTTGCAAACAACACCACTTTGTCAGCAAACTCAAATTAAGGATTAATTTGTCAGTTTAAAGATTTTCCAGCGACCACGAAACCTGATAATTCTGCGAATGTTTAACTGATGTTCCTGACCATCTTTACTGTAGATTATTTTGGAATTATCAAGGGATTCCAGCCCCAAAAGAGCCTTGTCCGTACCTTTTGGAATCGGCCTGTGCTGTCCCGGTTCGAAGCGAACATATTCTGCCCCTGAAAAATCAGAAGCCTTTAATATTGCATAGAAATCTTCTTCCAGAGTTGTCAACAGCTGATCCCGGCGGGTGAAATTTGTTATGCTTGAATCATGATCGCTGAGCCAGTCAAAGCCCCAATCAAGGTCTTCAACCGAGGGAACCGTTACTGCAAAAATCCTCGGATCGCTCTCCAAGAATCCTCTGAAAGCTTTTTGAGCAATATCGTCAGCTGGCTCCATTTTTGATAAATCTTCAGTAAAAACGCATACTTTATCTACGCAAAGCCTGTCGGTTTTGCAATCATCGTCAGATATACATCCACCAGTGACAGATTGCCCGGCCACCTGACAGGCCGAGATACTGAAAATTACCAGTAAAATAAAAATGCAGAAGTGGTACTTCATGGAATCTCCTCCAAAGGCTGATGTTTTCAAGAGTACAATTTGTACCTTTAGGCTGGCAAGAACTTTTTTCGAGTGGAAATTTCTCCGCTTTCTGAATTGAGTCTGCAAGATTGAATACGTTTATATTGTTTCTGGATAAAAAAGAGCCGTTCTTCCATTTGAAGAACGGCTCTTGAAAGTTTCAGTTACCTGAGAAATTTATTTATAGTTTAGCGGGAATTTTGCGACCAGCTTTGCACCATATTTTTGTTGAAGAGTCGCAACAACATCTGCATAGGTTACATCGGTGCAGGTAAACTGTGTCAGGTCGGAAATTGTCAAAACTACCAACTCTGCACCATCACCGGCAGAGTTTTCAGCCAAAACATAGATATAATGCGAGGTTGCACTCAGGGCATCCAATGGGCCACCACCAAGTTCTGCTCCCGCGCAATTGGTCATGGTCAGTGTAGTTGCTACGCCGGCTACAACCGTTTCGCAATCGCCACAAGCTTCGGCGGTTGTCTGCAAGTTTACAGCGCCAATTTCTACACAGAAATTGGTCAGCGGTGTTGAAAAGAAATCAGCAGGTACTGTGTCGCAAGCCTTTGCCTGCGTAGTCTGTCCGGCAACCTGCTCGCATCCGCCATTGCCATCATCCTGATAACCCGGATTGCAGGAACACACACCAAATTCGCCACTTACAGTGCAAACAGTTTTGTTCTGCTCTGTGCAGGGATTTGGATTACAGGGATTATCTGCTGTTTCGCCACAGGTAGCGCAATTTAAATCGCTGAATTCAATACAGGCTCCGGTTCCGATTGTTCCATCTGCATCGGTAGCCAATGGCAAACAGGTTTCATCAGCCTGACAGGTGCTGGGAGCTGCCTCACAAGTTGTTAAGCATACTGGCTCACCGGGGTAAACACCGCAAAGTTCGGTGCAAATGCCATCTGTTTCACATGTTGTACCATCGCCGGTGCAGGAATTGGCATTTTTAAGGTCAAAGCAAACACCGCAGTCATCACCAAGGCCGGCATCCATGCAGCCAACAGTTGCAGAGCAGGTATTCATGGCGCATTCATCAACACAGAAACTGTTGTCACCCATTGTTATGCAGAGGTCTTTTCCTTCAGCTACACAATCTGCATCAGACTGGCATCCCTCTTCGATGCACATGCAGACATCAGTACCAGTAGAAGAGTTTGTTTCGCAGCCGGTAGAGCCATCGTATCCGGCATCTACACAGATTGTATTACAGTTAACTTCTTCCTGTTCCAGAGTTGTTTCGTTGCAGGTGCAGAGAGTATTATCCCCGGTGCAGACAAGCTGGAAGTTGCTGTCACAGGAACCACTGCATACTGAAGTTTCCTCGTCTTCATCACCGTCAACATCACCATCAATGGTCTGTTCGCCACAGGTTTCGCAGTTAAGATCGCTGTAGGCAATGCAGGCTCCCGCACCAATTGTTCCCTGATCATCAGTTGCAATAGGCATACAAGTTTCATTGGCAGCACAGGTATTTGGAGCAGCTTCACAGGTAGCCATACATTTCGGAGCAGCCGGGAACACGCCACAAAGATCGGTACAGATTCCATCTGTTTCACAGGCTTCACCATTGGTGCTGCAGGAGTTTGCACTGGCAAAATCAAAACAGATACCGCAATCTTCACCAATACCGACATCCATGCAGCCAACCGTTGCCGAACAGGTGTTCATTGGGCATCCATCGGCGCAGAAGCTGTTGTCGCCATTTACAATACAAATGTCTTTACCTAAAGCTACACAATCATCATCACTTGCACATTCCTGCTCAAAACACATACAAACATCAGTACCAGTAGAAGCATTGGTTTCGCAGCCACTGGAACCATCGTATCCAGCGTCTATGCAGATTGTGTTGCAGCTAACTTCTTCCTGTTCCAGGGTTGTTTCATTGCAGGTGCAGAGAGTATCTTCATCTGTGCAGGTAAGCTGGAAGCTGTTGTCACAGGCACCGCTGCATTCGGGAACGATTTCTTCATCTTCATCGCCGTCTGCGACTTCTTCATCGCCGTCAACATTGTCACCATCAACATTTGCGGGAACACAAACATCGTTTTCGCATTCGAGATCGCCATTGCAGGTGTTATTTCCATAACACGGGCAACCTTCCGTACCTTCATCGCAGATGATTTCAGTACAAACATTGTCAGTGCATTCGAGGCCCGAGTTGCAGGTGCCATTGCCATAACATGGGCAATTTTCTGTGCCGTCAGGGCAGAACTGACTATCGCCATCCACCGTAACCGGTACACACACACCATTTTCGCATTGCAACGTTCCGTCGCATGTGTCATTGCCGTAACATGGGCAGCCTTCTGTTCCTTCATCGCAGACAATTACGGTGCAAACATCGTTTGTACATTCAAGCCCCTGATCGCAGGTGTTGTTGCCATAGCAAGGACAGTCTTCCGATCCTTCAGGACAAACAACGTTGTCTTCTTCAGCATCATCACCGTCAACGTTTACATCGCCATCTACTTCATCACCATCAACTGTATCACCGTCTGTTGTGTCACCATCGGTTGTATCGCCATCGGTTGTGTCACCATCGGTTGTGTCACCATCGGTTGTATCGCCGTCTGTTGTATCACCATCGGTTGTATCACCATCGGTTGTATCACTATCGGTTGTGTCACCATCGGTTGTGTCACCGTCGGTTGTATCTCCGTCGGTTGTATCACCGTCAACTTCGTCACCGTCGGTATCACCTGTTTTGGGGATGCATTTGCCGACATTATCGGAGTTGACGTAGCATTCGTATCCGTTAATGCAGTCTAAATCAATATCACAGGCAAAGGCATTAGTATCGGTACCGCAAACTTCCATCGAGGAAATGCAGGAATAGCCAATCGGGCAATCGGTATGGTCAAAACAATGAATGTTTTCGCTCTCATCCTGTTCGCTGTCGTCTCCATCAGTCGAGCTATTTATACAAACACCGTTTGAACATTCGAGGCCGTTGTTACAAATGCCATCATCGTAGCATGGACAGCCAGACGTGCCGTTCGGACAATCTGATTCATTTGATTCATTACAAGCACCAAAAAAGATTGTGCTTAAAACAAGCGTTAACAACATAAATAGAGTTCTGGACTTCGTGTGGTACATTTCTTTGCTCCTAGAATATGATTTGTGGTGAATACGACACTCCGATAATATTATTTTTACGCAGTATGTCAACAACTTTTCTGAAGCCAAGAACATTTACCAGATAGTAAAAGATATTTTGACGGAAAATTACATTAATTGTCTTTACTTTAAACTAACAGTTTCCATTATTGGTGGGTTTCTGACGACTGCTTTGGTGTTTAAAACCTGTAGCAATATTCAGCGCAGATTAAAAGCTTTTCAGACAAAATAGATTCTGCACCTGAACTCTTGGACTTTGATGCAGTGCATTTTACGAATGAAAGATGATTTAAAGAATTTCCGCTGCAACTATTTTCCAGATATTATCCATTCTGGAAATTATTAGCAGCAGCTTGGGCTCATTTAGATTGTCGAGTGAAGGAATTAAAAGAATGCAATCATCACTTTTAATGTGTTCGCTGTAGTTTATCAATTGGAAGGAATCAGTGGAATTTGCCTGATTAACCTGATATTTTCCGGCAATTTTTATTTCACTTTGCGATTCAGCCAGCCATTTCAAAGTTTTCGCCTGATCGTCATTTGTAAAAAATTTACCATATACCAGCGTGTGAAAGTCCTTGTTATTATAACTGTTTTTTGTCTGCCCCTTGTCAAGCTTGCCCCATCTTGGAGCTACATAGGCGGAGAGTCTTTGCATGTCCTGTTTCAGATAAGCATCTACACTGGCAAAAAACACCCGCAAAACCTGTTCGCTGGCCGAAAACTCCGGTTGCGGATGGTGCATTTTAGGTCGTTGGGCGCATGAAAGTGTCAGGAAGATTGTAAAAATGGCAAATATAAATAAGCGTTGCATATTGTCCTCAGAGTTTAGCAAACATATCAAGAGATATAAGCCGAATCCCGAAAGATGTCAAACCCGATTAAACATATTGGGAAATAATATTTACCATATCTTTCCGCTCAGACTGAGAGAATTTTTGAGTGATTTATCACTTGAAAATTTGTATCGAAGGCTTAATGTCTCGATACAATCGACTAATCGTCGATCACTCGCCATGAGTGATGCTAATCAGCTTTCTTGTAGAAAACATCCCGAAAATAAAAATCACACCCGGGAAACACTGCAGAGTTGCCAAAAGCAGATAATACATTAATACGATTTTGAAAGTTGGCCTTTTTGTGATAAGTAGATAGATGCTTTTTCAATATGGGCAACTATAATAGCAAGTGCAAGAATAATTTATCGCAATTTTCAAAAAATAAGAATATTCGGGTGTTTGCAATTAGGAAAAACACTTGACCTGAGCATGGTTAAGATTATACATTTTATATAAGTTGTCTTTTGCCAAGGGGGGATCACAAAGAAGGGAGACCAAATCATGACAAAATTGTGCGTAGGGATTGATATTGGTGGAACAAATCTAAAGGCTGGTCTGTTAACCAACAAAGGAACAATGCTGGAAGAATACAGGTGCCAGCTGGAAGTTGAAGATAAAACTGAAGAAGGTATGGTCAATCTCTGCGACAAAGTTGTAAACAAACTGATGTCTATTTCAGGATTTGGAACGGATTCGATTGTGGGTGTTGGTATTGGCGTGGCCGGTGTAATTGATGACAAAAACGGCATCATTACCAAATCACCAAATTTCCCGGAATGGAACGATTTTCCTTTTGCCAGGCTTCTTTCCGAGCGAACTGATCTTTTAGTGACCATGGAAAACGATGTCAATGCCGTGGCCCGCGGTGAGCAGTGGTGCGGTGCGGTTAAAGGCGAAAACAGCTTTTTGGCCATGGCTATCGGTACGGGTCTCGGTGGAGCAATCTGTCTGGATGGTCAAATATGGCGTGGGGTGAGCGGTATGGCCGGTGAAGTAGGTCATATTTGTATCGACCCGGACGGCAGACCCTGCAACTGTGGTTCCCATGGTTGTCTGGAAACAATTGCCTCTGCTGTTGGACTTGTTGCTTCTGTTAAAAATGATAACTTTACAGAATTACTGGAGAAAGTGGAAAGCGACAGTGCCATCCCCTATCAGTTGGCTTTAATGGCTGAAGAAGGCAATACTCAGGCACAAGGATAC
>Ga0209475_10003590_pt1 | contig 14125 bp, 2 predicted proteins | sample tdDd471_FD_187128 | JGI IMG/M metagenome (GOLD analysis project Ga0209475, IMG submission 187128) | Marine sediment microbial communities from the Atlantic coast under amendment with organic carbon and nitrate - tdDd47.1 (SPAdes)... | ecosystem: Environmental > Aquatic > Marine > Coastal >... | reverse complement strand
GGCTGGATGATCTTGACGTTGCCCGACGGGATGATCTTGCCTTGCGCGGTGGCGATGATGTCGACCTTGCCGACGATCGACCATGTTACGGCGATGATGAAAAAGATCATGATGGTGAACAGTATCCAACGCCCGAGCGGCGAGGGCGGGCTGTCCACGACCTCCAACACCGCAGGCAGAAATTCCAGTTCCTGGCGCTTGCGTTTGAGCGTGGGTGGCGCTTCTTTTTCCAGACGCAGGGTTTCTTTGCCGATGGCGATGTAGTGTTGGATCGATCCGATGAAGGCATAAAACTTTTGCATCAGCCTTCGACCTTGTCATGGCGGCGGATGTTGGTGACCTTCATTTGCTGAACCGGTTGAAAAGCCGGCGGCGGTGTTGGCGCCGCGGGAGGAGGAGGGGCTGGCGTCAACTGATCCATGGATATGCCGATGCCCTCCATCTGATTTTTCCACAGCCGCGCGTAACGTCCGTCGGTGCCCATCAGCTGATCGTGATTGCCGTCTTCGACCACTTCGCCGGCCTCGACGGTGACGATGCGATCACACGCGCGCACTGTTGATAGGCGGTGGGCGATGATCAGCACGGTGCGGCCTTGGCTGATTTGGCGCATGTTCTTTTGAATGATCTCTTCCGACTCGTAATCCAGCGCCGAAGTCGCTTCGTCGAAGATCAAAATGCGCGGATTGGTGACCAAGGCCCGGGCGATGGCGATGCGCTGACGCTGGCCGCCGGACAGCGTGCCGCCACGTTCGCCGATCACGGTGTCGTAGGCTTCGGGTAGTTCCAAGATGAAGTCGTGTGCGCCCGCCAGCTTCGCCGCTTCGACGATGTGCTCGCGGCTCAACGCGGGCTGAGAGATGGCGATGTTTTCCCATACCGGGCGATTGAACAGATAGTTTTCCTGCAGCACCACGCCGATCTGGCGGCGCAGCCACGTGGGTGACGCTTGAGCCAAGTCGACGCCGTCGACCAACACTTTGCCGGCCTCCGGCACATACATGCGCTGCACCAGTTTCGCCACCGTGCTTTTGCCCGAACCCGACGGACCAACGATGCCGATGCTTTGCCCGGCCTTGATGTCGAGGCTGATGTTGCGCAGCACTTCCGGCGTGTCGTACTTGTAGCGGAACGTCACGGCGTCGAACTTGATCGCGCCTTGCACCGGCGGCAAGTCGGTTTGTCCGCCCGCGACTTCGGTGGGGGTGTTGAGGATGTCGCCCAAGCGCTCGACCGAGATGCTCATCTGTTGGAAGTCTTGCCACAACTGCGCCAAGCGCAAGATCGGTCCGGTGACGTGCCCCGACAGCATGTTGAACGCGACGAACTGGCCCACCGTCAAATCACCGGCGATGACGATCTTGGCACCGAAGTACAACGTGAAGCCCATGGTGACTTTCTGGATCAGCTGCACGCCGTTGGACGCGTAGTTACCCAGCATCGCGGCGCGGAACGATGCCTTAACATATTCCGCCAAGCGTTCTTCCCAGCGCCGATGCATCTGCGGTTCCACCGCCATGGCCTTGACGGTTTCCACCCCGGTGACGCTTTCGGTGAGGAACGCTTGGTTTTCCGCACCGCGTTGAAACATCTCTTCCACGCGCTTGCGCAGGCCCGGCGTGATGAATAGCGAGAGACCTATATAAAAAGGTAGTGACGCCACCACGATCCAGGTCAGGAACGGCGCGTAGGCAAACATCACCGCGAAGAACACCACCGTGAACGCCAAGTCCAAAACCAGCGTGAGGGCGGAGCCGGTGAGGAAGTTGCGCACGTTTTCCAATTCACGCACCCGCGCCACCGTCTCGCCCACCCGGCGTGCGCCGAAGTAAGCGATCGGCAACTGCATCAGGTGTTTATAAAGGTTCGATCCCAACTGCACGTCGATGCGGTTGGTGGTGTGCGAAAACAGATACGTGCGCAGTGCGCCGAACAGCACCTCGAAGATCGCCACCACGATCATCGCGAACACCAGCACGTCTAGGCTCGACATGCCGCGATGCACCAGAACCTTGTCGATGACGACTTGGAAAAACAGCGGCGAGATCAGGGCGAAGATTTGAATGAATAATGAGGCGATCAACACTTCGCCGAACAGTTTGCGGTAACGCACCACGGCGGGGATGAACCACGACAGATCGAAGCTGACCTCTTTGGCCGCCAGCTCGGCGCGCGACGCCAACGCGACGATGCGCCCGGAATACTTGGCGGCGAATTCATCGAGGTCGAGTTCCATGATGCCGTTGTTGACGGCGGCGTTACCGGGGTCTTGGACCAGCACCCGGGTGCGGTCCTCAAAGCTGCCGTCTTCCAGCTCCACCGGTGCGCTCTGGACCTTGGCGAGAATGAAAAAACCGCCCGGTTTGGTGACGGTTTTGGTGGTCATCTCGGGCGGTGCGTCGGCGTCATCTGGCGTGACGCCGATCTGGCCCAGGGCACCAGGAGGCAGTCCCTCTTGTGGCGGTGCAGGCGGTGCTTCGACTTCGATCTCAACCTCTTCATCAACCCACTGACCGATCACCGGCAACGGTGCTTTGTCGAGACGTGAAGCGGGCAGATCCATCGCCTTGGCCTTGAAGCCCAAGGACTTCGCCGCGCGCAGCAATTGAACCTCATCCACAGCCAAACCATCCGGCGCATACTCATGCGCCAGCTGCGCCGGATCGGCGGGCTTTTCGAAAAACTGGGCGAGCATAACCAGCGAGATCAGTCCCGTGTCGACGGGGTCTGCATCCGGTCGTGCACTGTTCTCAGCCGTGTCCGGTTTGTCGCGATCTTGCATGCCATCCCCCACAAGCACCCCGTTCAGAGTGCACAATATGGCAACCAAAGGTGAATGCACTATGGCACGATCATTAAATTGTGCACAACCCCTTGACGGTCTATATGGTTGTGTGAAATCGTAGCGCAAAGGCCTCATCCCGATCAGGGGTATTGGCCATAAGGGGGGCGAAAAGCCTCGTGCACTTGAGGGCGCTTCGTGCGCATGAATTCAAGTTGGATTGCCCAGGGCGCTGCCGTCCTCGCCAATCCGCGTCGGCACGGTTGCGTCCTCTATCTTAGGTGTTTCTCCCCTGCAAAAGCTTGAGTGTGTGGCTCGTGTTGTGTTTGATGGACGATCCCGGAAGGGGCTGTTGAGGGGAAAAGGCGTATGACCACAATAAAACTCAAACTGGGAACCTCCCCCCGGTTCAGGCAAATCCTTCTGCATGGTGTAGGGGGAACCGTAAATGTATGTGTTCAAAGGCAAGCAGGTGAGGACGTTGATGGAACTGCTCAAGCAGAAGGGGTGAGGGCGGTCCTGTTGTGGGAATTGAGCGGAATGGCGTTGAGGTCATGAGCCAGGGCAGCAACCAGCAACACGGTCAAAAATCTGGGTACATAACGGCCCCGATATTGGATTTAATTATCTACACGCCAAGATTGCGCGCAATTATTTCAGACCTAAAGGAAAACAATGATTTTAGGCCTGAAGGGCTGCGCCTTTTACATCGTCTGCAAATCGGCATTTTCATTTTTTCTTTATTCTTTGCGTTGCCTATATTCTTGTTTGCGGAAGAATATATCTATGCGCCGTATGTAATAATATTCGTATTTATAATTGCAAATGCCCAAAATTCATATGTAATAATAAATCGTTTTATTGTTCCATATAGTATAGGAGCAATAGTAATAGGTAAAATTATCGATGTGGCGTATGACGCTATCCCAATATATACGAGAGGTTGGGATATCAGTTACGAGTTCTGTATTGGGGAAAATAGACTAATAAAGAATAGAATAGCAAATATTGGAAAAAAAAACATGGGTCAATTGCGACCAAGTAAGGTAAAAAGTGTTTATGTATTCTACAGCAAAGGTAATCCGGAAAACAATACAATATATGTGCCAGGTATTTTCCAGAAATGTTGCGTGTCTCGGGCTCGATTTAAAAAATATCAACACTTAGGTGAGGTGGGTTAATTTAATGGCTGCTGGAAATGTTATTTATTATGACAATGCGTCACAAGGTGGGCTTGATATCTTTCAGGGAGCAACTGATGGCCTTTTGTCCGGCGTCAGTGCACTGATCGACGAGACGACTAAAGGTACGACTTCCTTTAGAAGCTTCGTGAAAATACTTGCTAAGAGCAACGTAGCCTTCGAACTGATTGCAGATGGCATAGATATTCATATTACTGAGGACAATGGGCAAAAACTTGCAACAATCAAAAGTCCAGCCCATGCCTTAGAAACAACCGTCGCTATGACGGCTTCAGCAGTTGTTGGCGCAATCGCCGCATTTATTGCCGCGCCTCTTGCTGCATCGTCAGCGGTCGTCGTGGCCGCTGCTGTTGCTAGCGGCTGGGCATATACGGAATTTCTATCTGATATTGTTTATGACACGATCGATTCCTTTGCCGGAACCATCGATACGGACCTCGTATTCACGAATTCTCAAGGCACCGTTCTGGGCGGGGCTTTCTATGTAGATGGGATTCCGGCAGGCGCGACAGAGCGCGATATCGTCAAGGACTTGGTCAGAGCCGCCACATTGGGGGAATTGGATGCGGCGATCAACGTCGGAGAGGGACTTCAAATCGAGGTTCGGACGGGAACGGACAGGGTTCTCCAAGACACGTTTTACGTCGGATCCATGAACCGCATTGATGATATTGCCGCCACGCTCGGCATAAGCGCGGGTCAAATGAACTTGAAGCCGGAAGGTTCTTCGCCAAATAGCACCGGTTACCCGCTTTCTTATTGGCGTGCGTCGGGTGATGGCAGCGCCGTTTATTATCTTAAGGAATCAGATCACTTGGAATTTTCTGTCCCCGTAGCCGGGGGGCAACGTTTGATGTCATTTCGTGTCGATCACATCTTGAATTTGGGCCATATCAAGTTGGGTGCGGATTTCAGAACATTTGATAACAACCTCTTTATTGGTGAGGGCGTTGGCGACACTTTCAACGGTCAGGGGGGAGATGACTATATTCTGGGCCGAGGTGGCGATGACACATTATCGGGTGGCAGTGGCAATGATGTTTTACGTGGTGGCGCCGGAGACGATATCCTCATTGGCGGAAGCGGCGCTGACGAACTGGATGGGGGTAATGATTTCGATACGGTCGATTATTCTGACAGCTCCTCTGGCGTAACAGTTGACCTGTCGTCGGGCAAAGCAAGCGGAGGGGATGCTGAAGGCGATACACTTCACGATATTGAGTCCGTCATAGGCTCAGACCATGCCGATGTGCTCAGTGGTGGGGCAAATACAGAAATCATACAAGGCGGTGGTGGCAGCGATACACTCCGGGTTAGTTCTCAGGGGCTAGAGAACTATAGTATCGCTGACGTTGGTCTTTTCGGTGGAAATGGCGCCGACACGTTAATAGGTAACGCGGGTGACAATAAATCTCTTTATGGAGGAGATGGGTTAGACATTATTGATGGTGGTAGGGGCAATGATGTCCTAGATGGGGGGGATGATACCGATTTTCTTTATGGCGGTGATGGTAACGACGAACTCCATGGCGGTCGCCATCGGGATGAGCTTTATGGAGGAGATGATAACGACACCCTCAAAGGTGGTCACGGCATGGATCGCCTATATGGCGGTGCCGGCAACGACACTCTAGACGGCGGCGTGGGCTGGGATCTGCTTGATGGCGGCACGGGTGCCGATAAGTTTGTCACAAACAACGGTGACGTTATCACCAATTTGGAATATGCGGATTCCGTCAGTGTGCTCGGTTTGAGCTTATCCGGCGGCTGGCGCATTGAAGGTGAAACAGGGCCTTACACGGGCGATAGTGGAGAGTTGTATTACCTGAGGGGCTCGACCTTGACGGTGGCGTATGGCGGGGCTGTGGTGAAGATTAATGGCTTTTCGAATAGCGAGGGCAAAATCAATCTCGTCGAAAAACCCGAAGAGGATGTTCCGGAGGATCCGCGCGATCCAAACACGCCGCAGGAACCACCCCTGCCTACAGGAGACCCTGATAACGATGACGGCACTGGTGGAAACGGTGGCAATGGCAACGGCAACGGCAACGACCCGCGCCACTCCGGCATTCCCGGCGATCCGAACGCGGTGCCGAGAGATCCGTTTGTTCTTGACCTGGACGGCAACGGCATCGATCTGACGGCGCTGGACCCAACCAATCCGGTTTACTTCGACATCGACGGCGATCTGTTTGCGGAATCCGTGGGCTGGGTGGGGCCCGGTGATGGGCTGCTGGCGCGCGATGTAGACGGCAACGGCACCATCGACAACATTGACGAATTGTTCGGCAACGCGACCACCAATGCGTACGACGATCTGGCGACGCTGGACAGCAACGGCGACGGCGTGATCGACAAGAACGACGCCGAGTTCGCCAACTTGCGGGTGTGGCAGGACGCGAACGGCAATGGCCGTAGCGAAGCGGGCGAGGTCAGCACCCTGACGCAAGTGGGCGTTCAGTCCATCAATTTGTCCGCCGTTACCACCAATGAGAACATCAATGGTAATATAGTCACACGCATGGGCGAATTCACCTGGGCGGACGGCACCACATCCAACGCCGCGTCGGTGGATTTGGTGACCTCTCAGGTCGATAGCCAATTTGTGGGCACATGGGGACCGTATCAGGGTATCGCGGAATCGTTGCCCCAGGTGCGTGGGTTCGGCGAAGTGCCGTCCCTTCACCATGCCATGAGCAACGATATCGCGCTGGCCGGTAAGGTCATCAATTTTGCCTTTGCTCCGGTGTCGGACATCGGGGCCTATCGTGCTCAAGTGGAAGCGATTTTGCTGCAATGGTCCGGTGCGGACGGCATCGATCCGGCCAGCCGGGGTGCAAACATCGACGCGCAGATGCTGACGGCCTTGGAGCGTTTTCAAGGCAACGCTTTCATCGGCCGACGCAGCGGTTCGCCCGATCCCGACAATCGGGAGGCGGGCTTCATCGACCGGATGTGGCAGGACTTCATCGACAAGACCACAATCCGTCTGGCGATGCAGAGCAACTTGTCTGAGGTCTTCGCACCGTTGCAATACGACGTGGCAAGCGGCGACGTGGTCGGCACGCTCGACCCCGCCGTGTTCATGAGCAAGCTGCAAGATGCCGTTTTGCAAGACGTGACCGGCCCGGTTTTGGAGGATCAACGTCAAGACGTGGTGCAGCGCCTGATCGATATCATCGATTTTGCCGACACCATGGCCGACAACGTCGGTATGGACACGGCGGGATTCAACGCCGTTTTGGATGCCAAAATGGTTCAGTTGGGTATCCCGCTGGACACCCAAGAGCTGCGCGATCTGGACACCATGTCGGGACTTTATGGCGACGGCGCGAACAATGCGGTTATCGACGTTGCGGGCGACGGCAATGTGATGCAAGACAGCGGTGGGCGCAATGTTTACTGGGGTGGCAGCGGCGACGATCACATCACCTCCGAAGGTTATTCCGACGATATCTTTATCTTCAATCGCGGCGATGGGCGCGATGTGATCTTCGATGTTGGCGGGACCAGTGACACGGTGCGCTTCGGCCCCGGTTTGACGGCTGGCGACGTGACGTTTGAGCGCAGCGGCGCGGATGGCAAGGACTTGGTGATCAAGCTGGTGGGCAGCGACGACCAGATGATCGTCACGTCTCAGCTTTCCAATTCCAGCTCCGGTCAGATCGAACATTTTGAATTCGCCGACGGCACGGTGCTGAGCGCTAAGGACGTCAAGCAAGCGGTGCTCGACGGCGTGCAGACCGATGGCAACGACGTGGTTCAAGGCTACGTCGGCAGTGACATCTTACAAGGCGGCCTGGGCGACGACACGCTGATCGGCGAGTTCGGTAACGACACCTATATCTACAACCTCGGCGACGGCAACGACGTGATCAAGGAAAGCTACGGCACAGATACGCTGCAGTTCGGCCCCGGCATCACCGCAGACGGCCTGTCGTTCGCGCGCAATCCCATCAACAGCTCGAGTCTGATCATCACCATCAAAAGCACTGGAGAGCAGATCGATATCACCGGGCAGTTCGTGTCGGCAGGCGACAAACGGATCGAGAATTTTGTATTTGCAGACGGCACGGTGTTGTCGCGCTTCGATGTGCAAACCTTGGTCGTTGCGCAACAGGCCACGGCTGGCAGCGATCTCGTGCAGGGGTTTTCTTCCAGCGACACGCTGGACGGCGGCATCGGTGGCGACGACAGGTTGTTTGGCGAGGGGGGCAACGACACCTATGTGTTCGAGGCGGGCTTTGGTCGCGACACGGTTTATGACACAGGCGGCACGGACAAGGTGCGCTTTGGCGCAGGCATCACACCGGCGCAGATCGAGCTCTCAAAGGGTTGGAACACCAACGATGTCTATCTGCGCGTGATCGGCACCGACGATGTGTTGCGCATCAAGGATCAAAGCCGCCGCAACAACCGCATTGAAAACATTGAATTCGCCGACGGCACGGTGTGGACGCACACGGACATCACGACCATGTTGTCGACCTGGGTCGAGCCCACGCCGATCACCGGAACCAGCGCGGCGGAAACGTTTATCGGCACGGCTGGGGACGACAAAATCGTCGCCAACAGCGGCAACGATGTGCTCGACGGCGGTGCGGGCAATGATCGTCTTGAAGGCGGCAAACATAACGACACCTACATCTTCGACGTCGGCTATGGAACGGATGTTATCCGCGACACCTGGGGCACGGACACAATTCAGTTTGGCCCTAACTTGAGCGCGGCGGATATCACATTGTCGCGCGTTCCAGGCACAAAAAGTTTGCAAATTGACGTTGTCGGCACCAATGACCGTTTGATTGTTGAGGCGCAGTTCGGCTCCTGGTTTAACCGGATCGATTCCTTTGAATTCGCCGACGGCACCACGTGGACGCAGGATGATATCCGCACCATGTTGATGGATCAGGCCAAGACCTCCGGTAATGACATCGTCGATGGGTTCGACAACACCGGCGAAGTTCTCGACGGCGGTGCGGGCAACGATGTCTTGATGGGGCACAAGGGCAACGACACCTATGTGTTCGACGTTGGTTACGGTGCCGATGTCATCAACGAGTGGCAGGGCACGGACACAATCCTGTTCGGCGCTGGCATCACCACGAACAACATCACGCTATCGAGTGTCGATGGCAACAGCGACCTGCGCATTGGCGTTGTCGGCACGTCGGATTCCTTAACCATCGATTCCCAGTTCGGCAGCTGGATGTACGAAGTCGAAAAGTTCCAATTCACCGACGGTACGGTGTGGAGTGCGGATGATGTCCGCGCCACCGTTCTGAGCCAAGCCAAAACGGCGGGTGATGATGTCATTCAAGGATTCGGCGGCGCGGACGTTCTGGATGGCGGCGCAGGCAATAACGTGCTCAAAGGTGGAAAAGGCAACGACACCTACCACTTCGGCACTGGCAGTGGTTACGACTTCATTCAAGAATGGCAAGGCACCGATACACTGGTCTTTGGCGCTGGCCTTACGGCTGCCGACTTGACGTTGTCGCGGGTGGCTGGCGGTAACGATCTGCGCATCGATGTCAATGGGACGAGTGACGCACTGGTGATCAACCAGCAGTTCGGCTCGTGGATGTACCAAATTGAAAATTTCCAATTCGCCGACGGCACAAGCTGGACCATGGACGACGTCAAGGCTCTGTCACTGGTCGGCAATGATGGCATCGACTACACGGTCGGTTTTAGCCTCAATGACGTCTTGGTCGGCAACGGTGGCGATGATTGGCTGATGGGCGGCGACGGAGACGACACCCTGGATGGCGGCGCGGGCAGCGACAAGCTCGATGGCGGCGCGGGCGTGGATACCGCTGTTTACAGCACCTCAGCCTCTGCGCACAGCTTCGGTTGGGAAAGTGGCAATCTGAAGGTTTCCGATGCGACCGGCACGGACACCCTGATCGATGTCGAAAAAGTCCAGTTCGCGGACCAAACCTTGCACTTGGACGGCAGCGTCGATAACGCTGCGGTGGTTGGTGATGTGCATTTTGGCGCGGCGGAAAATGGCACCTTGGTCATTTCCGAACAAGATTTGTTGGCCCGCGCTTTCGATGTTGAAGGCGCGGTGCTCAGCGTCACCAATCTCACGCTCAATGGCGGCACGGGTGTGCTCGTCGATAATCTCGATGGCACCTGGACTTTCACCCCGCCCGCAGATTGGTTTGGCGCGGTCGATCTGTCGTTCGACGTGAGCGACGGCGTCAACACATCGAGCGCAGTGGCGAACGTCGATGTTTATGAAGTCAACTTCGACCCCATCGGTGGCTTGGACAGCGCCACCACCGAAGCGGGCACGGCGATCACCCTGGCCGCGACGGATCTGTTGGCCAATGACAGCGATCCCGACGGTGATTCCCTGTCGATCATCTCCACCGGCACCGCCAATGGCGGCAGCGCGGTGTTGGATGCTGCGGGCAATGTGGTGTTCACCCCGGATGCCGGTTTTTCCGGCACCGCCAGCTTTACGTATTGGCTGAGCGACGGCAAAGGCGGCTTCGGTCCCGCAACCGTGGAGGTTGCCGTAACCGGCGGTTCGGTCGCTCCGGTCGTTTCCGGTCCGGTGGCCTTTGCGATGAACGAAGATGGACAAATCATCGTTTCGCAAGCGGACCTTCTGGCCCATGCCAGCGACGCCAACGGCGATGTCATGAGCGTCGTCGGTCTGAGCACAGATGCCGGGGTGTTGACGGATAATCTGGATGGCACCTGGACCTTCACGCCGGATGCGAATTGGAATGGCGCGGTCAATCTCAGCTACACCGTGAGTGACGGAGCCCTCAGCACACCTGCCACGGCGTCCATCGACGTCGCAGCAGTGAACGACGGCCCGGTTGCGGTTGCCGATGCGTTGAGCACCACCGAAGACACGGCGATGACGTTCTCGGCGGCGGACTTGTTGGCCAACGACAGCGACATCGATGCCAGCGACGTGCTGAGCATCGCCTCGATCGACGCCAGCGGTGCGCTCGGCAGCGTGACCGACAACGGCGACGGCACCTTCAGCTACGATCCGGGTGCGGCATTCCAGTCCCTGGCGGTTGGCGAAACCGCGAGCGACACGTTCAGCTACACGGTGTCTGACGGCAACGGCGGGTTGGCGACGACCACGGTGACGATGACGGTGACCGGCACCAACGATTCTCCCGTTGCAGCAGCCGATCTGGCGGTAACACACGAAGACGCGGCACTGACAATCCAAGCAGCGGATTTGCTGGCCAATGACCGCGACATCGACGCCAGCGACGTGTTGAGTATCGCTTCACTCGATAGCACCGCTACCCTCGGCAGTGTGGTCGATAACGTCGACGGCACCTTCAGTTATGATCCGAGCGGGGCGTATCAGAGCCTCGGCCTGGGCGAGGTCGCCACCGACAGCTTCACCTACACGGTCAGCGACGGCAACGGCGGCACCGCGACAGCGACGGTTTATGTGACGGTCAAGGGCACCAACGATCGCCCGGTGGCGGTAGCCGATAATCTCGTCATCAGTGAGGACGCTGCGGTGAGCTTCAGCGCGGCGGCGTTGTTGGCCAACGACAGCGATGTCGATGCCAGCGATGTGTTGAGCATTTCGGGCTTCGACACCGCAGGCCTGCAAGGCAGCGTCACCGACAATGGCGACGGCACCTTCAGCTATGATCCAGGCGCGGCGTTCCAGAACTTGGCCGAAGGCGAGACCGCGACCGACACCTTCACCTATGTCGTCAGCGACGGCAAAGGCGGCACGGCGCGGACCACCGTGACCATGACGGTGACCGGAACCAATGATGGTCCGGTGGCCGCAGCCGACAGCCTGACGGCGGGCGAAGATACCGGGCTGACGTTCTCGGCGGCTGACTTGTTGGCCAACGACAGCGATATAGATGTTAGCGATGTGTTGAGCATCTCATCCCTCGACACCACCGCCACCCAAGGCAGTGTGATCGACAACGGTGACGGCACCTACAATTATGAGCCCGGTCTGGCGTTCCAGTCGTTGGCGGCTGGCGAAACGGCGACCGACACCTTCAGCTACACGATCAACGACGGCCATGGCGGCAGCGCCACAGCCACCGTGACGATGACGATCATCGGCGCCAACGATGCGCCGGTCGCGATGATGGATGCCCTGGGCTCGGTCGATGCCTACAGCGCGGTGTCGATCGCGGCGAGTCAGTTGCTGGTCAACGATTACGATCCGGACGCCAGCGATACGCTGTCGATCACATCCGTCGGCAACGCCATCAACGGCCAAGTGGTGATGACGCAAGCTGGAGATATCTTCTTCCAGCCTGACTTGGGCTATGCCGGTACGGCGACGTTCGACTACACCGTGTCCGACGGCAACGGTGGCACAGCCACGGCGACGGCGAGCATTGAAAGCGTGTTGCCCACTAACTTGATTATGGGCACCGACGGTAAAGACAAGATCAAAGGTAACAAAGGCCCCAACGTCATCGACGGTCTGGCCGGTGACGACAAGCTCAAGGGTAAAAAAGGTGATGACATCCTGGTCGGTGGCGCGGGCGACGACAAGATGTCGGGTGGCAAGGGCGACGACGTGTTCCTGGTCAGTGGTGCCAACAACGGCGTCGATGAGTTTAAAGGCGGCAAGGGCTTCGACACCATCCGCGGGTCCATCGGCGACGATGTGATCGGCATGGAGGAGTTCGATAAGGGCAACAGCATCGAACTGATCGACGGCGGTCTCGGCACCAATGTCATTCAGGGCACGGCGGACGACGACGAACTGGACTTCAGCCGCACCACGCTGACCAATATCGATCTGATCGACGGCGGGGCTGGTGACGATGAAATCACCGGATCGGCCGGCGCAGACACCATCTTGGGCGGTGCTGGAGACGACGAGATCGAAGGTGGCGCAGGTAACGACATCATCGAAGGCGGCGTGGGCAACGACGAGCTGGAAGGCGGCGCGGGCGACGACACGTTCCTATACAGCGGTCAGAACAACGGTTTCGATGAAGTTGAAGGCGGTGCGGGCTTCGACCAAATTCTCGGTTCTGCCGGGGATGACGTGATCGGCCTTCATGATTTTGAAGGCGATGCCAGCGTCGAATTGATCGACGGCGGCGCGGGCTTCAACACCATTCAAGGATCCGCTAAGGACGATGAACTCGACTTCAGCCAAACCACACTGACCAACATTGATCTCATCAATGGCGGCGCGGGCAAGGACGAGATTACCGGTTCTGCGGGGCACGATGTTATTGCGGGCGGCACGGGCAATGACAAGATCGACGGCGGCGCGGGTACCGATACGGCGGTGTTCTCCGGCAATCTTGCGGACTACAAAATCACCCAGAAAAAAGACGGCTCGTACGATGTTCGCGACCTGCGCAAGGGCAAAGGCACGGATGGCAAAGACCGGGTGGTCAACGTCGAACGCCTACAGTTCGCCGATCAAACGGTGTATCTGGTGGCGAACGTCGATCCGGTGGCGAACGGCGACAGCGCCGCGACCTTTGAGGACGCCGCACTCACCATCTCCGCCGATAGCTTGTTGGCGAACGACACCGACAGCGATGGCGATGTGCTCAGCGTAACCGCCGTCGGCAATGCCGTGGGCGGAACTGTATCTCTCGACGTCAACGGAGACGCAGTGTTTGTACCGGATCAGGACTTCAGTGGCAACGCGTCGTTCGATTACACCATCACTGACGCTCACGGCGGATTTTCGACAGCTACAGTGGGCGTGGTGGTCACGGCGGTGGCGGATGCACCGGCGCTAGCCACCACGTCGGCCACCGGTCTTGAAGACACGGCGATTGCGCTGGACATCGCGTCGCAGCTCACCGACCTCGACGGTTCGGAAGCTCTCTCGATCACCATCGCCGGTGTTCCGGCGGGCGCGAGCCTCAGTGCCGGGACGCAGAATGTGGACGGCTCTTGGAGCCTCAGCCCGGCGGATCTCGCGGGGCTCTCCATCATGCCACCGACGGACTTCTCCGGTGCGTTCGACCTGACGGTGACTGCGACCTCCACGGAAGCATCCAACGGCGCCAGTGCCTCGACGGTTCAGACGCTCAATGTGTCGGTCAACGCGGTTGCCGACGCGCCGGTGCTGGTGACCACTCCGGCCACCGGCCTTGAAGACACGGCGATCGCGCTGGACATCGCCTCGCAGCTGACC
>Ga0209475_10003583_pt1 | contig 14148 bp, 10 predicted proteins | sample tdDd471_FD_187128 | JGI IMG/M metagenome (GOLD analysis project Ga0209475, IMG submission 187128) | Marine sediment microbial communities from the Atlantic coast under amendment with organic carbon and nitrate - tdDd47.1 (SPAdes)... | ecosystem: Environmental > Aquatic > Marine > Coastal >... | reverse complement strand
TAACAACAGATTTCTGATCGGTAAATGCACCTGTTTCTTTTAACGAAGCCAGGCTGGTGTATCCTACAAATTCACTGGCGATAAGCTTTTCGCCAAGAAGCTGTCCAACCAGAGTCATGTCCTGTGGGCTGATACCGATTGCCCACATTAATGGGGCAAATGTATATCCCAGTATGAATTGGAGTGAAAGTTCGTTGTATTGTCCACCAGTAACATCGGCAATCCAAATATTGAGATTTGTCCATGCACCCACCTTCAAAAAAATAAAATTAAACATGGCAATAAAAGCAAAGAAAACGAGGAGCATGGCACCAACATTTGCTGCGAGCTTGAGTCCTTCAGTGGTTCCATTTGACATGGCATCAAGGAAATTACGTCCAATCTTTTCCTGGCTGACTTCAACTGTGGTATCAATTTTTTGGGTTTGTGGCATCAAAACTTTTGATATAACAATAGCACCTGGAGCTGCCATAACCGAAGCGGTAAGCAGGTGTTTCGCAAAAATTATGCGTTGAACAGGATCGTCACCACCCAGAAAACCAATATAAGCTGCCAGTACACCACCAGCAACTGTCGCCATCCCACCAATCATCACCAACAACATTTCCGAATCAGTCATTTTCTGAAGGTATGCCTTGATCATCAATGGAGATTCTGTTTGGCCAAGAAAAATATTCCCTGCAACAGAAAGGCTTTCGGCACCTGATATTTTCAAGGCTTTGGTCATAAGCCAGGCCAATCCCCAAACAATTTTTTGAATTATTCCGAGGTAAAACAAAATACTGGTAAGTGCAGAGAAAAAGATGATTGTTGGCAGAATCTGGAGTGCAAAAATGTAACCTGCAAATTTTGTATTCATCAGATCATTGAACAGGAATGTGGATCCAATTTTTGTAAAGTCGAGGATGACGACGAAAATTTTCCCGACGAATTCAAAAAACGACTGGATAAATGGAATAAAGAGTATACCTACTGCAAGCCCAATTTGTATTGTAAGGCCTACCCCAACAATTTTCCAATCGACTGCCCGGCGGTTGGAACTGAACAACCACGCAATAAAGATTAACACCAGGATGCCAAGAAAGCCCCGGAGAAGTGTAACTATGCTGAAGCCACTGCTGGAGCGCTTTACAAAACTTTCGGTTTCGGGCTCATTATTTACATAAGTATAAATAATCCCGTTTTCGGAGAGCATCAAACTATCCTTTGTAATTTTTTTGATTGTAAAATGTCGTGAGGACTGGTAAGCCTGTAGTTTGTGTTCCTGAATTCTGGAAACTTCTTCTCCGTTCTTATAAAAAATAACAACGGGTTTTTTATCTATCACTTTATATACAGTCGAATCCACCGTTTGCTCGTCGGGTTCGAGATCGTACTCAAGTTTCAATTGCTCTCCTTCAAGTTGCCAGTTGCCCGTTAGTAGCAAATTTTCATCTTTGATCAGATGCTCAAAAGTATCGATTTCTTTTGCCAGGTTCAGGTGGCCTGATGGTTGATTAACGGTTGATGGATTACCTTGTGTATCAGTAATTGCAACAGATTGCCATTCAACAGAAATAAGTTTTTCTAATTTGTCAGGGGTTTGGGCGGAGGTAGTGATAAGAAACATGAACTGGAAAAGTCCAATCAGGTAAAGACATCTTTTCATATTGCTTCGATAAAGAATGAATAGTGGTTTTGAAAGCAGGCAAAGATATTAAATAAATTAGGATCAGAAATTGATTTAAAAAAAATGCTACGAACTATTCTGTTGGTGTGAGTTTTATAATAATAAGGTTGAAAATTTGTAGCTTTCAAAAATGAGTCAACCACCAGGATTTATATTTATTCTATACTCTCCTGAAGATATTGTTCAATAAAAAAAATATTCCGATATTTGAAGAAAGGTAGGTTTGGAAAACAACAATCAATCCAGCGAAGTCTTCCGTTTATTTATTTCGTCCCTGATCTTGGAAGCTTTTTCGTATTCTTCGTTTTCAATTTCCTTGGCAATTAATTCTTCCAGTTCGTTGGTGGTAAACTGTTCGTAAGGATTGCCCACTTCATCAGGAGGGGTCCATTGGTCATCCTCTATCTTTTCTTTGTCCTTTTCATCCTGGACTACAATGCCAGCCTGTGACATAATATTTTCATAGGTATAAATGGGGCACTTGAAGCGGATGGCAAGGGCAACAGCATCGGAGGTTCTTGAATCGATTTCAACGGTTTGTTTCCCGTCATCACAAATCAGCTGGGCATAAAATACCCCCTCGTAAAACTTGTTAATGATAACTTCCAAAACTGTTATATGAAAGCTATCGGCAACCCTTTTTAAAAGATCGTGAGTGAGTGGCCGGGCTGGTTTCATTTTTTCAAGTTCAATGGCAATGGCCTGGGCTTCAAATCCCCCAATAATAATTGGTAGCCTTCGTTTACCATCTGTTTCGCCAAGAATTAAGGCATAAGCCCCGCTTTGCGATTGGCTGTACGACATACCCAAAATTTCCAGTTGGATCTTTTCCATCAATCAGTCTGCTGTGTTTGTTTCGCTCAAATAAATGATAAAAGTATAAATAAAATTAAACGGTCACTTAAAAAAACCTTGTCAGGACGAATTTGTTCATAATTTGATTTGGATAATGTTTCGATCACACATTTAAAGTTGTTTATCATAAGTTAAGCAACTGATGGTAAGTTCGAATAAAACATGATATAAAAACGTCCATAATGTTAAATCAGGCAAAAGATGGGTTTCCAAAAATGCAAGTTGTGTTTGGTTAATAGTGTTTTGGCTGGTTAATGAAATAATTGAATTGAATTCCTTGAGGATAAATTTATATTTCGGATGATTCCACTGATCACAACTTCTCAGGCAAACAGTACTTTATCCCTAATCATTTATTCTTAACAATTGCCGTTGCCTCAATTTCAACAAGCATGTTGGGGTTTACCAACGAACTGACTTCAACCATAGTTGAAGCAGGTTTTATGTCCTTAAAAAATTGTCCGTGGGCCCTTCCAATTTCCTCCCATCTGGAAATATCACTAACATAAAGACGTGTCCTGATCACATCTTTCAGGTCAGCATCTAGTTCCTTAAGGGCTTTCTGAATTTTCCTGATAATAAACACTGTCTGGGCATAAGCATCGTTAATTCCGATAATTTCGTTGTCTTCAACCGCGGTTGTTCCGGCTACTTCAATAATGTCGCCAATTTTTAACGCTCTCGAATACCCTACAACAGTTTCCCAGTGGGTTCCTGATGACACATATTTTTTATCCATAATTTCTGGTTTTGCGTGTTTGTAGCTGCTAGCAAAAGTAATGAATAGAAAATGAAATCAAAAGAAAATTAATGAGGTTTTTATAAAAGAAAATAAAATTGAACAAGATGCCATTAATGTGAATAATTGATAAAATTTCGACAGAATAAGACAACCTTATAGTGGTCAATGTTTTATCCGGGACTGTTTACCCATTGACAAACCTTAACCGATAGGTAATATTAAACCGAAATATCCATCTCTGCAATAGGTGATCTGCGAGGACATGATGGCAGGTGGAATCCACTCATGTCTCCATTATATTTGGCTTCAACACAATCGGCAGGATCACAGCATGTATGACATACCCTTTTAAATGCACGGAAACGATCGAGGGAAATATGTGGAGAGAGAAATTCATCTTTCAACGGCTCTTCCTTCAGCAGGTCGGTGCTCAGATACTTTTTATTATCATCCGGAAATACCGTGACCACGACCGAATCTTTTCCCATTTTATTTTGGAGTTTAAGGGCTCCAATAAAATTAGCCCCGGAAGAGATGCCTACTCCAATACCTAAAATCGTTGCCAGCTTTTGCGACATGATAATAGCGTCACCATCATCGACTTCTACAATTTCATCCAATGTGCCAAGTTCAACAATCGAAGGGATAAACTCATCCGATATTCCTTGAATCCGGTGTTTGCCTACTTTATGCCCTGTTGAAAGCGTGGGTGAATTTGCCGGTTCAAGGGGGTGGATTTTTATGTCTGGATTTTGTTCTTTCAGGTACTTGCCCACACCCATTACGGTACCTCCTGTTCCCACACCAGCAACAAAAGCATCCGGTTTTAATGAACGGTATTTCAGCTGCCACCAAAGTTCTGGTCCCGTTGTCAGGTAATGCGCTTCAACATTATCCTGATTAGAAAACTGGCTAGGTAAAAATGAATTTTTATCATCATTAGCCTGTTTGTTGGCCATGTCGATGCTGCCTAGAAATCCACCTTCCTCCTTACTTACCAACCTTATTTTTGATCCAAGGCTTTTGATAAGATTAATTCTTTCGCTGCTCATCCAGTCGGGGATGAAAATTTTAACCTCATGCCCAAGTGCTCTTCCAATGGCTGCGATTGAAATACCTGTATTTCCACTGGTTGCTTCAAGAATAATATTACCCTGTTTCAGGTAATTGTTTTCATAGGCTTTCATCATGATATGGAAAGCCATTCGGTCCTTAATGCTTCCTGTCATATTCAGGTTTTCGGCTTTGGCATAAATCACCCTCTCTTCACCTTTGTATCGGAAATAAATAGCCAGAAGAGGTGTATTGCCAATCATACTTGACAATCCATGAATACGTTCGATGGTGTTGTTCAGCGACATAATTTGAATTTTCCGTCAAAAGTATAAAACTATTTAAATATAACGATGTTTAAGCATTAACTATGGCAAAATAATAATGGATAAGAAAGCTGATGTGAATCTTTAGTTGTCGGATTAATGAAAATTAAAATACCGATATTTTAACATACTTTTTGGGATTCAGGCGTATGTCTTCAAGCAGTTTGTTCAGGTTTGATGTGGCCTGTTCAAGTTGGATATACAAACTATCGTTTGTAAATAATTGGCCGAGGGTACCCTGCCCGCTATTGATTTTATCCGATAGGTCTTTCAGGTTATTGATGGCTTCGCCAGCATCCCTGACAGTTTGCGGAATATCTGCCTCAACAAGAGAATCGCTAAGATTGGCAAAGTTTGACAGGATGGTATTGATGTTCTGATTATTTGCTTCAAGATTATAGGAAATTGAATCCAGGTTGATAATAATGGAACTGATCCTGTTTTTTTCAGTTGCAACCATGTTATCAATATTGTGCGTTGCACTCTCGAGGTTGCTTAATGTTAAATGGATATTTTCGATGGAGTTAGCCAAATTCACCCGCGTACTTTCGTTGAAGATGGATTGAATAACCGACATCACCGAATCCACTGAATTGATGAGAGCCACAGCTTTTTTCTTGAGTGGTTCAACCTGTTCGTTTACCTGGTCGCGCAAACTGCTTTCCATCTGGGCCATCAGAGTATCTCCGGTTAAGGCCATGTCCGTTCCGTTACCCAAAACGATTTCAACTGCCTTGCTCCCCAAGAGGTCAGTGCCATGGATGCGGGCAACTGAGTTTTTGGGTATTTCGATATTTCTTTTGATGTATAATTCAGCGATGATTTTAGAGGAACCCGGATAGAAACTCAGGTTGTTCACCTGGCCGATATTCAAGCCGTTGATCATTACTTTGTTGGCTTTTTCAAGTCCGTCAACTTTATCGTAGACAGCATAAAGAAGTCTCTTTTTCGACAGGATGTCGGTTCCCTTTAAAAAGTTTAACCCCCAAAAAAATACAGCTACTGCTGCAACGAAGATAAACCCGATTTTAAATTCACGTGAAATTTTCACAGATAGGCTTTTAATTGTTCAACAAATCTACGCTTATTTTTTTATTTATCGGAAGCTTTTACCCTTGAAATTATCTTGCTTTTTTCAATTTCAATTATTTCGGCAAATTTCAGGTATTTCCATTTTATTTTTCCGTCAGCCACAGCTCTATGGTAAAGATCCTTTGCCTGAACAAACGATTTCGTCTTTCCAAAAGTATAATGATAACGCCCATTTTCATAATAATGCCAAACATCCTGCATTCCGCTGAACATTTTATCATCGGTTGGCTTTTCCTTTTTAATGCTTGCAAATTCAATGCGGAAATTTTTATCAACTCTTTCAGCCGATGTGGTATCCGTTTCGTTGGCCCTAGAAAGTGCTTCAATATTACTTTCGATTGTCAGTTTATAATTTTTAACAGCCTCAACAATTGCCTTTGCTATATTGACCTGATTCTCTTCTTTCAATAAAAATTGTTCTTCGCCGGGGTTGCTTAAAAAGCCGGTTTCCAGTAGCACTCCGGGCATTGCCGTAAGGTAAAGTACAACAAAACCTGCCTGGCGTACGCCTCTGTCGTACATACCGGCCGTTGTCCTCATTTCATCCTGCAATAGTTGCGAAAAAGCAAGGCTTTGGTCAATGGAAGCACTTTGAATCATATTTAACATGATGTAGTCTTCGGCAAGGTTTGGGTCGAAGCCTTCGTATTGGTCCTGGTAATCATCCTCTAATAGAATAGCAGCATTTTCTGTTTTGGCAACTTCAAGGTTTTCCTCACTTTTATGCAGCCCCATTACATAAGTCTCTGTTCCAAAAGGCTGGCTTGATGGATTTGAGTTGCAGTGAATTGAGATAAAAAGATCAGCAGCGCTTTCGTTAGCAATTTTAGCCCGGTCGTGTAGTTTAACAAAACGGTCTTCCGTCCTGGTATAAATTACTTCAATACCAGGCAGTTCTTCCTGCATGATTATTCCAGTTGCCAATGCGATAGCCAGGGCTACATTTTTTTCTTTTGAAGTTTTACCGTGCCCGCCTGAATCGTAACCGCCATGGCCGGGATCTAAAACTATTTTGTCTAGTTTGAGTACATTAATGTCATTTTGTGCTACTGTAAAATTAGCTGTAGCATGAATGAGAGTTAAAGCAAGAAAATACAAATAGAATCGTTTCATCATTTGTCCGCAATAGATTGTGTTCTGAAATAAAGAATTAATTTTGGGTTTAATTCTTGCTGTACACAGCAAAATTAGTGAAAATGATAGACACGTCATCAAACACGTTTTCAAAATCGTTTTCTTTGTAGTGAAAAAAGGCTTGGATGCAAATTAGCAATCTGGTTTGAAATATCTGGAAAAAATGTTTAGAAATGGAGGGGTTTTTGGTTTGTCGAATTTTCGACATCCTTTTGCTATCCCCTGCATTTCGATTAAAAATTTTATCCTTATTGTTTCTTTGATTTATTCGACAGGTTTGATATTCTCCATGCCGGCCTTCTCCCAGGAAAATTCCAGGATTTCAGGCGATACCACAATTTATGCATCAGGCGAGGCAAGGGTTGATACCATTGATATGAAACCTGTCGACTCAACAGGTGCGGAGCAAGGTTCGGGCTTTTTACTTGACGCAAAAATCGATTATAAATCATACAAGGAAATTCATTTTGATGTAAAAAACAGGAAAGTATATTTATATGATGACGCTGAAATTGAATATGGGAGTATTAACCTGAAAGCGGCCTATATCGAAATTGATTTTATGAAAAACCAGGCTAACGCCAGAGGAGTAGAAGACTCCACCGGGACAGTTATTGGTACACCAGTTTTTACTGAATCCGGCCAGAGTTTCGAATCCGAGCAGCTCAAGTATAATTTTGACACTAAAAAAGGTTATATCCAGCACGTGATAACTCAAGAGGGTGAAGGTTACCTTCATGGCGCAAAAATCAAGCGACTTCCCGACGGACGAATCAATGTGGCAAATGGAAAATATACCACCTGCAATCTTAAGCATCCGCACTTTGAGTTCCGCTATACCAAGGCCCAGATGATACCCGATAATAAAATTGTTTCCGGCCCGGCATGGTTGGTTATCGAAGATGTGCCTGTCCCCCTGGCTGTACCTTTTGGATTATTCCCAAATAAAGCCGGTCAGCGATCAGGGCTTATAGTTCCTTCTTTTGGAGAATCAGCAAACCGGGGATTTTTTCTTGAAGGTGGAGGGTATTATTGGGGGATAAACGAATACATGGATCTTATGGTAACCGGTGATATTTTTTCAAGCGGGAGCTGGGCCATCCGGCCTACCTTTAGATACGCGAAGCGGTACAGGTTCAATGGCAATTTTAACCTTAGCTATGCTAAAAATATTCTGGGCGATAGAGACGATCCTGATGTAACAGAGAATATTGATTATCAAATTCGTTGGACACACACACAGGATCCTAAGGCAAGGCCAAACAGTAATTTTTCTGCTAACGTAAATATTGTTACAGCACAATATAACGAGTTTAACCTTACCAACACCGAGGCTTATTTATCGAATACCTTTCAGTCTAGTGTTTCGTACCGAACCAATTTTAACAATAAGATGTTTCTGAGTCTAAATACCAATCTACAGCAAAATACCCTTGATGGTGCGGTTAATATTTCATTACCAACATTAACATTCAATACCAAGCAGTTTTATCCATTCAGGAAGCAAACGCCGGTTGGTAAACCCAAATGGTACGAGAATATCAATGTAAAGTACACAATGAACGCTGATAACAGGATATCAACAGTAGATACACTCATGTTTCAGCCCGGATGGACTGACCAGTTTAAATATGGTGTAAAGCATAACGTTCCGATAAGTGTTTCGATAAAAGCATTGAAGTTTTTTACTTTTACTAACGCGGTAAGCTATTCTGAAAAATGGTATCCCTGGACTGTCAGGAAAAATTGGGTCAACGACACCCTGTTTGGTGCTAATGATACGCTTGTTGGCTATGTTGAAACAGATACTGTTTATAGTTTTAAAGCAGCAAGGCAATTCTCATATTCTGCTGGTCTCAGCACTAGACTCTATGGGATGTACCAGTTTAAAAAGGGCCCCATTACAGCTATTCGTCATGTACTTACGCCCAATATAGCATTCACCTTCCGCCCCGATTTTGGTTCTGATTATTGGGGCTATTGGGATGATGTTCAGTATAACAACGATGGCGATACAAGGCGGTATTCTATTTTTGAGGGTACTTTATATGGAGGCCCGCCGGATAAAAGATCTGGTAATGTTTCTTTTTCATTGAACAACAATTTAGAAATGAAAGTCAGGTCCCGAAAGGATACTATCACGGGAATGAAAAAAGTAAAATTGATAGATAATTTTTCTATTTCTACTTCATATGATTTAGCCCGTGATTCCCTGAATTGGGCGCCGCTTTCCTTGTCCGGCAGAACAACTTTATTTAAAAAACTCAATATTACCTATGCAAGTATCTGGAATTTTTATGCTGTTGATGAATTGGGAAGGCCCTACGATGAATTTGAATGGAATGTAAACCACAGGTTATTCAGAATGACCAATACTACATGGAATTTTAGCCTGAATTACAGGCTCAGTCACAGTGATTTTAAAAAAGGAAAGGAAGCAGAACTTGAGAAACCTGCCGAAGAAAATGAGTTTCTCGACCAATATACTGATCATGAAATAAGAGATGTGCTGGATAACCCGAATCTGTATATTGATTGGAACAACCCATGGAGTATCACCTTTACCTATAATCTGAGGTTTTCAAATACACCCAGGTATATAAATTATGAAACCGGCGATGTACGCAGTACCGTACAAACTCTCGGAATAATGGGTGACGTGAATATTACACCAAAATGGAAGTTGCAAATCAGAACCGGCTATGACTTTGAAGACAAGGATTTTACTTACACAGCGATCGACGTCTATCGTGATTTACATTGCTGGGAAATGTTTTTTAACTGGATTCCGACAGGAAGCAGGAAAAGCTGGAATTTTGGGATAAATGTGAAATCTTCAATATTGAGAGATATGAAATATTCCAGGAAAAAGGATTTCAGGGATTCTTACCAATAGGAGCATTTAGAGTCTGGTGTTTTGCGTTAAGAATTAAAAGGAATTATAGTTATTAAGAATTTAAAATAGAATTAAAATGAAAAAAATCATTCACACCGAAAATGCACCAAAGGCCGTTGGCCCCTATAGCCAGGCTATCGAAAAAAATGGACAACTGTTTATTTCAGGGCAGATACCCATCGATCCTTCTACAGGTAAAATTGTTGATGGAGGAGTTAAGGAACAAACCGAACAGGTAATGAAAAATATTGGAGCAGTCCTTGAGGAAGCTGGTTACACTTTTGAAGATGTGGTTAAATCAACCTGCCTGCTTGACAATATGGATAATTTTGTTGCCATGAACGAAGTATATGCAAAGTACTATCCATCAAATCCACCGGCCCGTGCGGCGTACGGGGTAGTGAAATTGCCTCTGGGGGTGATGGTGGAAATAGAAACGATTGCAGTTAAATAGACATCGAATAAAATCGTCAGGGATTTAACTCAGCTAAAATTCTCTTAAATTTGCATCAATTAAAAAACCATTAACAATCTTACCAATCATGAAAAACTACTTTAAACTAATTGCCGCTACACTTTTGATTGTTTTGCAGGCCTCAATTTCCCGCGCTGACGAAGGAATGTGGATTCCAATGCTATTGGAGCAACTTAACGAAAAAGAGATGCAGGACATGGGTATGCGTATCACTGCAAAGGATATTTACGATATCAATAATTCTTCAATGAAAGATGCTATTTTGCTGTTCGGTGGAGGATGTACAGCTGAGATCATTTCCGAAGAGGGCCTCATTCTTACCAACCACCACTGCGGTTATCGTGCTATTCAATCGCACAGTACCATTGAGCATGATTACCTGACCGATGGCTTTTGGGCTATGAACCGGAAAGAGGAACTGTCGAACCCGGGTTTAAAAGTGACCAGGCTGGTGCGCATGGATGATGTGACTACAAGGATGCTTGAGGGCATTGAAGAAGATATGACTCAGAAATTGAGAGACTCCTTACTTAAAATAAAAGGTGATGAAATTAAGAAGGAAGCCGAAAAAGATACACATTTCAAAGCCTATGTACGGCCATTTTACTATGGCAATGAGTATTATCTTTTTGTAACCGAAGTTTTTACTGACATCAGACTGGTAGGAGCGCCACCTTCAAATATCGGGAAGTTTGGGGGTGATACCGACAACTGGATGTGGCCCAGGCATACCGGCGATTTTTCACTGTTCAGGATTTACGTGAACAAGGACAATGAACCAGCCAAATATGCTGATGATAATATACCCTACAAGCCATTGTACTCTCTTCCGATTTCTGTAAAAGGTGTGAAAGAAGATGACTTTACCTTCATTTTCGGTTTTCCGGGAAGGACACAGGAATACTTGCCTTCGGATGCCATAGAAATGATTACCAGGGTTCAGAATCCTACCCGGATTGAATTGCGCCGGCAAAAGCTGGACATATACGAGTCGTACATGAACCAGGATCCCAAAGTAAGAATACAATATTCAGCTAAACATTCAGGCCTCTCAAACGGGTGGAAAAAATGGATTGGCGAAAACAAAGGGATCATGAAGCTGGATGGTATAGAGACAAAACAGGAATATGAAACTGATTTTGCGGAATGGGTAAATTCATCATCTGAGTTAAAGCAGAAGTATGGAGGATTGTTACAGGAATTTGATGAAACATATAATGCACTTACTGATGTACAGATGCAAAACATTTATTTGGTTGAGGCCGGACTGGGAATTGAAATTGTCAGGGCAGCAAGGCAGGTTATGAATTTGGTACAGCTTTCACAGAAGGATGGAGTTACGGATGAAGAAATTCAGAAAGAAGTTGATGCTGCAATTGCAGGTGAAAAGACTTTCTATAAAAACTACTATTTGCCCATCGATAAGAAAGTCTTTGTAAGGATGCTGGATAGCTATCACGCTTTTGCAGAAAATGGGAACCGGCCACCAGCATTTGATTTAATTGAAAATAAATATAAAGGCGATATTCAAAAGTACGCTGATGAAATGTACGATAAATCGATGTTTTCATCAGAGGAAAAGGTTATGGCATTTCTGGGGAAATATAAGAAATCGAAATACAAAAAGATTTTAAAGGACCCTGCTTATCAGCTTACCAATGATTTTTGGAAATATTATCGTGAGAATCCACAGAAACAACTTGTACAGCTCTATTCTAAAATCGACAGCATGATGCGAATTTACATGAAAGCACAAATGGAAATGGAACCAGGCAAACGTTTCTATCCTGATGCCAACTCAACCCTGCGTGTAGCATATGGCAAGGTAAAGCCGTACTATCCGCGGGACGCTGTTTTTTATAATTATCAAACCACCCTTGAAGGAATCATTGAAAAGGAAGATCCAAATATTTATGACTATGTTGTGGAGGATAAATTGAAGGAATTATACGAGAACAAGGATTACGGTAAATATGGTCAGGATGGTGAAATGCCCGTATGTTTCATTGCAACCAATCATACTACAGGAGGTAATTCCGGAAGCCCGGCGCTGAATGCTGATGGCGAACTCATCGGGCTAAACTTCGACCGTTGCTGGGAAGGAACTATGAGTGACCTGATGTTTGATCCCGATCAATGTCGCAATATTATGCTCGATGCACGCTACTTCCTTTTTATCGTAGATAAATATGCTGGAGCCGGCCATCTCGTCGACGAAATGGTCATTGTAGAATAGTGAAGCTAATGATAAAATGATTGAATGCGAGAATGATAGTAGAGTGCTGATATTTGAAGCCGGTCAATAAGGTATTTGATGATGACACGTCTTTTCAAATGGGACTTAAATAACAGAACTTGAACTCAGAACGCTGAACTCATTGCTCTAATCTTTGAACACCGAACTTTGAACACAAAAACATGAGCTCCAGAATAACCGAACTTTTCAAAATAAAACATCCCATCATCCAGGGTGGCATGATCTGGTGCTCCGGATGGAAGCTTGCAGCAGCCGTTTCCAATGCCGGTGGATTGGGACTGATCGGAGCTGGGTCAATGTATCCCGATGTTTTTGAAGAACATCTTAAAAAAGTTAAACAAGCAACGGATAAATCCTTTGGAGTTAACCTGCCATTGCTTTATCCCCAAATGGATGAACTTACCAAAATCGTTTTACGTGAAAAAGTTAAAATTGTGTTTACCTCGGCTGGCAATCCAAAAAAATATACCGCACTTTTTAAGGAGCATGGTATTACTGTGGTTCATGTAATTGCTAATACTAAGTTTGCCCTTAAAGCACAGGAAGCAGGGGTGGATGCTATCGTTGCTGAAGGTTTTGAAGCTGGTGGACACAACGGTTTCGAGGAAACCACTACGATGAACCTTATTCCATTGATCCGTAAAACTGTCGGCCTGCCATTAATCGCAGCCGGAGGAATTGGCACTGGCCGTCAAATGTTAGCAGCTTTGGCCTTGGGTGCCAACGGCGTTCAGGTAGGAAGCCGATTTGCAGCCTCTGAAGAATCGTCGGCACATCCTGTTTTTAAACAAAAAATCATTGAAGCCAAAGATGGCGATACAAAACTCACCTTAAAACAAACCGTACCGGTGCGACTGATTAAAAATAAATTCCTTAAAGAAGTTGAGGAAATGGAAAGAAGAGGTGCCTCTGTAGAGGATATTAAAAATCACCTGGGCAGAGGTCGCGCCAGGCTTGGAATGTTTGAAGGCAATGCGGATGAAGGAGAATTGGAAATCGGACAGGTTTCGGCGTTGATTGATGAAATAAAGCCTGCCGGGAATATTATCAACGAAATGATAGAAGAGTATGAAGCGGCGAGAAAGGATCTGTTGAATATTTGATTAATTGTACAGGTACAATTAATCACCTATTTCTTGACTTCTACAGTTCTTTACTGTGCGGGATAGTACCCCTGTTCTCTCTAAAACTTAAATTCACCATTCACCATTTAGCGTTGAGCATTTCTTTCAATGTAAGCATTTGAAAGCCATCCGATTTAACTCAATGATAAAAGAAAGCGTACCTTTGCCGCCATAAATCGTGAATTTTGACAAGCGAACCAACATCCTTTCCCCAATTGTGTGCAACAGCACGACTGCCGGAAGCCAATGGCAGACGCTTCCAAAAGCACCAATTAATAATATTAAATTTTACAAATGACATTTGAAGAATTAGGATTGTCGGAAGATATTTTAAAGGCAATCGGTGAATTGGGTTTCGAAAAACCAATGCCCATCCAGGAAAAAGTGATTCCCATCCTGCTCGAAAAGAACGTTGACATTGTTGGTCTGGCACAAACAGGTACCGGAAAAACTGCAGCGTTTGGACTCCCGGTTATACATCAGGCTGATGCAAGAGTGAAAAGCCACAGGTTTTAATCTTAAGCC
>Ga0209475_10003576_pt1 | contig 14168 bp, 7 predicted proteins | sample tdDd471_FD_187128 | JGI IMG/M metagenome (GOLD analysis project Ga0209475, IMG submission 187128) | Marine sediment microbial communities from the Atlantic coast under amendment with organic carbon and nitrate - tdDd47.1 (SPAdes)... | ecosystem: Environmental > Aquatic > Marine > Coastal >... | reverse complement strand
TCCCTCTACTTGGTGCCCGTGGCAACCTTGGTCTTCGTCTTGGAACCACAGCAAGAACCAGCAGCGCCGGATGTGGCTGCAGCGGGACTGCAGGTCGAGCCGCAAGATCCGGTGGTGGCAGAAGCCTGCACGGCCATGGCCGAGTTCACGGCCTTCTTGTAATCAGTCTTCAGACCATCGGCATCCTTGCCACAGCAACCTTTACCGGCCTGGACGGCCTCGGCACAGCAAGGATGCATTCCCTCGAGAGCGGTCTGCTCAGCCCTGGCACTGGCAACCTTGGTGGCATAACTGGCCTGCAAGGCCGCCGCGTCCTTGCCGCAGCATCCTTCGCCGGCAACAACCGCCGTGGCACAGCAGGCATGCATTCCAGCCAGGGCCTTCTCGTTAGCCTGGTATTCAGCGTATTTGGCCTTCACGGCATCGGCGTCTTTCCCACAGCAACCCTCGCCGGCAGTTGCCGCCTTCACACAACACTCGCCCATCTTCACCGGGTTCTCTGCAGTCTGGTGATCACTATCTGGACCGGCCACAGCGAAACTCAGCAGGCTGGCCATGGCCAGGATGGTCAGGGTAAGTGCAAAGCGCTTCATATTCGAGTCCTCTCAAATAGCCCGTAAAACCTGGGCTGACATCATTTTGACATTCCATCGGACGCTATACCAGACAGAATCAGTTTACCCAGTTAAGTGAACCCTCGCCACGAATTCTTACACCCGAAATGGCCGCCATTCCACCAGGCGGAACCAGACCTTCACGGACAACCGTAAAGTCATCCTCAATTGGGCCGATCCATTATGCGACGAGAATTGGACGGGGGACGGGCCGCTTGCAGAAGTGATCCATTGTCCAGTTCCTAGCAGATTCCTGAAGGAATCAATACCGTGGTGAGTCAGCAGGAATGCCACAGTTTCGGCCCAAGCCCGATCTACGACAACTGCCCGCCAGCATGGCCGGGTTATTCTTGTTCCTTGCCCTGACCCTGCAAGCCTCCCCATCTCAAGCCCTGATCACCACCGGAACCTACACCGGCGACGGGAACGACGCCCGACAGATCACCGGCCTCGGCTTCCAGCCATCAGTCGTGATCATCAAGGGACAGGTCGATGAGGCGGCATTCATCAGCAATTCCAGCATGCCGGCCGGCATGGCCAAGACCCTTGGCACAGGAGAGGCTTTCCAGGGCGATATCATCCAGTCTCTGCTGCCCGATGGTTTCATGATCGGCAGTTCCAATATTGTCAACAAACCGGGGGAGTCGTTCTGGTATATCGCCATGCTCGACGAACCAGGAAGCCTGGTCACCGGCAGCTACGCGGGTGACGGATCCAGCAACCGCCTGGTCGACGGCCTGGGACTGGACCCAACCATGGTCATGCTCATCCCCGGTGATGTGGCCCCGTGCCGCTTCCGGACCCAGGATATGCCCAACGGAGATTCTCTACCCTTCAATAATACCGCCATCGAAGCAGGAATCCTGACCTCCTTGACCACCGATGGCTTCATCGTCGAGAACAACACCCAGGGCAACGAAGCAGGCGTCGAATACACTTACCTGGCAGTGACCGGGGCCCATGGCCACGCATCCACGGGGTCCTATGTCGGGGACGACAGCTCCACTCGAGTGATCAACGAGGCCGGCTTCATGCCGCGCTGGATGTTCACCAAGACCGCCAATAATACCGAAGGCGCCCACCTGACTGAAGAGTTGAGCGGCGAAGACAAGACCCTGAACTTCGCGAACAAGAAGCACTTCAAGGACGGGATCAAGAACTTCGTCGGGCAAGGGTTCTCCATCGGCGACCATAAACGGGTCAACAAGCTGAACGAGACCTACTACTGGGTCGCCTTCAATGATGCCAGCGAACTGGCTGACCTCGGCATCACCCTGGCTGCTGACACCTCCACTCCGGCCCTGGGTGAAACGGTCACCGTGACCACCACCATGAGTAATCTCGGGCCCGACGATGCTCAGGATGCCATTCTCCAGGTCGATATCCCAGCCGGTCTCACCCTGGAAAGCCTCACCCCAGATGTCGGTTTCACGGATGACCAGTCCTCCGCGACCACCCTCCACTACCAGTACGACATCCCCACTGGCGAGCAACGCCAGGTGGTGGCCGTCTTCACCGTGGAGACCGGCGCATCGGCACGCCAGTTCAGCGCCCTGGCCTCCAGCGCCATCCAGGCCGACCCGGATCCAGCCAACGACACAGCCACCCTCGAGTTGACCATTCCCACGGCGGACCTCGGCCTCGCCCTGACCCCGGACAATCCCACCACCGCGTCGGGCACCACCCTGAACCTGACCCTCGATCTCGCCAACAACGGTCCCGACGACGCCGGCAACACGACGGTCGATTTCACGGTCCCCGCCGGCTTGACCCTCACCAGTGGATCGCCCAGTACAGGAACCTTCGACGTCGGCTCCGGTCAGTGGACCCTCGCCAGTCTGGCCTCCGGTGGAACCGCCTCCCTCGACATCGAGGTCCTGGTGGGCAACGACCAGGAGGGCGCCAGCCTGAACCTACAGGCCGACCTGACCTCCAGTCTCAACGACGACGACCAGGCCAACAACAGCACCTCCGCACTCATCGACGTGGCCCTGAACTTCGACCTCATCGTGGCCGCCGCCTTCACACCGCCGGCCACTGATGCCGGGGACACCGTGGTCCTGGCGATCACCGTCGCCAACATCGGTCTCGGCGACGCTCCAGGCCAGAGCACCAGCATTCCCCTGCCGGCGTCCTTGACCCTCATCGAACACGACGCCGACGCGGGCACTTACGATCCCGACACTGACATATGGCTCAATCCGGCCACCCTGACCCCCGGCGCCGATGTCACCTTGAACCTGCGATGCTTCTCGGCCGACGACGGTGAGGGCATCATCGCCGCCACCGCCACCCTGTCCGACTTGCCGGGCGATGGCGACCTCGCCAACAACACCGCCACCGGCAACCTCGTCCTGACCCCGCTGGCCGACCTCGCCGTCACCACCTCCTTCGATCCCCTCAGCGCCTGGCCCGGCGATTCGACCACCCTGACGGTGACCGTCACCAGCAACGGCCCCGGCTCCGCCACCGGCTTCGTGCTCGACCTCTCCCTTCCCGCCGACCTGACCCTGCAGGGCTTCGTTGCCGACCAGGGCGTCTACGATCCCGGCTCCGGTATCTGGACCGTGACCGAGGCCCAGCCATTCGGCTCCTTCCAGCAGCTGAACCTTGACCTCGTCGTGGCCGACGGCGCTTCGGGTGACCTCGTGGCCACAGCCTCCGCTGCCGACGCCGGCAGCACCGATCCCGTGCCGGGCAATGACAGCGCCGAAGCCAGCCTCAGCATTGGCGAGCCCTCGACCATCACCGTCGAGGTCCAGGACTTCGATCTGCTGCAACGCACCCTGCTCCCTGGTGGGGCCAGCGATGATGTCCTTCACCTTCGACTGATCAATGGGAGCGACCATACGGAGCCGTTGACCTCACTCGTCATTCACAACCCCACCGTCAACGGCATCGCTCAGTCCACCCAGGATGCTTACTGGAGCCGTGTCTCCCTGCAAACCGGCGACGGCCTGGAGCTGGCTGCTGGCAGCTTCAACGATGGTCGAATGGAGGCTTCGGGCCTCGAGGTGACCATCGCCCCCCATGACACGGTCCACTTGATGGTCCGTGGCGCGGCGGCCCTGGACGCCCCCGATGGTGCCTCCCTGCAACCCACCATGCTGGATGCCGATGACCTGGTCTTCGCCAACCCGGTCACCATCGGCGGAAACTGGCCCCTGGTCGCCACCGGGAACCTGGTGATCGACGGCATGACGGCCGCCCAGATCACGCTGAATGCCGTGGGGGCCGATGTCTTCCAGATGGGCTCGGTGCGCAACCTGGCCCTGGACGTGACCCTGCCGCCCAACGGATCAGAAACCGACCATCTCATTCGCCTCAACGTGGTCAACCAGGGAACCGCCGCCAATGGTCAAGAGATCACCGGCGTCGAGGCCTGGGCCGATGACGGCGACGGACACTTCGATGCCGCCGCCGACGCGCGCCTCAGCGAACTCCACTGGACCGGCGGCAGTCGCTACGAAGCGTCGTCGCTGTGGCATCCCATCGGTCCCGCCGGCCTGCGGGTCTTCGTCACCGTGGACATTGCCGAGGACGCCCTGGGTGGAACGGTCCGCCTGAGTCTACCCACCGGCGACGATGTCGGCGTGGGCGTCGCCAGCGGCAATGACGGCCCCGTGGACATGGAAGTGGTCAACACCTACGCCCAGACCATCAGTTCGACCGACAAGGTCATCGTGACCACGGCCCCCTTGCTGGCCCGGGTCCTGTCCCCCGGCGAAGACCGTGTTCCCCTTCTGCACCTGGCCGCCCGCAACCTCTACGACCATTCCCGCACCCTGCGGCGCCTCCGGGTTCGCAATGTGACCACGGGTGAGCCCGGCGCCACCCAGGCCGACCTCGATGCCGCCATCGCCGGCCTGGCCATCCAGCGCGACGGCAACGGCAACGGCATCCTGGACGACCCCACCTTCGACCCCATCATCTCCACCACCACCTGGGTCGATGGTGTCGCGACCTTCGAGGGCCTGCAATGGCGACTCGATGCCGGCGAAGTGGCCGACCTCTTCCTCACCGCCAATCTGGCCGACCTCGGCCCTGCCGATGGCGACAGCATCGGCGCCATGATCGGCAGTGCCTCCGATCTGGGCTTCGCCGAGCCCTCGGCCCTGGTGGGCGCCTGGCCCCTGGACAGTGGCGCGCGCTATCCCGTCGACGGCATGGTCGCCCGGCAGATTTCCTGCCCCGCCGTGCCCCCGGTGGCCTTGACGGCCAACGAAGGTCCCATCCTCGCCTTCGACATGACCATTCCCAGCAATGGATACCTCGAGGACACCCTGACCTCCCTGTGGCTGAAGAACCTGGGATCGGCCTTGCCCCTGGACATCGCCGCCCTGGAACTCTGGGCCGACGAGGGCGACGGGCTCTTCGACCCGGACAACGACACGGCCCTCGGCCCCCTGGTCGGCGCCGAACAGGATTGGTTCGCCCCCAATCTCGACCTGCCGATTCCCCTTGGCGGACAGCGCCTCTTCGTCGGCCTGACCGTGGTCGCCTCGCCCCGGGATTCCACCACGGTCCGCCTTTCGATTCCTGTGGACGGGCTGGTCATGGCGTCCAGCAACGACGGCCCCCGCGATCTGTCCGTGGAGAACACCACCTCCCTGCTCATCTCCACCGCCCCTCTGCTGTCGACCCTGGCGTTCGGTCAGCCTCAGAGCACCACCGAGATGACCGTTCCCCTGACCATGACCGTGACCAACGTCGGTGGCGAGGACGTGGAGATCATCACTCCCCTCGATTTCACCCTTGTCGGCGATGGAAACCTGACCGTGATCTCGGGCCCCGAACCTGCCTCCCTGGACATCGCCAATGGTGAAAGCGGAACCTTCACCTGGACGGTGGCCGGGCAAGACATGGGCGCCGTGTACGCCCTCGGACGATGTGAAGGCCTCGGCGCCGTGGGCGGCCTGCCGCGCGGATCCCTGACCACGGCCTCCGCCAATCACCAGGTGCTCGAGCCTGCGGTGGACCTGGGTCTCTATCCCGTGACCAACATGCCCTTCACCATCAATCGTGGTCAGGAAGACCTGGTGCCCCTGGCCCTGACCCTGTTCAATGACAGCGACCAGAACCACGCCGACCTTCGCCTCGAAGAGCTGGTCATCACCCTCGACGATGGTGAAGGCAACCCCATCATCCCGGCCGACCTGCTGTCCCGTGTCACACTTCACGAGGGCGTGAACGTCTACCACGACAACGCCACCCCCGAGGCTTCCGGACAGACCCTGACCTTGGCCCTATCTCCCCCGGTCACCGTGACCTCCAGTGAGCCCGTGAGCTTGAGCCTTCGCCTGTCCATCAACGACGACACCTCGGTGGAGCGATTCCGGGTCAACCTGCTATCGGCCGCCGACATCACCGTGGTCGACAACCTGAGCAATCAACCGCGCGGCGTGCAGCTCGTCGAGTCCAGCTTCCCGGTCCGTTCCTCCGCCAGCAACATCGTGGCCCAGGCAACCAACCTGATCGTGACCAACGCTCCCCTGGCCGACCACACAGCCAGTGCGGGCCAGTCCGACGTCGAACTACTGAGACTTCTCCTGACCAGCCAGGGCGATGATTCCGGCAGTGAGGTCAAGGTCGGGTCCTTCGCCGTCTCGGTCACCGACACCCTCGGCAACCGATTGCCCGACGCCGCCGAGCGCCTATCACGCCTCTGGGTCCAGGGTCCCCTGGTGATTCATTCCATCGACGACCTGACCAACCTGGACGACGGGGTCATGGTCTTCGACCTCGCGCCCCAGATCAGCGTGCCCGTGGGATCACCGGCCCTGCCCATCACCATTCACGGCCGCTTGCTAGACGACCCCATTCTCGGGCCGCTCACCCTGAGCCTCGAGCCCAGTCCCACCTTCGATGCCCGCGACGCCAACACGGCCACCGCCGTTCCCGTGACCTATGATCCCGATTCCATCATCGGCCCCGTGGTCACTCTGCAGGTTCCGGCACCTTCTCTGATCGTGGACGCCCGGGCCCAGTTCCCGCCCGTGATTGCTCAGGGGGCGGTCGATGTGGCCGCCATCACCTTGGACCTCGACCACCCGGGAACCGCCGGCACGGCCGCGGTTCTCCTGGACACCCTTCGCCTGGTCTGCCTCGATGCCGAGCGTCAACCGACCGACGCCGACAACGTCTTCGACGGCATGCACTTGATCCTGGACGGTCAGCCCCTCAGCACACCTGTTCTCTATGATGGACATCGCCTGGCACTTCCCCTGGGAGAGCAGCTCCTGGCGGCCGGCCAGCATGCCTCCCTGGTCCTACGTGTTGATATCGAGGCCGGCGCCCCCATCGGTGGTTTCGAGCTCATAGCCTCCGATTCCTGCCTGGCGACGAGAGACGCCAACCTCAACACACGGGTCCCCCTGCAGGCCGCACCCGGCAGCGCTCTGCCCGCCAGTTCGGGATTGACCCGCCTGCAACTGGCCTCCAGCGAGGTCATCGCCGGCTGGGCCGACCGCCTGCCTCCCCTGCTCCCCTCCGACGGCAGCCTGACCGAGGCCGCTCACCTGACCATCATGAATCCCGCCCCCATTGGAGCGGCCCCCCTGGTCTTGAGCACCCTCACCCTGCACACGGCCGACCGCGCAGGAACCCGGCTACTTGCCGGCGCCATGCTCTCCGGCGCCGCCATCCGTGTTGGTGAATCCATCTGGGCCAGTCTGAACCAGGTCGCACTCACCGACAGCACCATCGTCCTGCTTGCCGACGACCATCCCCTGGAGCTTCATGCCGGTGACCAGCAGAAACTGGTGATCATGGTCGCCGCCCGCCATGGCGCAACAGGCGACGGCCTGTCCCTCGGCGTGACCGAGTCCGACCTCATCGCCACCCTGCCCGGCAGCACCCAGCCAGTGCTGGTCCGCGCCGAGGGCGGCACCACCTTCCCGTTCTGGACCGCCGCCGCCGGTCTGGGCGCCACCGGCCTCGACGAGAGCTACATCAACTTCCCCAACCCCTTCGCCGCCGGCCGCGAGCAGACCCAGTTCGCCTTCAACCTGCCCCAGGCCGGTCAAGTCAGCCTGAGGATCTGGACCCCACGCGGCGAACCGGTGGCCACCCTCCTGCAAGACCGCAGCATGGACGGCGGCTTGCACCAGGATCTCACCTGGGATGGGCGAAACGGTCGAGGCGACCCGGTCCGCAATGGTGTTTACCTGGCGGAACTGACAGTTGATTATGACGATGGCAGCCAGGCCCGGTTGCTGCGAAAAGTGGCGGTGGTGCGATGATGGCGCGCCGCAACATCAGCAGCATCCTGCTCCTGGGCCTTCTTATGTCGGCCGCCTCGGCGGTGGCCGTCGATGACGGCGGTGGCCGCTCGGTCTTCGCCACCGGCGCCGGTAACCGCGCCCTCGGCATGGGCGGCGCCTTCGGTGCCGTGGCCGACGATGCCAGCGCTCCGATCTATAACCCCGCCGGCCTGGGCCGCGTTCAGAGCAAGGGGTTCCAGGCCACCCAGACCACCCTCTTTGGTCTCGGCTTCAACGAGCAGTACGCCTCATTCGTGCTGCCACACTGGAAATTCGGCACCGCATCCCTGACCTGGCGCCGGTTCGCCGTGGACGGGATCGAGCAACGTGATGACCGAGGCTTCCTCCTGGACGACGACCTCGAGGACAGCGAGACGGAACTGTCCCTGGGCTACGGGCACGCCATCCTTGATGGTGACCTGTCCCTGGGCGGATCCCTCAAGTTCCAGCGCCAGTCCTTGGCTGGATATAACGGCAGCGGCGTGGGTCTCGATCTGGGCATCTGGGCCCGTCCCCTGACCCTGGCCGGTGTCCAATCCGACCTGGCCCGCAATCTGGCCGCCGGTTTCTCGGTGCGGAATGTCATCGAACCCAGCATCAAGCTCATCCAGGACAATGTGCCCGACCCCATGGCCTGGCGGGCCGGACTGGCCTGGGACAGTCGGCTGAGTGACGGCATCGCCGTGATCGCCGCCGTTGACGTGGAGAAGACGCGGGACATGGACAGTCGCCTGCATGCCGGCCTCGAGGGACGGATCCTCGATGCCCTCGCCTTGCGGGTTGGATCGTCCGACGACAAGCTCACCGCCGGGCTGGGCCTGAGCTGGCGTGGCCTCGGTATCGACTATCAGTATGAAGACAACCATCTGGGCGACATCCATCGCTTCGGACTGGAAATTCGTTTCGGACCCACGGTCGAGCAAAGCCGGCAAGCGGCCCACGACGCCAATGAGGCGGCAGTCGCCCAGCGCCTGGAGGCGGCCTTCGCCCTGCGCACAGCCCAGGAAGAAGACAAACTGACCCAGGACATCAACCAGGCCCTGAATAGTCACCAGTGGGACACGGCCCTGACCCTGGTCAGCACGATGTCCGTCATCCAGCCCGAGCATGAGAACCTGTCCCAATGGAACGCCACGTGCTGGCGCGGCATTGCCCGAGATCAGGAAAAGGCCGAGGATTTCACCGCCGCGGCCATCAGCTGGCGGCGAGTCCTGGCCATCAAGGCCAACGATTCCCAGGCCCAGGCCGGCCTGAACCGCATTCAGGCGGAGAATGATCGCCGTGCCGAGTACAGTCGCGAGTACAAGACTCGCTTCAACCTCGCTCTGGACGCCTTCGCCCGCGACGACCTCATGGCTGCTCGCGACGGGTTCAAAACGGTGTTGCTCATCGCCCCCAAGGATCCCGACGCCCTCGTCATGCTCGAGCGAACCGAATCTGCCCTGATCCACCAGACCGCCGCCCGACAGCGCCTGGAGATGGAGATCGAGGCGGCCAAACAGGCAAGGTTGCCGGAAGCATCAAGCAACCAACTCGACGACCCATCAACCACCGCCGCCACCGCCCTTATTCTAGACGAACCGGCACCACCACCGGCGTCGCCGAGCAAGGACCAGCTTCGCGAGATCAGCGAGTACTATCGACGCGGCATGGTCGCCATGGATCACGGACGTCCTGGCGAGGCCGTACGATTCTGGGAACTGGTCTGGGCCGTGGACCCTGACCACGAACAGGTCCGGCAGTTCCTCAATCGCGAATACCTCGCCCGCGGCATGGAAGCTTATGCCGGCGGCAGCCTGAACCAGGCCGTGGCGTCCTGGGAAGATGCCCTGCGGGTCGACCCCGGTGATATGCGAGCCCAGGGCTATCTCGAACGCGCCCAGCAGCAACTGTCCCGCCTGGAGAATATCAATGGCAACCGATAAAACGAGCCCGAGGGCCAGGTCCAGGAAGCCGAAGATGGCCAGCGCGCGCCGGTTGCTCAGCATGAAGCTCGTGGTGTCGCTCGTGACCCTGACCGTGGTCACCACCACCATCCTGGGTGTCTTCAGCGTGACCGAGAAGAACACCCGGCAGGCCATGATTAAGGCCATGGAAACCCGCCTCTTGATCCAGGCTCGTCACCTCGCCCTGTTGAGCACCGACGCCTTGCTGTCCGATTATCCCGAGTTGATCCTCTGCCCCATCGTGCGGGAGATGCTCCAGGAGGAGAACGACCTGACCATCGCCGTGGTCCTTGACTATACCGGCAAGATCCAGGGGCATCCCGATGTTCGCCGACTTGGGGAGCACTACTCCATTCTCGACCGGTTCACCGCCATGCCCTCGACCACCGAACTGCGTGACCAGGAGAGTCTCCTGAGTAACGAGAAGATGTACGCGGCTCGGGTTCCCGCTCAGCACATCAACGGCCTGGTCGTGGGCTCCGTGCTCGTCGCCGAAGATCGGGACCACGTCGCCAGCATGCTGGCGGAAAACCGCCATCAGGTGTCCATGTTGGCTGCCGGCCTCCTGGCCGCCGCCGCCCTGGTGACCTTGCTGATGGTTCACCGCTTGCTCGCGCCGCTGGATGCTCTTCGTGCCGGCCTGGCCCGCATCGGCTCCGGTAAACTGGATTCCCCCATCGTCCTGAAAAGCCGAACCGAGTTCGGACTCCTGGCCGACACCATCAACACCATGGCGTCCCAGCTCGAGACGTCCCAGGCCGAAGCGCGCGCCAAGGAGCAGGAGATCATCGCCACCCAGAGCGAGGTCATTCACACCCTCGGCGAAGTGGTGGAAAGTCGGTCCCACGAGACGGGCAACCATATCGACCGCGTGGCTGAAGGGGCGGCGCAGATGGCTGTGCTGGCGGAACTCCCGCTGGAAGAATGTGAACTGTTGCTGCTGGCCGCGCCCATGCACGATGTCGGCAAGATCGGTGTTCCCGACGCCATCCTGAACAAACCCGGCAAGCTCACCGATGAAGAGTTCGCCACCATGAAGTCCCACTCTCACCTGGGTTACCAGATCCTCTCGCAATCCAAGCGGCCCATCCTGAAGGCGGCCGCCATCGTGGCGCACGAGCATCACGAACGTTGGGATGGCAAGGGCTATCCCCGCGGTCTGTCTGGCGAGGACATTCATATCTATGGGCGCATTGTGGCCATCGTCGACGTGTTCGACGCCCTCACCAGCGATCGTTGCTACCGTGCAGCCATGCCCCTGGAGAAGGCCCTGGCCATCATGGCCGAAGGCCGGGGCACCCAGTTCGATCCCACGCTTCTGGACCTCTTCATGGACAATCTGGATTGTTTTCAGGAATTCATGGAGAGCCAGTACGCAGGAAGCCGCAAAACCCTGGAGAGCACCCAGGAAGAGCCGATTCCGGTCTAGAAAAAAGGGGAGGGGACGGAGGTACCAAAGGCCCCAACCTCCGCCCCCTTTTGGAGGGAGTCAACGACGCAATTGAAATTGCGCTGACCTGCCTTAGAACGAACCAAGCATCACAAGGTTCCAGGAAATCTTAAATCCCCTCCAGATGATCCACGTAGGCCCCCTCCACGAGGTCGGAATCAAGAATTCCAAGCTGATCCATGAGTTCCCGGGCCTCGGCATCCCCCTCGGCGGAAGATTCCCCTTCCCCCAACACCACCTCCAGTTCCAGGAAATCCCCCAGCCCTTCAACCCGGTCCAGATGGATCCTCGTCCTGCCGACCAGGAACAGCCGACGTTCCTTGCGGACCTCGCCGGCCGGCGCCAGGGATGCGGACAGTACAGTGGCCAGGGCCTCGGCGTCATCGGTCCTGAAGAGATGGTAGCAGGAGATCTTGGGACCTGCGGTGTCGGGGCGTCCGTAGGCGATCAGCTCTCCTGATCCATCGGGAAAACAGCGCAGCTTGAGGCGCCCGGTATCCACGGAATAGAAGAAGTCGTGCTGCACGATGAGGCGAGGCTCGGCCCCCGCCAACCGCTGGGCAACCTCGGCGACCTGGCCGGGATCACGCAGACGGGCCTTGATCTCGACATTGCTGGGCATGGTGATCTCTCCTGATGATCAGAACTGGAAGGCGAAACTCAGGGCAGGCCCCGTCGAAGGCGTGCCCGATTCCCCGGGCTCGACTTCATGCAACCGGGGGATGAGCCACCCGATGAACGACCCCACCACGGCACCGGCCAAAACATCGGTCGGATAATGCCGCCCGGCCCGCACTCGCAGGTATCCCGTGACCGTCGCCAGGGCCAGGCCTCCTCCCCAGACCCAATGGCGGGCCGGATCATCGGGGTTCAACCGGGCATAGACTTCACCCGAGAAGACCGCCATGGCAAACGCATTGGCCGTGTGACCGCTGGGAAAGGAACGAACCGCCGTGCCCGACAGCTTGTACTCGGGATCGATGGCCGGGTCGTCGTTGTAAGTGAAGGGGCGCGGGCGTCCCACGAGACTCTTGATCAATCCCACGGTGGTCGCATTGAGCAGAAGCGTCTGGGTGTACATCACTCCGAAGGTCCCGGAATCCATGCCCTGATCGGTCTGGGTCAGCAAGAACAGGGGAGCGACCGTCATGCTGTACTGCAGGATATCGCTGGCCTTGGCCGCCGACTCGGACCACTGCCGGCAAGCAATGCGGTCGAAGCCGTTGACCTGTTGCGCATCCATGGTTGCCAGGATTTCAGGAGTCAGGGTCGTCTGGTTCTTGGACAGCAAGTAGGTCGACAGGCCCAGCGCGGCACCAGCCCCGTAAAGGGCGACCTCGCGACCGGTCTCGAGGTCATAGAGGTCCTGGGCTTGCGGGGAGGCTGGGGCCAGAAGGCCAAGGCCGAGGCAAGCTGCCAGGATCATCGTTCCAGGCCGAACCCAGTCGCGCTTCATTGCCGGCACCTCGCGTCCAACATGCTGAATCAACACTGATCGTCATCTGCACCAGGGCTGGTGCGATCCCAATGTCATGGTACTTCCAGACAGCCGAGAACCCAATGGGGAAATGGTCGGCTGACCTGTGAAGAGACTTTGCAGGTCAGATCGCGCCTAGTATTGTCTACGGGAACCTTGACCATTCCTGCGCAGGAGAACCATGACCACCTTGCAACTCGGGCGACTGCTGATTCTCGGCGGCATGATCATCATCATGGTGGGGCTACTGGTCTGGTCCGGGACGCTCAACTGGTTCGGCCGCCTGCCTGGCGACATCCGCATCGAGCGCCCCGGGACTCGTATCTACGTGCCGTGGGTCTCGTTGATCGTGGTCTCCGTGGCCTTCAACCTGCTCGTTTTGCTGGTTCGCCGCTTCCTCCACTAGCTCCGTTCATGCCAGGCCTTGAGGATGGCGGTCTCCCGGTCGGCGGCCAGGCCGGCATACGGTGACTGGTGCCGATCAGCCGGTAATTTCTCCCACCAGAGCATGATGTCACGCGCCGTGTCGGCCAGGGGCCGGAAGGTCAACCCGTCGGCCACGGCCTTGCGGTTATCGATGGTGTTCATGCCCAGGGTCTCGCCCGCCGGTGGGATCCACACGGTGAGATCCATCCAGCCGCCAATATCCTGCTCGGTGAGGAACTCCTGATCAGCGAAGGTGAAGACCGCATTGTTGCTGACCACCGAGCGGATGCCGTGGAGCAGGCCCGCCACCGTCCAGCCCACCTCGGGACCCACGGCGTTGTAGATGCCGCTGAGCTGTCGCTCGAGGCTGCCGATGGTGAAGGCCGCCAGGTCGCGCGCGTCGATCCACTGCACGGGGTCGTCGGCCGGGGGCGCCAGGATCTCTCCGCCGCGGGCGATGCGGATGGGCCAGTAGGTGAAGCGGTCGCTGTTGTCGTAAGGACCGGCGATGAGGTGGGGCCGGATGACGGTGGACTTGCCGGGGAAATGCTTCTCGGCTTCCAGCTCACAGAGCACCTTGAGTCCGCCGAAATTGGCGCCGGTGATGCGTTCGGGGTCGATGTCGTCCGGTGCGGCCGCCAGTGTTCCGTTCTCGTCGATGCCGTTCCGTTCGTAGGGATGGTAGACCCCGGTGGAACTGATGAAGAGGTAGCGGTCGCAACGACCCTTCACGGCCTCGGCGGCTTCACGCACCCAGCGGGGACGGTGCGCCGAATTGTCGATAATGGCATCCCATTCTCCCTCGGCCAGCGAGGCATAGTCGCTCACGGCCCGGTCGCCGCGGCGGTTGTCGAGGTCGGCGAAGAGGGATGGGTTGGTCTTCCCCCGATTGAACAGCGTCACCTCATGGCCTCGTGCCACCGCGTAGTCGACCTGGTGCGGACCGATGAAGCGGGTTCCTCCCAGGAACAGCAATCGGAGTTTGCGGTCGGC
>Ga0209475_10003574_pt1 | contig 14170 bp, 11 predicted proteins | sample tdDd471_FD_187128 | JGI IMG/M metagenome (GOLD analysis project Ga0209475, IMG submission 187128) | Marine sediment microbial communities from the Atlantic coast under amendment with organic carbon and nitrate - tdDd47.1 (SPAdes)... | ecosystem: Environmental > Aquatic > Marine > Coastal >... | reverse complement strand
GACGGATTGTGTTTCCTCTTTAAGGTTCCACGAATCGCTAAGGCCTTCAACTCTCGGTGGATAAACGCAGAGATCGAATCGCCCTCCACGCACATCCCACGGCCCCGATCGCCTTCGGGACAAGCATCCCGGACAGACGAAAGTCGGTAAAACTATTCACAGATATGGCCCAGGCTTTGAACTGGCTATCCCGTGACGCCCGGGACCTCGTCGCACTACAGGAATTTGTAAAATCCACTACATAAGGAATCTTTCAGCACCGGTGGACAAGACGGCGGAAAACATCGGGTTACGAAACATTTATTCCATCCAACACACCTTAAAACAAAAGGAGCCCGCAATCTTCATTGCAGGCTCCTCTCTTACGCTTTACTCATCCTGAACTTGGGTATCGAGGTGATATGCGAAGACATCACGTCCAAGGGCCGTGCCCCTGCCTTACGTAACGGCAGGATTGTTCTTCAACAACTCGCACGTAGCTTCTGATATTAAAATGAGATTCGGGCACCGGTAATGACGGTGTTCACATTCTCGTAGTCATGGTCGTCGGTATCCAGGCGGTAATGACGGTAACCGGCGTAGACTTCAACACCGACAGCGTCGAAGTTGTGCACAAGCTGTGCACCGAAAACGTCGGAGTTGCCGGTATAAATATTGTCGGACTGGACGTCTTCGTAGCGGCCGTAATCCAAGGAGACAGCGGTTTCACCCGTTGCGAAGAACTTGTTACGGTAGCCTACCTTACCGTAGTAGAAGTGACCGTTATCAACGTTGTCTTCCTTGTACTCCTGCTTACCGCCGGCCAGGGTCGCGTTGAGGCCGGTGGAGTGAAGCGCAGAAACAGAGCCGTTGTACTGATTGTCAACGACGTCAGAGGTGTTTCCGGGGTTTGCATAGGCAACGGCACCCTGCACCTTCACACCGCTGAACGCGCCGGAGTATTTCAGGGCGATGTCACCACCCCCGTCCGCTACGTAAGAACCGGAAGCCATCACGCCGGCGAAGGAGGGGCTGTCGTATCGAAGACGCACGTCACGGCCCAGGCCGTCCATGTTGTCGATGGCACCGCCAATGGTGTTATCAGAGACGCTGTCTGTCCCTTTGTTGACGTAACCGACGCTGTCTCCAAAGTCAGAGGCATAAGAGTAACCGATCAGATCGGTACCGGAGAGATCCACCTCAGAGGTTCCATCAGACGCAGTGGACCCGTGACCCATGGAGACCTTGCCGTAGGTGCTGTGATCGAGGAACATGTCCGCGTGGCGTGTGTAAATCCCCGAATCATTACCGCGGGGATCGTCCTGGCTTACATCAGAACTTGAGTTCACGTTGAAACCAGCCTCGAAAACGGTGCCGAGAGTCAGGTTCTCAGTGAGTTGACTGAAGCTGCGGAGACCGAAGCGGGATCCGGATGCATCACCGTCCACCTGGTAAAGCTTGGTGCTGTCCCCGTCATCCAGGGCCATGACACCACGGTTGATATGGCCGTAGAGTTCCACTGATGTGTTGCTGTTGCCCGCCTTAAGGAAACCCATGCCCCCTTCGGCCTTGCTGGCCTGGAGGGACTCGAGCTGAGTTTTCATCATCTCGATGGTTTTTGCCTGATCATCAAGCTGCTCCTGCTGCAATTTATTGCTTCGGACCATATCGTCGATCGTGGCTTCCTGGTCGGCAAAAACCGGGCTTGCAAAGCCGGCGCACGACATCACGACAGCGGCAATCAGAATGTTACTTTTAAACGCTTTGTTTTTCATTACTATCCTTCCAAAACGATAACAACAAAACCAAACAACCGGCCAACTCTAAGTAGGCAATCTTGCCCATGCGCCAACATGAGCAAGACTGATTTTCACTACCCCCTGTAAGCCCCACTGTCAACCACATTACAAATTGTTAATAATCCTTTCTAAAATCTTATAAGAGCAGTCGTTCCAGCCATGAGCAAGGGGCCACAAGAGAAGCTCAACCCATAATGTTTGTTACAGATTCACACCCTGACGTCACCCTACACGGAGAAACACAAACAACCTGAAGGCCACCCCCCTCTCCTGCCGCCCAACAAGCAGGAAAGGCCACAAGGGTACCATGCCCGGCTATTCATCCCCTGTGCCCACACAGTTGACTCGTGATGTCACCCGATGGCTGACTCACCGCATTTCACCGATCTCCGTTCTCCCTCCTCACGCGTTGAGTGGATTGTGGTTACTACGCAGAATTGCATTGCATGCCGTGGGTGTGTTCACGTAAACAGAAACAAGGATATCGTCATTGAAGGCTGAATGGTCGTCACCAAGGCCGTCTGAGAGACGTCGGAGAGCCACATATATAATAGGAGAGGTATGGGACCGGGTGAAAAGAAGCTTAAGGAGCTTGAGCGCAAAATGGAGTCCTTGGGAATAAAGCATAAGGATATCGACGAAAAATTCGTTCGGTCATCGGGCAAAGGCGGCCAGAATGTCAACAAGGTCGCCTCATGCGTTCACCTGAAGCACACTCCCACCGGAATCATCGTAAAATATGGCGCAAAACGCTCCCAGAACCTGAACAGGTTCCTCGGACTGCGGCTTCTTGTGGAGAAAGTTGAAGCGGCACTTCATGGGACAGACAAAACGAATGCCAAAATTGATAAAATCAGGCGGCAAAAAAAGAGGCGGAAGCGTCGCAGCAGTTCAACGATAAGCTAACGTATTGTTGACAGTTCATTCCTGCCGCCCTTCATCCGGTTTGCCCTCAATTTTGGGGCAACGCAATGAATGACAAAAGACGCTCAGAAGTGCGGTGCTCCCATGAAAGCATCGCACAATGATCCCCACACTGACGCCCGAAGCCTGAGACGGCTTTTTATCCTCCCTATGACCTATCCCCTTCCCGCCCCCTTTTTAGCGACGTAGCCGAACCTGCGTGCATCTGTGTTTATCTGCGGCCACACTGTTTTTTACGGTTTTCCGACAGTAGAAACGCGCAGGAATGAACAGACCGGGTTCCCCCCAGCCTTCATTTCATGTAATATTAAGACGTTTTATCAAGGCCACCTCTCTAACCCCACCCTCACGCATCCAGCACTCAGGGAGGACGGCATGGATGAAGCACTTGTTCTCTACACCACGGGCGCAGCCCGCCAGCAGATGGAACGCACCTGAGAAACGAAGGCATCACTTTTTTCTCCCGCCCCGCCAGACAACAGATCGTTATCCACCCATCAACACTGTTTTCAGGAGAGTTTTTGCCATGAACAGCACTGAAAAAAGCCAGACCAAACCAACGGACTGCGGCTGCCCGGTTCCGGAACAGAACTCAGAGCATAAAAAGACCATAAACCTTGCCCTTCAGGGAGGTGGAGCCCACGGGGCGTTTACGTGGGGGGTGATGGATAAACTCATCGAGGACGGGCGGCTGAAGATTGACGGGTTGAGCGGAACAAGCGCTGGGGCGATGAATGCGGTGGTGTATGCCTACGGGAACATGGTCGGCGGGGCTGATGGGGCAAGGCAAGCGCTTCATGACTTCTGGAAAGAGATCAGTGATACCTCCATGATCATGAGCCCCCTTCAGCAGACTCCGTGGGAGGCATGGACAGACAAATGGAACATGGACAACTCGTTTTTATTCCAGATGTTTGAGTTGATGAGCCGGGCATTTTCTCCCTATCAGTTCAATCCCATGAACGTTAACCCGTTAAGAGATATCGTCGATAAAACAGTGGATTTCGAAGTGCTGAACCGATGCCAGGAGACCAAGTTATTTATCGGTGCAACCAAGGTGAGTACCGGCAAGGTCCGGGTCTTTACAACGGACGAAATCACCCTTGATGCCGTCATGGCATCAGCCTGCCTTCCCCAGCTATACCAGGCCGTAAAAATCAATGGCGACCATTACTGGGACGGTGGGTACATGGGCAACCCGGCCATCTTCCCCCTGTTTTACCATACGGAGACCCGCGATGTGGTGATCATCCACATCAACCCCATGGACCGCGAGGAACTCCCCACCGATGCCAGCGAAATCATGGACCGGCTCAATGAGATCACCTTTAACTCATCTTTGTTAAAGGAGATGCGAGCTATCGCGTTTATTACAAAGCTCATTGAGGAGGACTGGCTGAAGGATGAGTACAAAAGTCGCCTGAAGCACATGCTGATGCACTCCATCCGTGCGGACAAAATCCTGTGCGACCTCAAGGTCTCCAGCAAGTTCAACGGGGACTGGAATTTTCTGATGGACCTCCATAACCGTGGCCGGGCAACGGCAGAAGCATGGCTTGAGGCCAATTATGACGACATCGGGAATCGGTCTACCGTTGATTTGAAGAAGGAATTTCTCGATATCGGCAGTGAGCATGCCGGATAACAACCACTGGAGAAGAGCCCATGCGAACCATTTCCTATGAACAGCACGAATTCCACGGGACCCCTGAACGCCTTAGCGCCGAGCTCCCCGCCTTTGTCTACGACATCCCCTACTTCGGCGCCTGCGGAATATTCCCGCCCCACCACATCATCAACGAAATTTTCGAATCGGGGGGAGCCGAGGGCGGCATGGGGCCGGGTACCACATGGGAACCGTTCCACGTCAGCGAGGCAGAATACAAGGAACTGGTCACGGCCATCAAAAACCTGAACCCAAAGACTTTGAGCGAAGATATCCGTTTCAGAGAGGTAAAGTTTGAATTTGATGGTGAGTTCGACTCTGAAGCAAGCCGGGAAAAATGGATGCACAAGGTGTGCGCCAGGCACCGGAAGGCCTGGCAAAAAAAGATGAGAGGATAATAACTGCAACTCTCTTGATGTGTGTTGCTGAGTGCTTTGTGTCACCAAGTGAGCTTCCGGAAGTGACAGGCAATGGTAACTATTCAGCTCCTAAAAAACTGCCTCCGGCGGCAAGGTGTGCCACCTTGAAAGCAGGATTCGGATGCGTTTTGCCCCTCGTCCCTCGGATCAAATCACATCCGCCTTTAAAAGAGAAAGTCATTCAAGGGTAATGTCCAACACCTGTTTGTCAAACTTTTCAAAAGTTTGGCCCCCGGCAGGGCCGCCGGAGGCACCTTTTTGCCTTTCGCCTTCAGCCTGCCTGTCCCCTACCCATGCCGGTAAATAATAAACTGCTTCCCTTTGATCTTCTTCGTAGAGAGGGCTTTTTCGGCCTTATCGGCCATGGAGCGTTCGATGGCCACGTACGAGTAAAAATCAAAACAGTTGATCTTGCCAACAGCTGTTCCTGGGAGCCCCGCGTCTTTGGTGAGCGCCCCCAGGATATCTCCGGGGCGCAGCTTGCTCTTGCGACCGCCGTTGATGGAGAGGGTCACCATGGGAGGTTCGAGGGCGGCTTCGATTGAAGGCGAAAGGGCGGTCACATCCGAGAGTTCGAAGGAGGTACCCATCATCACGTTGACATCTTCCAGGCGAAACCTCTCCTTGGGCGTCATGAGGGAGAAAGCCAACCCTTCCTTGCCGGCCCTGCCCGTCCGGCCGATGCGGTGAACGTACACCTCCGGTTCAAAGGGAAGGTCGTAGTTGATCACCGCACTGAGCCCAGAGATATCGAGGCCCCTGGCCGCTACATCCGTGGCCACCAGGATGGGGCAGCTGCCGTTTGAGAACCGTACGAGCACCTCGGTGCGCTCTTTCTGCTCGATGTCCCCGTGAATGGCCAGGGCCGAGAGCCCTTTCTTGCGCAAAAACGACGCAAGGGCCTTGCAGTGCAGCTTGGTGTTGCAAAACACAAGGGTCGATTCCGGCTTATGGGTCGCCAGGATGGACGCAACCACCTCGGATTTGGCCTCCCACTCGGACTCAAAGAACTGCTGCCGGATGACGTTCTCTTCGTGCTCCACATCCACCACAACCTTCTGCGCATTTTTTTGAAACCGCTTGCTCAGCTCCAGGATCGGCTCGGGGAATGTGGCAGAAAAAAGAAGGGTCTGACGTCGCTTGGGAACAAAGGAAAGAATGTTGTCGATGCTGTCGGCAAATCCGATATCCAGCATCCGGTCTGCCTCGTCCAGCACGAGGGTGGTGACATGGTTGAGGGAGAGGGTCTCCCGCCTCAGGTGCTGCTCAATGCGCCCCGGGGTTCCCACCACGATATGGGCCTGGTGCTCCAGGGAGATCTGCTGGGGCCTGAAGGGCACCCCACCGCAGATGGTCGTAATTTTGATGTTGTGCTTGAAGCGGGCAATGCGGCGAAGCTCGCCGGCCACCTGCTCGGCCAGTTCCCGGGTCGGACACATAACCAGAGCCTGCACCCGGAACAGTTTCACATCCAGGTTGTGGAGCAAACCGATGCCAAACGCCGCCGTCTTCCCGCTGCCCGTCTTGGCCTGGGCCAGCAGGTCCTCCCCTTTAAGCACATGGGGCAAACTCCCCGCCTGGACAGGGGTCATCTCATGGTACCCCATGGTCCCTAAGTTCTCGATCATCGATTTGGTTAACGGCAGTGTTGTAAAAGCGCTCATGGCATCCTTCTCTATATTTATACAGCCCCGGACAGGCCCATATTTTTCTTTGCACCCACCGGTGCCTGTGTCACAAAAAACCCCGCAGGTAGATCACATTTTCCCAATAAAAGCCACCATTAATACCCTGTTATCACCCAACCCGGATATTTCATGGGAAATCGATCACGTCAAAACAATACAGTCGGATTATTGTGAACCATTGCTGTTATTTCAAACAATAAACACCGCATGCCACGGTTTACTGTTCGCTTTCCATGAGGTTTCAGGCAAACAAAAAGAGCTCTGGCGGCAAGGTGTGCCATCTTGAAAGCTGGTGTAGATGCCCACACAAAAACCCCGACACCCTAAATAAACCACCTATTGTCCTGGTATCCGCCAGCTTGAAGGAACCGATGTTAAGCCTCTGTTAATGCTTGATCACGAACAAAAACCTTAGTATAAATCCAACGTTTACCCACCCTATCCCCATGGCGGATATGAGACAGGTACCGCCCGAAGGCCTGCCCCGCATTCGCCAATAGTGACAGATATACGTACATCGTGCACCGCACCGGCCTAAAACCGCCGGTGCCCTGCCACTGATAAACCAGACGTGATCATCGCCCCAACACCAAAAACACAGGAAACCGTCACATGAAAAACTGCAACGCCACCAAAAAGCTCACAGGGTATCTCCTGGCTGTTTTTGCAGGATTCCTGGCCATCGTGTTCAGCACCCCCGCCTCTGCTAACTGGAGCGCAGCCATCGGCACCGGAATCTCCAGCACCCAGGTGAAAGGGGACCAGGGTGTGGGGACCTTTTTTCTCGGCCCTGTGTATACAGGGGTAGACCTCTCACCCAGTGAGTATAACGATTTCATGAAATCGTCCATCTCCATGGAGGTTGCCATGACAGATGGCACCTGGATGGTGGACTTTTACTTAGGTCTTCAAGAGTTTCAGGACAACGGATTTACACTTTTATCCGATGGAGCAACCCTGAGGTCAAACTTCGATTTTGATGCCACCTCCGGAGAAATCACCGTGGGGCGTCAAGTCTACCGCCACCCTTGGGTTATCTTAGGCGTTCACGGGGGCCTGCGCTACGATCGACACAAGCTCTCAACGGACCTCAGGCGAAACGGCACCACCGAGAGAGTCAGGGTGGATGAAAGCTGGACCGATGTTCTCATCGGCTTGTCGGCAGACATCCCCTTTGCCGAAAAATGGCTCTGGAAAAACAAAATGAACGGTGGCTTTGGCGGATCCGATGGGACATACTTTCTCTCCAGTGGCGTCACCTGGCGGTTCCACCCCCGCTGGTCCACCGAAGTGTACGGGGATTACACAGCAATTGATTACGAAAACGGCAAAAAAGGCGACACCGACTGGTACGCGTACGATGTGGATGAATTCATCTGGGGGCTCAACATACTATTCCATTTTTGACCCATTAAATTGCGATGCCTCCGGCTGCAAGGTGAGCCACCTTGAAAACGAATTGCCCCTGACGGCCCTGCCGGGGGCCCACTTCTATAAAAAGATTGCCAAACAGATCATCAAAGCTGATTGCCTGCTTCACCGATTTTGACCACCGGGTTTCAAGGTGCCCCCACCTTGCCGCCGGAGGCTGTTTTCTCGTCTTACAGGAGTTTGAATATGGCGTTCTTTTGTAAAAAAACGACATGGGTCCTGATCGCCCTGCTGGTTTACCCCGTCATCGCATCTGCAGAACTGCCAAAGGCTGAAGACAGGCCGTTCTGGACGCAGAAGACCTGCTACCGAGAGGAAGATACGGTGTTTGGGGTGGGGCTCTCCATGGGAAACCGCTCCCTGGAACACGCCCGCAAAGAGTCCTTTAAAGCAGCGCTCTGGGAAATCTCCAACTATGCCCAGATCAACGACACCACCCTTCTTCTGGTCGAGACCCAAATGACCTATGAGGAACAGACCCCCGAGGGCAACTATTCGGTCTGGCGCCTGGTGAAGATCCCTTTCCCCATGATTGAAAGGACCCGGGAGCTCATCACCCGGAACAAGCCTTCCACCCAACATACGGTGCATCAAATAAAAAAGCTGGAAAACGAAGACCGGGAAGACCTGGCCGATGAGCTGAGGCGCGCCCTGCTCCAGGGCGATGAAGAGCCACAGGTCTCCTATGGTCGTTCCCAGGTGGACAAAACACTCCCCAGCGGATCCGTTTCCGGCCTGAAGCCGACATATCAGTCGGGTGACATCATCACCCTCACCATCCTGGCCATGGATAACACCCAGCTCAAAACCGTTCTCTTTTCCATCAATAATTCCAGCATCAGAAAGTCATGGCGTGTCAACGGGAAGAACGCGACAAACAAACTATCCTTTCCCGCCTCTCACTTCATGCCGGGCAAACAGGTCTATTCGCTGAAAATCACCGATGCTGCCGGCAACGTTGCCCTTAAAAGCGGCGTCTTCCGTGTGGATGATTTCCACGATGAGCTTTATGACATTTTATCGCGAGATATAGATTAAAAAGGAGAAACCGGATGAAGAGCTACCTGCTTATGAGCGTTGCCATCTGCCTGTCCTGCCTCATCACCGCCTCAGCCCTGGCAGCCGAACCTGTGGGAATGGTCACGGGGTCGAAAACCGGAACCTACATTCAGTTTGGCAAAGACATTGCCGGGGTTTGCGCAAAGTATGGCCTGAATATCAAGGTCAAAGACTCCGAAGGGTCCCTGAACAACATCAAGCGCATGAACAGCAAGGAAAATGCCGCCTTTGGTATTGTTCAGTCCGATGTGCTGGGAATCCTTTATATCAACAAACCGGAGGTGGCCAAAAACCTCCGGATGGTTTACCCCCTTTACAACGAGGAGGTGCACATCCTTGCCCGCAAGGAGATCCGCAGTTTTTCGGACCTTCAGGGAAAAAGAATCGCCACAGGGACCAAGGGCAGTGGCAACTGGCTGACACTGGCCAACCTTCTCCACAAAATGAAGGTAAAACCTGCAGAGAAAATCACCGACATGAAGCCCCTGGATGCCATGGTCGCCGTCCTTGAAGGCAAAATCGACGCCATGATCTACGTCTCCGGCAAGCCGGTGAAGCTGTTTCGAAAATTAGAGCAGCTCCAGAAAAACCCCAAGTTCAGCAGGCTGATGCAGGATGTCCACTTTGTGCCCCTGAACGACCCCGAGATGCTCCAGGAATACTACGTGGCCTCGGAAATCGGTCCGTCTGATTACCGATGGCTCCCCCAACGCGTCCCCACCATTGCCGTCAAGGCCCTTCTGGTCAGCTTCGACTTCTCCAGCCGCCACAACACGTATTACCAGAACCGGTGCGGAAGCCTGAAAACCATGGCCAAAGCCATCCGCGACAACCTTGGTTACCTTCGATCGAACGGCCACCAGAAGTGGAATGCCGTGGACCTGGACGCATCTGTCGGTAGATGGCAACGGGATACCTGCTCGCACCCGGAAGCCCCCGTCAAACAATCCGACGAACTCTACGACACACTGCAAGACCTGTTCGACGATTGATAAGGGGGCGCCCCCCTTGACCCCAAGTTCGCAAATGCTCCCGGCCCTCGCTTCTCGGGTCGGTCACATTTGCTGGCGGGCTTCGCCTGTGGTGTCTGTTTGCCTGGAGTGCGGCGCTCCGTTTCGATCCGTTTTTTTCGTGCATGTTTAAGGTTGCGACCCGAACGATGCCCCAAACGCATTTGCAACCTGCTTTCAAGGTGGCACACCTTGCCGTTCTCTATCCCACCCGCGTTTGACAGGATGGCCCGGCCTGTCTTATACCGTGTCACGGCGCAAACTTGCTGGAACCTTTCCGACGCACGAGGATTTATGACACAAGACCACAACAGCATTGACGGGGCGCCATTGATGGCGGAAAAGGCCGAGGAGTTCATATACCCCTACCTCAACACCACCTCCGCCCTGTACTGGCAGATCAACATCGTCAAAAACAAACTCAGGCGCGTCAACGACTACCGGATTCCCGGCCTGGGAAACAACACGTGCCAGCTCCTTCAAAACATGCACTATTCCAGGACGGTGATCCTGGAAAAAGACCTGCCCCGCTTTGAAGCGTTCATGAAAGAGATCAAAAAACGCAAAGCTGCCTCGGTCTTAATACGGGTCAAGGCCGATGACGGCACCATGAGGTGGTTAAAAATTGCTGGCTGGCCCGACCCCCGCAAATCCTCCTGCTGTTTCGGATTCATCTCCGATGAAACCCACCTGGTAAACGACTTTCTCGCTGCAGACCGTGATGAATCCACGATTCAGCAAAAAGTCCATTTTTTTGACAACCCCGTTTTTGTGGCCAACTTCAGCGACAGAAAAATCGTCGCTGCAAACAAGGCCTTGTTATCGACATTCGGCGTTGAAGAGCAAGAGGCCCTGGCCCCCGGCCTGGACGAAATTCTCGCAGGCAACGCAGGCCCCTGCCTCCAGAACATATACGAAAGCCTGATTTTTGATCGAAGCTGGAACGGAACGATCATGCTTCAGTGGCGTGAGGAGACCTCCTTTTCAGCGACGGTATCCATTCGGGCGGTGTCGGATCTCGGGCACAACATGCTCTGGTTCTCCCTGCATCATGTAACAGCACAGGCCCATGAGCCGGCAGACAGATCAGGGGAGGTGCTGGCCTCGCCCCCCAACACCACGAGCCACATGACGGCCATCGGCGAGTCAGACGATATCGCTGAGATTCTATCCCTTCTCCTGGAAAACCAGCCCCAGCCTGCCCTGGCCGACGGCCTGATCTACTCCGACGTGGATGCGGCCAGCAACCGGGTAAGGGTGTACGGCGAAGGGCCGGGGCTTGGCGCACTGGAATCCGGCTTCTCCCACCCCTACGAGGGATCCATTGCCGAGAACATCCTCGATTTCCGGTTGGACCACCTTCTCCTCACCGAAACCACCGAGAGCATCAAGCCCATCGACTGGGCTCTGTTCATCCCCATGGGGGTCCACTCCTACTTTGCCATGCCCTTTTATGAAGAGGGGACCCTTACCACCATTTTGATCTTCTGCTCGTCCAGCCCCGACACCTTCACGGAAGAGAACGTTAAAGCCTACAGCGCTCTATACCCCGCGTTTCTTAAGGGGCTTGGCCGGTGGAAGGCGCGTCAAAAGCAGGGCTGAACGATTCAGCTTGTGCCTCCGGCGGTCCTGCCGGGGGCCAACCGAATCTAAATCCTGCCAAACAGGTTTTGTTCTTTTGAACTCTCTGCATGCGGCGACGATCCGTCTTCGTCATCGGCTACGCCGTACAAGGGGACAAAGCCCACCCGCAACCCGCTTTCGCGTGGGCACGCCTCGCCGCCGGAGTCTTTTTTGGGGACATGAATTGGATACGCCCCCTGCCCCCCCCCTTCGTTTCACCGCACATCCGAATTGGCCCAACCACTTTTAAAAACACACCCTTACATCAAAAAAAACTTGTCTTTTACCCCAAAAAAGAAGACCATTGGTTAAACCAATCGATAAAGAGGCCCAACCAATTGAAGAAAGACCAGCAAAAAAAGATCATTACCGACGAGCTCATCTCGTTTATCGACAAAGAGAAGTTGGGGATAGGAAGCCGCCTGCCCTCTGAACGCAAATTGACAGAGCTCTTTGATGTCAGCAGAAACACGGTCCGAGAGGCCATTCGAGAGCTTGAGGCACGGGGCCGCGTCAAGGCAAAATCAGGCAGCGGCTGTTTCGTCACAGGCCATGAAGACACCGCCAACTGGATCAGCCTGCGCGGAAACACCGACCCCAAGACCCTGAAAGACCACATGGAAGCCCTTGAGGCGGTTAAACCCCTCATCGCCGCAAAGGCCGTCGAGCACGCCACGGACAACGACATCAAAAAACTCAAGCAGGCCCTCATCAGGCTCAGCAACGCCATACTAAACCGTGACAACACCAAAATCACGGATGCCATGATCGACTTCAGCAAGGGCCTCGCCGAAGCCAGCGGCAACCGATTTTTTATTCTCATCCACCAGGAAATGACCCTGGATAGATATATCCTCTCTGTCACCCTGCCCCAATACACAAACGGCGCCATACAGGCCATGTTTAAAAACCGTGTAGAGGTCATCAACTGCTTCAAGGGCCGTGACACCGAAAAAGCAGCTGCCCTTGTCAAAAGTTGCATTGAAGAGAGGCACACGTTTTTTGAGGAACGGGACAGCTGATCGTTTTAAACCGGGAGCGATGCAACCATGCACAGACGAGATTTTTTTAAACGTGTCATAAAAATGCCTATAGAGAGACTCTCCACCAGCCTCAAGAGCGAGGAGCTATCCGAAACCGACCTGTTCATGGAAGCCATGGGGTATGGAATCGACCCGGCGACCCTCTCACCCACAGAGTTGAGGAGAACGGTACGCAAGAAACATCAAGAGGCCGCCAACAACAATCCGTCCGAAAAAAAGGCTGCCCCTTCATAAACACTGCAATCACAGCACCTCGAAGCAATGTAAAGCGCTGGCCATGATACGCCCCACACCCTACCGTGAGTTCATATCCCCCGCCCGCTTTGAGGCCATAACAACCTGCGAGGAACACTTTCCAGCTGAACCCCGTAAGTAAACCATGACAGCAACCCTCGATGTCCCTTGCACCTTACCGGACATTAAAAAGAGAGACATGCTGCCGAACACCACAGGTGCGCCCTCCATCAGGCAACGCACATACTTCTTAAGTTCAGATGGTTATCGAGAATAATTGTTTAACAGGAGATGTAGTAATGGAAAGAAACGAAGTCAGTTACCTTGAAAGCAGAAAGCTGGTCAAGAGGTGGAACGGGCCCTTGCCCGCCCTGGCCAACTCACTGTTTATCGCTATTGTGTTTTATGCCACCTGGTGGATTTTTCAGGACCCCAGGGGAATCATGCGCATGTACACGCCCTATGTTGGATACATGGTGTGTCGGTGGCTCCTGATCCTCTTTATCTGGGTTGCCTATATTTTTGATTTCTGGCCCTTCAAAAAAGCGTGGCTCGACAGGACCCACCCCCTCATCAAAGGGTCCGTTCTGCTGGCCTTCAGCGTGGCCGCGATGTTCCTGCTCATCAAGGTGTTTTTTATCGACATCCTGGGCAACTACGGCATCGCCTACTTCAACCCCGAGCGCCTCACCAGCATGGGCATTACCGAGTTCTATGCCATTGAGTACGCCGCCGAAGCCATCATGATGTTCGCCGCCATCGCCTCCTGGCTGAGCCCCAGCTGGGTTGTGGCCTGCGAGAACGCGCCATGGCAGGATCTCCCCCAGCCCGCGCGCGGCATCACCATCGTGACGATCACCTTCTTTCTCAGCATGATCGTCTACTTCCTCACCATGCACTCCCACATGGCCATCCTCTTCTACCCCTGGCAGAAGTTCACAGCCATCTGCCCTCCCTACTGGGAAGAGTTCGCAAACACCGTATCAGGCAACTTCCACATCGCATGGATCATGTGCTGCACCGTGGTGGTCTGGCTCTACGAAACCATCTGGGAGCGCTACCCCTTCAACCTTATCAAGACCAACTGGCTGCGCCGCACCGCCTCCTTTTTCGGCATCATCATCATCGCCGTGGCCCTGGCCTTTTTCCTCTACTTCTGCGAAGAGCTTGCCTGGGGACCCGCCATCAGAGGAACAAGACGCCTCATGGCCCCCGACTGGCGCTGGCTGCACGTGGGTGAGATGGCTATTTTCTGGCTCTGCCCCAGCCTCTTCCTCTCCTTTTACTGCAACAAC
>Ga0209475_10003572_pt1 | contig 14180 bp, 8 predicted proteins | sample tdDd471_FD_187128 | JGI IMG/M metagenome (GOLD analysis project Ga0209475, IMG submission 187128) | Marine sediment microbial communities from the Atlantic coast under amendment with organic carbon and nitrate - tdDd47.1 (SPAdes)... | ecosystem: Environmental > Aquatic > Marine > Coastal >... | reverse complement strand
ATCAACGGACTGTGGGATTTCCTGTCGCGGGAAGTGATCCCCATCTCCATCAACTCGGGGAACGCCCAGTACTGGCCCAACTACATGAACCACCTGCTGGGCGGCGGCATGAGTTACCGCATGATGACCGAGTACTTTCGGTACCACGACTCCCGGCATCCCAAGTTCATGGCCGGACTGACGATCTTCGCCTACCACTTCCTGAACGAGGTCGTCGAGAACAACGACTACATCGGACCGACCACCGACCCGGTGGCCGATTTCTGGATCTTCAATCCGGCGGGAATCATCCTCTTCAGCAACGACAAGATCGCGCGATTCTTCAGCGAGACCCTGCACATGAGCGACTGGTCCTACCAGCCGGTATTCCTGCCCTGGCGGGAGGAATTGCAAAACATCGGCCAGAACTTCGCCGTGAAATACCATCTGAATGAGCGGGGCAGCACGAGCATCTTCTATCACTGGGGAACCCACGCGGAGCTCGGGATGTCGTTCACGCGCCCCGACGGGCGCTGCCTCTCATTCGGCCTGGGATTGGTGGCCAAGAACCTGGTCAAGATAGACCAGATCTCCAAAACAGTGGACCTGGCCGCTTCGGCAGGAATCTTCTACGACCGCAATCATTCCCTGCTGGTCTCGCTGCTGATGGCCCGGACCAAGGACTATCGCTATCGGCTGAACCTGTACCCCGGATTCGTCGACACCGGCCCGTTCAAGCCCGGGATCTTCGTGGCGTTGGGGCGGGAGAACCGGATCATGGCGGGTATAACCTTCGGGACTCTCAAACACGTACCGGTCGGCCTGGGCGGCGGTTTTTAGCCAAGGTAAGCCGACGACTGCTAGTGCAGTTGGGCGCTGAACTCCTCGGCCGTCACCGGCGGCGAGAACAGGAACCCTTGCACCTCCTGGCAATTGAGTTCACGCAGGATCTCGGCCTGGGCCTCGGTTTCCACACCTTCGGCGATGGCCTGCATGGAGAGATTGCGGGCCATGTCGATGACGGTTCCGGCGATGGCCGCATCGTTGCGGTCGCTGGAGATGTCCTGCACGAATTCCCGGGCGATCTTGATGCGGCCGATGGGATAGTTCTTCAGGTAGAGCAGCGACGAATAACCGGTGCCGAAATCGTCGATGGCCAGATTGACGCCGTCGCGGTGCAAGCCGCGCAGGGTGCGCAGAGCCACATCGGCATCACGCATCAGCACGCTCTCGGTGATCTCCAACTCCAGCCAAGAGGGGTCCAGACCGGTTTCGGAAAGGATCCGCTTGACCATGCCGGTGACCCCCGGTTCCATGAACTGGCTGGCCGACAGGTTGACCGCTACCCGGATGGGTTCGATCCCCTCACTGCGCCATTGCTGGACCTGGGTGCAGGCCTTGCGCAGCACCCACTCGCCGATGCCGTGGATCAGGCCGGTTTCCTCGGCCAGGGGAATGAACTGGGCAGGCTTGATCTCTCCCAGTTCGTGGTGGTTCCAGCGTAGCAGACACTCGACTCCGATGATGCGGCCGTTGCTGAGATCGAACTGGGGCTGCCAGGCCAAGGACAACTCATTGCGGTTGATGGCCTGGCGCAGGCCCGCCTCCATGCTCAACCGTTCGAGGGCGCGACGATTCATGTCGTCGGAGAAGAATTGGTAGCGGTTGCGACCCTTGCCCTTGGCGGCGTACATGGCCATGTCCGCATGCTTGAGCAGGGTCTGCACGTCGGCGCCGTCGTCGGGGTGAACGGCGATACCGATGCTCGTGGTCGTGAAGACCTCCTGCCCCTCCAGATCGAAGGCCCGCTTCATGGCTCGTTGGATCTTGCGGGCAACGGTGATCACCTGGCGATCTCCCTTGACCGACGGCAACAGCAGTACGAACTCGTCGCCACCGAGCCGGCAAAGGGTGTCCCCTCGCCGAATACAGGAATTCAGACGACCGGCAATGGCCTTGAGCAGCAAATCGCCCTTGTCGTGGCCCAGCGAATCGTTGATGTCCTTGAAGTTGTCCAAATCGCAGAACAGCAGTGCCACCTGGCGGCCGGTGCGCCGGGCAGTGGCCATGGCCCGATCCAGCTGCTCCAGGAAGAACGAGCGATTGGGCAACCGGGTCAGGGTGTCGTAGTAGGCCAGCTGCCGGATCTCCTCCTCGGTACGCTTGCGGCGGCTGATGTCGGTGACCGAGCCGATGTACCCCTCCAGATGGCCATTCGTGTCGAAGATGGGTTCGGCCTGACAGAAGACCCATGTGCTCCGCCCGCCGGGGCGCTTGAAGCGGCACTCGGTCTTGAAGGAACGCCGCTCCTGCACGGCGGCCCGCCAGGCTTCCATGGCCAGGCCCCGGTCGTCGGCATGAACGGCGATGTCCCAGCTGTTGCCGACCACCTGGCTGGTCGTCAAACCGGCGATCTCCCGCCAGCTCTTGTTCACATGGGCACAGCGACCGTCGACGTCCAGCCTGAAGATCCCCACCGGAGAGGCTTCGGCCATGACCTGGTAGCGCCGTTCGCTCTCGCGCAGGGCCTGCTCGGTGAGGCGCTGCTCGGTGACGTCTTCCACCGTCGAGATCATCAGGTTCATCTCGGGCATGGGAATATTGCGGGCCGCGACAATCTTCTCGGTTCCGTCGCGACAGGTGATCCGCATATCATCCCAGCGCATACGTTCCAGATCACCGCTGGCGATGTCCTTGAGGATCATCTGGCGGACTTCCTCACGCTCGTCGGGATTGGGATACACCCGGGAAAAGAACGTCTCCAGATCGGTGAAATCGCCCTGGGACCAGCCCCCGTAGATCTCCAGGAATCGGCGGTTCGCATAGCCGATGTTACCCTTGTCTATGGTATTGACAGCCAGACCGATGGGCAGGTTGTCCAGAACCTTCTCGATGAAGATGTTGCCCTTGGAGAGCTCGTTCTCGATGCGCCGCTCCCGGGCGGTCTGGTCCACGAAAGTCGCCAGGATTCCCGATACGTCGCCGGCGGCGTTGAAGACCGGCGAACTCGAAAACTGGATGCTGAACAGGGAACCGTCCTTGCGACTTCCCCGCAGTTCTTCCTTGAACACGCCGTGGCCCGTCGACGCACACTCCAGGGCCTTGCGAAATTTATCCTCGTATTCCTGGGTGATTGCCGGCAGAACCGTGCCGATGACCTCGTCGGCCGCCCAGCCGGTCGAACGCGCCGCCGCAGGGTTCCATACGGTCACCACTCCGTCCAGATCCATGGCGATCACGGGGCAGGGAAGGGTCTCGATCAAGGAGGAAGAGAGATCACTGGCCAGACAGATGATGTCGGCGTCGAGAGGCTGACAGTTCAGCGCTCTCTCGTCGGGTACGAGCCCGGCGGCACGATCTGCGGCCTGGTGATTTTCGGCGCGTTCCCTGGGCATGCTTCCCTCCAGCGGGGCATCTCGTTGATGATACTTCGATTACATTATCCTAGCAATTGGTATATTGCGCCACCTCCGGGGTGCCGCGTCCGCCAATATGGATTGCTGGTGCTGAAGATCAAGTCGCCGGAGTTCACTTCGCAGAAAACGCCGCCCTTCCGGTGGGGGAAGGGCGGCGAGACGGGTGCCCAATCCTGCCTGGGAGGCATCCCGTCAAGGGATCAAGCGGTAACAGACGACTTCGTAGGGCCGGGGTTCCTCGTCCTCGTCCTCGTCCTCGTCCGGACTGCCGCCGATGGTGACCATCATCATACCGCCACCACCGCTGGTCTGGCTCCGCTGCGGGGCTTTCTGAGCCTCCTTGAAGATGAACAGATGTTCGCCGTCGACGGCGTAGAGGTCTCGGTCGCGGTCAAAGTCCGCCTCGATGCGCAGGGTGCGAACGTAGTGCCCCAGTTGGTCGAAGACATCGAATACCCCTACCGATTGCTCAGGGCACGACTGGGAACCCTGACTGGAAGTTACCCAGATCTCACCGTTGGGGCGGGCAACCACTCCGGAAATATCCCGTGCCCGCTCCTCCACCGGCTCGTCGCCGATCTGGGGAAAGCGCGCCTTCAGATCCTCGGCTTCTTTGCGGGATCTGGCGATCTCCTGCTCGGGACGCTTGATGGTCTCGTATTGTCGGCGGATGATCTGCTGTGGTTTCCCGTAGTCGTCGAAGACTTCCAGCTCGTAGTCGAAGGCCTTCTGGAACACCACAACCCTGCCGTCGGGGCACAGAGACCAGGAGCGAACGAAGTCGTTCTCGCCGCCACCCAGCCTGATCTGCACCATGCCGCCGGACTGCACGTCCTCGTTGGTCATGAGCACCGCCTGCAGGGTCCCGTCGGGTTGAAAAGCGCTGAGACTATATTCCGTGACGACGCGCTCGTCGCCGAAACTAGTGGCGACCATGCCGATGACCACCTGGTCAGCAGTGGCATCGATGTGCTGGAGGTGGCTCATGCCGGTATTCTTCTCGCCGGCAAACGCAAAACTGGGCTGAGGAATGCCCTGGCGATCCATGCACACGATCTTGCCCGGCATCATCTCCAGAACACCCAGCGTCCCATTGGGCATGAAGACAAGTTCGGTACCGTTGCGGAACTCCCCCGGACCGTCGCCCTCGCGGCCGATGGTCCGCAACAGTTCCCCCTCGGGTGAGATCACGTAGATGCTGCTCAGGTGGTTGTCCAGGAGGTAGGTGACGCCGTCTTCATCCACGACCGCATCGCTGACAAGCCCGAAAAGGAGATCTGATTCGTCATCGCCACCCAGACGCCATTGTTCTTCCGGTGCGAGTACCTGCTCCGCGTCCCGAGCCTCGGCAGGGTTCAAGACGACCGGGATGCCGTCTTCCGTAGCCTGCCCGGGCTGCCACATGGGAGCTGCGTCCGCCGGTCCCCCCACGGTGAGAGCCAGGAGCTGGGCGGCGAGGATCAGCAATCCCGCCACTGTCGTTCTGAAGATCATGTTCTGTCTCCCTGTCGAAACCGGCGACCAGAGGCGTCGTCCGAGTGCGCTGTGATATCACGATCACTATGACGACAAGATACGGGCGGCAGTTCCACGGTCTCCAGTTAACGAATGTCAGTTTCTGTTAATAAGTGTTAAAGAGCCGAATATGCGGGGGGACGGCGCCGCGCAATGGGTTATTATTGGGCCATGATTCTCTCGCGCAAAAAGGTGAGCCTCATGGCGGGGCTGCTCTCGTTCGCCCTGGCCGGTCTGATGGTGGTCCAGGGCGTGCTGTTGCGCAATGCATGGGATCTGAAGAACCGGGCATTCGATCGCAACGTCCGATCGGCCCTGGCATTGACCATCCAGCAGATCGAAGCCGAAGAGATTGCCGGCCACGCCAACGACTACTTCTTCAACGTCGCCGGCGGCGACTCGGGGCTGGCCACGATCCATCGCTTCAACATCGACACCGGCGCCGCCGGCTTCCACACCCGAACCGACCTGCGTATCGAAGCGGTACCGATGACCCTGGCCGCCGATTCGGTATTCGTGTTGGGCAGCGGCGATTCGACCTACTGCGTCGCCACGGTGGGTGACAGCCTGGTGCGGCGGGAGTTATCGGCGGCCGAGTTCTACGGAGAACGGGCCGTTGGCGGCGAAGGTCGGAAAGTCGCATTGGTTCTGGAGGCCGAACGCTCCCAGTTCATAGAACGCGTGGTCGGCGGGCTGGTTCACATACGGGCGCCGGCCATCGACGAGCGACTCGCTGCGGTTTCCATCGACTCGATTCTCACGGCCCAGTTGACGGCCACTGGAATCGATGCCGAACCGCGATTCGCCATTGTGGGGGCCGCCGAGAGCGCACCGGTCGTTGCCGGCACCGGACTGGAGCCTGACGAGATCGCCGCGTCGCCCTACCGGGCCCGGCTGTATCCTCTGGATCTGGCTCCTCCGTTCTACGAACTGGTCCTCCACTTTCCGGGAGCTACCGCCTTCGTCCTGAAACAGGTCGGACCCCTGCTGCTGGCTTCGGTGCTGTTCCTGGCAGTGATCGTTTTCAGCTACGCCCACACCGTTCGTGCGCTGCTCGAACAGCGCCGGTTCGCCGGCCAGGTCGTGGATTTCGTGAACAACATGACCCATGAATTCAAGACACCCATCTCCACCGTATCGCTGGCCAGCGAGGCCATTGCCGGCAGCGAGGCAGCCCTGGACTCTCCGGCCCTGCTGCGCTACAACGGCATGATTCGCGAGGAAACCGACCGGATGACGCGGCAGGTGGAGAAGATCCTTCAGATCGCCCAGCTCGAGCGGGGCGACTTTCGCTTGAATCGCATCCCTCTGGATGGGCACCAATTGATCGAGGATGCCGTCACCGGCTTCTCCTTGCAGGTGGATCAGCACGAGGGATCCCTGGTCTGTGAGCTGGGAGCAACCAGGACCCGGATCATGGGCGACGAGGTCCATCTGTCCAACATTCTGGGCAATCTGCTCGACAACGCCGTCAAGTACTCGCTGCGGCCACCGGAGATCACCGTGGCCTCCGAGAACGACGACAAGGTCTTGATCATCACCGTCAGCGACCGCGGTCTCGGCGTCTCCCGGACGAATCGTGAGCGGGTTTTCGATCCGTACTTTCGCTGTCCCACCGGCAATCGCCACGACGTTAAGGGATTCGGTCTGGGGTTGAGCTACGTGCGGCTGCTGACCGAGGCCCATGGCGGTAACGTGATGCTGCGGGACAATCCGGGCGGCGGCACGCGCGTGCGCTTGGCCCTGCCGTTGGCTAATGGCGCCGAGTACCCGGAGGTGGCGGGATGACTCCACGTGCAAGGATCCTGCTGCTGGAAGACGACCCCAACCTGGGCCTGATCGTCGAGGAGTCCCTGGCCGGCAAGGATTTCGAGGTCACCCTGTGTCGCGACGGAGTGGCGGGACTGGCAGCGTACCGGGCCGGCGAGTTCGACCTCTGTCTGGTGGACGTGATGATGCCTGAGATGGACGGCTTCGAGTTCGCCGCCCAGGTCCGGCGCGAGGACACCGGCACCCCGTTGATCTTCCTGACTGCGCGGGCTCTGACCGAGGATCGAATCGAGGGCTTTCGCCTCGGCTGCGACGATTATGTCACCAAGCCTTTCAGCATGGAGGAGCTCCTGCTGCGTATAGACGCCGTCCTCCGGCGCAGCGAGCCCGGGCGGCTGGGTTCGAGCGGCAGCGGGCCGGTGGTCCTGGGCAGTTACCGGTTCGTCCCTGACGAACAGACATTGGCCCGCGACGGTGACATCCGTTCACTCACCGACCGCGAAACCGAATTGCTGCAACTGCTTTGCGAACGCATGAACGACACGCTGGAACGCCGGGTGGCATTGATCAGGATCTGGGGGGACGACAGCTACCACGCGGGGCGCAGCATGGATGTCTTCATCTCACGCCTGCGCAAGTACCTGCAGGACGATGACCGCCTCGAGATCAAATCGGTACACGGCCGCGGCTTCAAGCTGCTGGTACGCGACTGAATCGGGCGGGCGGCCCCGTCAGCTACGCAGATACGAGGCGCAATTGACGTCGATGATTCCTCCGGTCAGAGCATCGGCCCGGCCCGAAACCACGAGCAACACTACCTCGGCGATCTCCGCTGCTACGGCGGTCCGGCCCAGGGGACTCTGGTTGAGGATCCCCTCGCCTTCGGGACCCGCGAGATAGGCGCGGGTCATGTCGGTCTCGACCCAGCCTGGCGCCACGGCCACCACGTGGATGCCCAGAGGAGCCAGCTTGACCGCCAGGGACTGGCTCAGGCTGTTCAAGGCAGCCTTGCTGGCACCGTAGGCCGGTGCTTCCGGCTCGCCTCGAAATGCACCCCGACTGGTGATGTTGACGATGTGCCCGCCCCCCGCCTCGGCAAGTGCCGGCACCGCGGCATGGATCAACTGGGCAGGCCCGTCTAGATTCACTGCCAGAGTGCGTCGCCAGGTTGTCTGCCAGGTAGCGGCATCCACCTCGGACACGTCGTGGGGCTCGTAGATACCTGCGTTGTTCACCAGGATATCCAGTCTACCCAGCTCGTCCACCGCTCGCGCCACCAGTCCCGTGGCGGCGGCGGGTTCGCCGAGATCGGCGCCCAGGACGCAATGTCCGGCGCCGGACAGACCGGCAGCGACCGTCGCAGCTGCTTCCCGATCTCGGCCGTAGTGCACTGCCACCCGGGCTCCGCGCTCGGCCAGCAGCCGAACCACCGCGGCGCCGATGCCGCGCCCGCCTCCGGTGACCAGGGCGGTGCGCCCCTGCAAGTCGCCCGTCGAATCCGTCATGTCCCCTGCTCCTTTAAAGATCATTCTTATTGAAGACGAGTTTCCGAATGGATTACAATGATTTCAACCTTCTCAATCACCCCAGCTTCGGAGGATGCCGCACGAACACTTGCTAGCCTTGGGAAACTTTATCGTCCCCGGCAGCAAGGTTCTTCGTTCGGCTGACCGGGGTTGGTTTGTCGGTGTATACCGACCGGTTTACTGAGGAGGACTTATTTTGAATACCACACATTTCAACCGTACCATCATTCGTTTCGGCCTTACCCTGGTGCTTCTGTTATCGGTCACTCTGCTGGCTCTGTCAACGGTTCGCGCCACCGGGCGCCCCCAGCTGTTGCCGGTCGGAGACTGGGAACATCTGATCATCACCAGCGATGAGCTCGCCAAGTCATTCATCCCCCTGCGAGACCAGCGAGACAGCCAGGGGCTCACGTCGCGCATCGTGACTCTCGAGGAGATCGCCGCCTGGTCGTCTCCGCTAGCCAATCAACGCGAAGCCATCCGGGAGTTCCTGACGTCCGCCCAGACGGAATGGAACACACGGTACGTCCTGCTCGGCGGAGACGAATCGGTGATCCGGGCGCCGCTGTCCAAGTACGTCTACGGCGGCGATCAGGCATATATCTTTCCCGTAGACATCTACTACGTCTGTCCCGACGGAGAATGGGACGTGGACGAGGACGGCTACCTGGGCGAGCCCCAGGACGATCTGCCAGACCTGATCTCGAGCGCGGTCATCGGTCGGGTTCCGGTCACCGACATCCAGCAGGTGGCTGCCTTCGTGGCCAAGACCATCGCATTCGAAACAGCGGTTCCCGAGGCTCCCGAAGGGGTGTTGCTGGCCGGAACCGTAGTCGCGCCCTATCCCTGGTTTCCCGGCGATCCTGTCCATCTGGATGGAGCCGAGATTCTGGAACAACTGGCGGAACTCGTGACGGCCGCCGACCCGGACCGTCCTATCGGCCGCCTGTATCAGAATCCAGCTGCCCATCCCGCAGCGGAGCCCCTGAATCCCGATACGCTGGTCGAGACCCTGCTGACGGGCGACTATCGCTGGTTGGCGTTCACGGGCCACGGTGAAGCCGAAACTTGGGAACTGAGCACAGCCCTGTACCTGCACGCGGAAGGCGTGGCCCCGCTGGCCGACAGTCCCCGACCTGCGTTCGTGGAAGCCTTGTGCTGGGGCCCGGCGGACTATCTGGCCGACGGAATCATGGAACGAATGGTGATGCTACCAACAGGTGGCTGCGCCGGTGCTCTGGGGTCCAGTGGCATCACCTTTATCGCACCCTATGGCATGTTCAGGAACTTGTTCTGGGCCCAAACGGTCAATGGCGAGGGTGCCCGCTGGGGAGACGCGATTCTGGCGGCCCGGTTGGCTTACATCGACCAGTACGGCCAGGACGGTTTCGGCGCCTTGACTCTCATGACGGTGACCTTGCTGGGTGATCCGGCCCTGCTCATCGACGCGGCAACAGCGCGTCAACCGGTGCGGCAGCCCGTTGTTCTGCTGAGTGACGCCCAGGCCAGTCCCAATCCGTTCAATCCCAATACCACGGTGTCATTCTCGGTAGGTGACGGGAGCCGGCTCATTCCCGTCTCGCTGAAGATCTACGATCTGGCGGGCAGGCTGGTGACCACGCTGCTGGACGGCGACCTGCGCGCCGGCCGCGTCAGCATCGTCTGGCAGGGCACTGATGACAACGGTAGCTCCGTGGGCTCGGGGATGTACCTGGCCCAGATCTACACACCCACCGAGGCGACGAATCTGAAACTGATCCTGGTGGAGTGAGAGGGCGTCTGAATCAGCCAGGACAGACAGGGACCGCGTGCGGCGAAAGCGGCACGCGGTCCTTACGTTTCCGGCGCATACGCTCTTAATCTGCCAGCACCGCCATACACGAGACCGTGCCCAGAACCATGCCGCCATAGGCCAGTGCCTCTAGGATGGTCGCTTCGGTCCAGCCCAGGTCCCGCAGGCGACTCAACTCGTCGGCTGACGCCGACCGGCGCTCCGGCACGCTACGCACCACGAATTCCAGCAACGCCTGCTCCGGCTCGCTCAAAGGCCAATCGGCAGGGTCGCCGGACAGCGCCTCGACTTCCTCAGCGGACAGGCCGATGATCCGCAACAGCTTTCCGTTGATGGCCTGACATTCGCTCAGACCGAGAAGACCGGTCATGAGGTAGCGTACCGCGACCAGGAATGGTCGACTGAGCGCTTCATTGGCCTGCCAGAACTGCATGGTCTGCCACTGGCGCTCCATCAGGGCTGGGCTGGCGCTCAACATGCGAAATGTCGGTGGAATGCCCAATTCGGGGGGAAACTGCTCGTAAATCTCGGCTACCTTGCCGGCAGCGTCGGCGGGATCGACTGTGCGGATTCCGAACATGATGGGCAGCTCCTCGATACAGTTGTGGTGAGCGGTGGCCTCTTGGATTCATCTCCCAGATAGTATCGGTCCTACCGGTCACCGAACGCCACCGGGAATCGGGCGCCCTCAGGGACGCCTGCCCGTAGACAACGACGCGACGCGGCACTATTCTGCGGGTACCATGAACGGGCTATCCAGGCAGGCACCGCGGTTCGATCCGCTGACCCCGAGAACCAGGCGCAGATCAACAACCGGGCCGGCGACCTGGTTCCCGGTACTGCTCTGGCTCTGTTTGGCATGCCTGGTTTCCGACGCGGCGGCGAACAGCGAGCGTTACTGGAATCGATATCGGGGCTGGAAGATCACGTCCTTCGAGGTTCTCGGCTTGCCGCCGGAAATGTCGACCCAAGTAACCGGGGGCCTGGCCCTGAAAGGGTCACGCCGCCTTTTCGGCATGAAACGACCCGAGTTCTCAACGCGCCTGCTGGCCGAGGATATGGCCCGCATCCGGGTCTTCCTGGCTCAGCGAGGCTTTCCGTTGGCCCGGGTGGTACCCACCGCAGTACCGGTGAAAGAGACCCGGGAACTGGCTTTGACCTTGACCGTGGAACCGGGCCGCCCGGTCGTGGTGAAGGAAGTGCAGATCGTCGGCTGGCCCGAGCTCGTCGCACCGGTCGACTCCCTGGACAAGAAGATTCTACGACCCGGTGAACGATTCAGCGACGAGCGGATCAACGAAACCCGATCCCGTCTGCGATACCTGCTGCTGAACTCGGGCTATGCCGACGTGGCGGTCGAGACCGAGGTCAGCGGTCTGGATGGCCAGAGTGTGGAACTCGTGCGCTATGTCGTCACCGCAGGCGAGTTCCAGCAGATCGATTCGGTCGAGATATCCGGCTGCTCTGACGATCTCTTGAAACTGGCCCGGCGGGTCCTTGACATCGACGAAGGCATCGACTACTCCGATGAGCGAATGCTCAAAGCCGCCCGTGATCTGCGCGCGACCCAGCTCTTCGATCAGGTGGACCTGAGCACCGATCCCATTTCGCCCGGCAGCCTGGCCCTGCTGGTCGAACTGCGCAACGGCAAGATGAGGACCTGGGACGCGGCGGTTGGCACGTGGTCCGACAACCCGTGGGCGGTGCGTTCGAGCTGGATTCACCGCAACCTGTTCAAGCGCGGGTACGGATTCGATGTGGAAGGGGTTTTCTCCACCCATGAAGTCAGTGCCGGAGTCGGCGTCAGCTGGCTGGGCTGGCTGTCCCCGCGGGGTCGAACCCGGGTTGGAGCCTCTCTCCTGGCCGAGGACGAGGACGCATACGAGTCCAGGGAATGGCGGATAGAGTTGATCCAGTCCCTGCGATTCAAGGAACGGGATATCTGGAAATTGGGCGTGTCCGTTTCCCATGTGAAGGTGGAATCCTTCAGCTCGGATCCCGATGAAGTCCCGGTGAACGAAGGAAAACTGCTGGAGTTCTGGACTGACGTGAAATGGGATCGTACCGACAACCCGATCATCCCGACTCGTGGAGGATACCTGAAACTGTCCGCTGCGTTCTCGCCACCCGAGTTCTTCTCCGAGAGCCCCTATGTTCAGCTTCAGTTCGACACCGCCCGGTATCACAAGATCGTATCGCCGCTGATGCTGGCCGGCCGCCTGCGGTTGGGTTGGTCCAAACCCCTGGGCGGCACTGCAGACATCCTGGCCAACCGGCGTTTCTACGCCGGCGGCTACAACACCATGCGCGGCTACGATCGGCGGCGATTGGGTCCCAAGGATCTCGACAACCATCCCCGGGGCGGCCAGACCACGGTCCTGGGCGGTCTGGAAACCCGCTTGCCTCTGATTTGGCTCCTCGAAGGGGCAGTATTCATCGACGCGGGACAGGTCTGGCGAAACGTCTCAGATACACGACTGGATGATATTTCGGTCGCATTCGGCGTGGCCATCGATCTGATGACGCCGCTGGGACCGCTGCGTGGCGGCTGGGCCCAGAACATCGTCAACCAGGTGTACGAGGAGCCGAAGAATCTGTGGTTCTTCGGGATAGGGTATCCATGGTAGATGCGACACAGTACATCCGACCCCGTTGGCGAGCTTGGCTGGGCCGAGTCCGGGGGATCGTATTGCGTTCGTTGCTGGTCGTGCTCAGCGTCGTGGCACTGTTGCTCGGATCGCTGCTGCTGGCACCGGTACGGGGACATCTGCTGGAGCAGGCCGTCGTGATAGCCGACCGAGCGCTCCCGGGAACCTTGACGGTCCAGGACGTCCGCTGGCCCGCATTGGGTACACTCGAGCTACGTGACGTCCTTTGGGTCGTCGACGATGACTTCGGAGCCGTGGCAGCCGGTCATCAGGATTCGAGCCTGGCCGCCTGTTGGGCCGTAGGTGACACCCTGGCCAAGCTGGACTTCGTGCACATGGAGGTCGACCTGGGCGCATTGCGCCGGAAGGACGTCCAGGCTACGGTGCTGCAGGTGGCGGCTCCGCGTGTGAACGTTCCGGGCATCGTCGCAGCCTTCCCCGCGGCCGATTCCGCCGTTGCCGATACCACCGAGCCCGCCGGGCCGCCGGCGTTCCCGCGCCCCGGAGCCATCCCGGGGATTCCCTCCATTGGCGTCGATCGCTGGGAGCTGCAGGCCGAATCGGTGACCGTCGCACCCGGACAAACGGTCTACGGGATCCGAGGCCACGGGCAGGCGAGTCTGCTGATCGCAGGGGAACCGCGGCTGGTGGTGGAAGCGTTCCAGGCCCGCTACGTGCAGGCATCGCCCACGCCCTTGAGCGCTACGCTGGAGTCTTTGCGCCTGGCGTTGACCATCGATCCGCGGCAACGCACGGCAACCCTGGACAGCCTCGTGGTCTCCATACCCGAAGCCGGGCCGCCGGAAACCCACGATTCCTGGCGGGAGTCCGGCGCCGTCACCCTGCACGTCGAGGGATCGGCTACCTGGACCGACAACGGCATCGGCGCCCGAATCGCCGGCGACTGTCGACTGCCGGGTCCCCCCCACATCGAACCGCTTCTACCCGGAGTGCTTCCCACCGAGGGATCCGGTCCCTTGGCGGGATTCCTGGATGTCACCGTGGAGGTGCAGGATGGCGAGCCCTCGGCCGAGGTGCGGTTGGATCTGGGGCGGGCCGACTGGGTGGACCGCTTTCTGTTGAGCGGTGGACTGCACAATGGTGCCGTCCGGCTGGACACGCTGGATATAGCACTGATGGACGCCTGGGTCACCGCCGCCGGGACCATCGACACGGGGACCGTCGACCTGCAGCTGGGACTGGGTCTGGACGAGCCCACCGTCGCTGCCCTTTTCGTGGGTGGCCCATGGGACGACCTCCAGGTCGACCTCGAGGCCGCAGCTGTTCTGGCCGGACCGATCCGACACCCGCGCATCGACCTGGCTCTCGACGGCGCCGCGAGTGGACCGGCCACGATATTGCGCCACCTGACCGAACTCGTTGCCGGTGAGCAACAATTGAACCACGTTGCGACGGACCGGGACTCGAGTTCCGAACCTGATTCGGTGCAGCTCTGTTCCCTCCATACACGGCTCACCTTGCAGCCGGATGTCTCCAATTCTCTGGTAGATGATCTGCTTTTTGCGAACGGTAA
>Ga0209475_10003570_pt1 | contig 14186 bp, 6 predicted proteins | sample tdDd471_FD_187128 | JGI IMG/M metagenome (GOLD analysis project Ga0209475, IMG submission 187128) | Marine sediment microbial communities from the Atlantic coast under amendment with organic carbon and nitrate - tdDd47.1 (SPAdes)... | ecosystem: Environmental > Aquatic > Marine > Coastal >... | reverse complement strand
AGAGGGTTTAGAAGAAAATAAAACCTTACACAGCAACAAATTAACAATTCATTACAGGTAAGGTATTTATTAGTGGCGAAGGGACTTGAACCCCTGACCGACCGGATATGAGCCGATTGCTCTACCAACTGAGCTACGCCACCGCGTACATCCCGAGGAGGACTTGAACCCCCAAAGCCAGAACCAGAATCTGGTGTGTTACCAATTACACCATCGGGATAGATACCTTGTGGATAATATACGAAAAAGCTTGCTTTTGTAAATCCCTTTTTGCAATTTAATTAATCGTTTTTCCTGTTATGCAGTACCCAGACATTGGGTTCTATATACACAGCTTCATCTTTTTCAATATCTACAGTGATCGGGTTCAGTGCAAATGGGACGGTATATTTGCCGCTTCCGGGGAAATCGAGACCAGTCCACTTTTTCCAGTCTGCGATTGTCCCGGGGATTCGCATTGCTTGATGACATGGTTTGATTATAGTTCCCCCGCATTTGACATGAACTCTCAGCCAGTTGTCAAAGGGAAGGTCCTTGTCATTTTTCCAGGTGATGTAGTCATCAATGGGGATCAAAGGGTATTTGTGTTTATCACAGGGTCTCACAGGGATGACAAGCTTTTCAAATCCATGTCTGCTTGCCAGAGCTGCCATCTCTTTTACCGCAATACTGCTCAAGCCTCTTCCCTGATACTTTTTATTCACCACAATCTGAAGGCCAAGTAGAAGATTCGCTTTCACATTCTTTTCAATATCGCTGATTGCTTTTAAAACGCCCCAATCCCAGCCATTTTCAGGAAGCTCTTCGACTGGTTTATCAAAATAGAATGGTACACTACTGGCTGTTGCCAGAATCTCATCACCTTCCATTATCATCAGCTGGAATTCTTTATGTGCGTCTACAAACTTCATCCAGTTTTTATTGGCCACAGGATCGTGTTTCATAAACTCAGGCCAGACTTCTTCGGCTAGATCATCCTGCTTTCGAAATAGGTCATATCTTTCTGCCAGTGTTATTACTTTGTATTCCATAGTAACAATCCTAAATTGAAAGTAATAATATGACCAGAGAAGATTTTATATCTCTTGCGAAATGTGTAATAATTAAAATATGATTATTCGTTTGAAAATCCTTATACCTATTTTTTTATTATTTTCTCTGGTTCAATCTCTTTCGGCACAGAAACAAGAGATCGCCGATCGCTATTTTCAAGAGGGAGCCGGTTTACTTCAACAGGGTTATTATGCCGACTCGATTCCCCTTTTCGAAAAAGCTACAAAGATATTATGAATCTGAAAAGGACCAAACGACCGCTCAGCATATTCCGTTTTATGGATGGGAATAGCTCATTATTATCTATCTGATTATAATAAAGCCATCCCTATATTTCAAAATGCACTGGACAAAGCTGAAAAACAAAAGATTCCAGATATAATACTCAGCTCATCTCTCCACCTGGCCAATAGTTACCTCGCCCTAAATGTATGGGATTCAGCTTATGAAATATTTCTCTCCACAGTGACATTTATAGAAGAGTATAAGAAAGTGGAATACTATCCTTCAATTTATGAAGGATTGGGAAATATTGATTTTTCATGGGGGAAATATGATTCAGCCGAGGAATATTTCAATCTGGCCCTGAATTATTCCGAGGAATTAAACTACGAAGAGAATATTGTATTTGAAAAAATGACATTGAGCAGAATCCTCTATGCAAAAAATGAACTTGATCGTGCTGTGGAATTATTAGATGGACTGCTTCAGCGCCAGGGGATAGAAAAGTCCCGATATTACGGTCAGGTTTTTAATAGCCTGGGTATTGTCTATCTGAAAAAACTGGAAATCGATACTGCCATGGAGAACTTCAACCAGGCATTGGCTATCGCCGAATCACAGAATAATACTCTGGAACTGATTCAGATCTACATTCATATGGGGGGAGCGTATCAGCTACTCGAGGATTATGATAAAGCCATAGAATATTATGAAACAGCTCTGCCAATGGCTTTTGAAAATCAGAGGATTGATGACGGGACAAGAGCTTTACTGAATCTGGGGATCAGCTATACGGCATTGGAGGATTACGATTCGGCTATTGATTATTTTCTACAGACTATCGAGTTAAAAGAACAGCTTAGGCTTTCTGTTGTCGGGGACAGCAGGAGGGATTATCTGGCTGCAGAACTCCGCGCTTATCAGTGGCTGGCCATTGTCTATCTCCATCAGGAGGATTTTGAAAATGCCGTGAATACTATGGAATTGGCTTCGGGAAAATATCTGAGAGAACAAATGGAGGACAAGGGAGATAAACTTTCATTTTCCGGTGTCAGTAATTATCGGAGGCACCTTGATGATAATCAAACCATTGTAAAACTGGGAAGTGTCAATATTCCCTGGCAGTCATTAATCAGTATTAATAAAGATGATACAAATGGATTGTTTTTATTCCACGATGAAATCCTGGACAAATTACCTCGGACTCTACTGGCTAATTTTCATAAACTGGAAGAGAACCACAGAGGACTCAGTGCTGTAAAAGCTGAAGAAAATATCATACCTTTTGACGAAATGACAGTAGAAGACCTGATCAGATATTACAGGTTATTATTATCAGCAAAAGGGAATGAATCTCAGATCAGAGAAATCGGCCGTCTATTATATAATTATCTGCTGAGTCCGATAGAAGAAGATTTTATAGGAAAAGATGAACTGGTGATCGTCCCCGAGGGGATCCTCGCTTTTATACCTTTTGAGACACTGGTCATGGCCGATGGCCGCTATCTTATTGAGGAATATGTTATTTCCTATGCTCAATCTCTTGCTGTAATGGAGATCATAAGTGGAAGAGAGTACGATGATAAAAGGCAGGATTTTTTCGGTATTGGCGGTGCCGATTATGAAAATCCAAACGAAAATCTTGCAGATTCTTTGTACTCAAATATCATAGTGGATCAATGGAATAATCTTCCGGGAACCCTTGATGAATTGGAAAACATCGGAAAAGAATTTAATAACCCGCTTATTCTAACTGAATCAGATGCCAGTGAAACTGAGATAAAAGCTCTGTCAGATGCTAATCTCCTGAAAAACTATAAGATTCTGCATTTCGCAACACATGGTTTTGTCCTGCCGGAGAATCCCGATCTTTCGGCGATTGTTCTGGCACAGAATGATTCCGGTAATAATGACGGGTATCTCAATGTTCTGGAAATATCAGAGCTGAAAATTGAAGCTGATTTTGTCAATTTGTCTGCTTGTGAAACAGGTCTTGGGAAAATATATGGTGGCGAAGGTGTTGTCGGTCTGGCACAGGCCTTTCTGATTGCAGGTGCAAATAGTTTATCTGTATCTCTCTGGCAGGTCGCTGATGAATCGACAAGGGATTTTATGTCCAGTTTCTACTCATTTGTTAAGAGAGATGATATGTCTTTTAAAAATGCAATGGCCGAAATGAAAAGAGTGTTTATCAATTCTGAAAGATATTCCCACCCCTATTACTGGGCACCTTTTGTATTCTATGGCCGGTGATATCCCGGTCAATAAAATTTATAAATACACATTTTTAATTTCTGTATTTATAAAATATTGATTTTCGGGTTACACTATGGTTATGCTTTTCATGCATCGGAGGTTAAGATGTCTTTAGAATTGAAACAGCGATTACTGAAAAAGTCAGACAGAATCGGCATTCTCAATAGAGGAGAAGCTGCTCTTCGCTTTATACGAGCGGTAAAAGAATACAATGACCTGCACAATACAGAATTAAAAACAGTTGCTTTATATATAGACAAAGAGGAAAATGCCCCATTTGTTAATGCTGCTGACTTTGATGTCCCTTTATCATCTCTTTATCTCTTTCCCGGTAAGCAGCAAATCCCCTATCTGGATCATGATCTGATGCTTGAAGCTCTTGAAGCCGGAGATTGCCAGGCTGTCTGGGTTGGATGGGGATTTGTTTCAGAAGACGCGGAATTCGTCAGAAAGATTGAAGAGGCAAACATAACCTTTATGGGCCCTTCCAGTGTATCCATGGCTTTGCTCGGAGACAAAATAGCTGCTAAAGAACTGGCCGACAAAGCGGAAGTTCCTATATTGCCATGGAGTCGGGGTTCAGTAGATTCTGTAGTAGATGCCCGTAAAATATCTGAATCGATTGGATATCCTGTAATTGTCAAAGCCTCCAATGCCGGCGGAGGCCGGGGAATCCGCTTTGTAAAAACAGCAGAAGTACTTGAAAAGCAATATAATTCCGCAAGAGAAGAAACAGTCCGCATTACAGGAAACAATATAGTTTTCATAGAACTGCTTGTGGAAAGAGGCAGGCATCTGGAAGTCCAGGTTTTAGCCGATCACCACGGGAATATCAATACATTCGGTGCCAGGGATTGCTCAGCACAGAGGAAAAATCAGAAGATTATCGAAGAGACTCCACCACCGAACCTTTCTGAAAAAATTGTCCGGTCTATGGAAGAGGCGGCATCGCGTCTTATCAAAGCGGCAGAATATGTCGGTGCCGGAACTGTTGAATACCTGTACGACCTCAATAGAAAAGAGTTCTATTTTATGGAAGTGAACACGCGGCTGCAGGTGGAGCATCCTATTACGGAAACTCTCTATCAGGTAGATCTGGTAAAAGGCCAGATTGATGTTGCCATGGGTCACCCCTGTGATCTCAGCGGCAGCAGCCCTTCAGGTGCAGTAATGGAAGTCCGCTTAAATGCTGAAGATCCCGAAAATAATTTCAGTCCCGCTCCGGGCCTGGTGAATCTTTTCCGCCCCCCTGCAGGTGCGGGGATACGCGTGGATTCGGGGATAGAACAGGATTCACTGATTCCATCGGATTTCGATTCCATGATTGCCAAAATAATTGCATACGCTCCGACAAGAGAAGAAACTATTTCGAGATTGAAAAGGGCACTCAATGAAATGTCTATTGGTATTGAGAACGGGACGACCAATAAAGCGTTCCTTCTGGAATTACTGAACCGGAAAGAGATAAAAAAAGGTGGCATCCACACAGGGTTTGTCGAGGAGCTCTTAGAGAATAAGAAGAGAATCGTTAATAAAGACATACTCAAAGCCGCTCTTATCGCCGGTGCGATAGAAGAACATTATCAGCACTACAAAACGGATTTCTTTAACTTCAAACAACAGTTGATCCGCATTGGACGTCCTAGAAATCTACCTGATAATCTCGGTTATGAAGTGACACTGGCAGCGGAAGGCAACAGTTATACTTTTCAGGTTAAACAGCTTGGAGACAACTATTTTGAGCTGGGATACGAAGGCAAAATAATCAGTTGCAAGAGTATGATCAATGATAATAAAGGCGTTCTAATCTATAATGAGAAGCGATACAATGTGCTTCTAGTACCCAGAGGGGATCAGCTTCAATGTGAAATTGACGGTTTTCCCGTACTGCTCGAAAGTGACTCCGGAGGATGGGTACGCTCCCCTTCTCCAGCTATAATTCTATCTGTTAACTGTCTACCGGGACAATCTGTCAAAAAAGGAGATGTCCTGGGCATACTGGAAGCGATGAAAATGGAGATGCTTGTAGAAGCTCCCATGGATGGAACGATAAAAGAAATTACTGTATCTTCAGGAGAACAGGTCACTGCAGGACAGGCTCTTATTTTAATGGAGAATAGTGAACAGGTAGATGAACCTGCAAAAATCAATACTCCGACTGTTAAGTGGAAGACAAAAGAGTCTTCAGAGGAACAAAGGTATACTGAGCTTAAAAGAGAATTGCTTGGCTCTTTTCTCGGTTACGATCATAGAGAAAATCCAATAGAAATATTAGATAAAATCCATAAAATTGATTCCAATGGCAATACAACTGAACTCTTCTTACAGGTTATTGAATACAACAATATAATTGAGCGACTCTTCCAGTCTGTCGAAGTGAGCACAACCAGTTTTACAAGACCATTGACATATCAGGAGATGCTAAGCCATTATTTCCGTCGTGATGGGGACAGAGAAAAAGGTCTTCCCGAAGAGTTTATCAACAATCTGAAAAGGGCTATCAATTGTTACAACGTGCCTGATTTGACTGAAGATGAAAGACACAATCACGCGCTCTTTCATATTTTCAAGTCTCACAACGCTCTCTCTACCAAAGAGATTCTGGTAAAAGAGATTCTTCTGAAAATGCAGGATCACCAACTGCCTCAAGAATTTCAGAAAAGATTTACCGATGCTGTAAACGAACTGATTTCTCTTTCCATGAACCATTCGAATTCAGTAGTGGACATGGCTCTTCACCTCTTATATACAAAGATAAATAAATACAACAGCCGTCTCAAAGAGAAAAGGCATGATGACAAAATCGGAAGCCTAATAGAAAAGATCCATACTCTGAAAGAAGAGCAAATTGAGCAGAAGATCAGTGAAATTGCAGATTCGGGAAGCTCCATTATCAGAGAATTAATAGATCTTGCTCTAGAAGATGATATTGATAAGAATAAATTAGCACTTAAAATTCTGGGAACTCATTTGAATCGGGACAGAGATATAATAGATTCCAGGATTGTCCAAATCGATAATTTATATGTATCCCACATCACTTTTAGACAAAAGCAATCGGAAGGACATTGCCTATGCATCGTTTCAGATGAAAATCTCGATAAAAACATACTATATTTCAGCAAATTATTAAAAACGATAAAAACCGGATTTTCTGAAATTATCATTCTGACAAAAAAGAATGATCTCGATAAAAATCCTGAAAAGCTGACAGAGATTCTCGATGAGCAATCTTTTGAGCAAGTTGATTCAATATGTTTTGGATCTTTCCCGATAGAAAAAATTTATGATTTCAGAACCTATTCCCGCGATCAGAATTGGGAGGAAGTGCTGCTGAGACGGGGATTTTCTCCTCTGCAATATAGGGAATTGAGAATTTTCCGCTTAAAAGATTTTGATACATCAATTTTATACAAAAGTGAACATGTCACCCTCCTGGAAGTAAAATCAAGATTGAATGAAAAAGATATCAGACTTTTTGCCTACTCTTCTATATCTGTATCTGAAATAGTTCTCTCTACGAGCGGACGTATCAAGCAGCTCATTGAATTTGAATCCGCCCTTACAGAAGCAGCTTATGCCATGAGAGCCGTACAGGCTAAACACAAATACAGGCTTCAGTGGAACCGAGTCATCATCTACAACCGGTCTATCCTCAATCTGAGATTGCCGCAGATGAAAACCCTTGAGAGAAAATTTGTAAAAATGGCTTCGGGACTTGGTATGCAAAGACTGGTTTTTTATACGAGAAGAATCAAAAGGAATGAACAGAAAATCCGGGATCTCGAACTGATTTTCACTCACGTCACCCAGGAACAATATAGCGTAAGCGGGAGAAAACCGACAACATTGCCACTGAAAGCGCTGGATAGCTATACATCCAGTGTCATCAGGGCAAGACAGAGAAATGTAATTTACCCTTATGATTTTATAAAAATGATTACCTTTGCCGGATATCCGATTCTGAGCGATATGCCTCTTGGAGAATTTGAAGAATTTGATGTTCAGAATGATAAAACTGTTTCTGTGAAAGGACGGGATCCGGGGCAGAATCCATCTAATATCATATTTGGAATTATCTCTAATTTCAGCAAAAAACAGAATGTTCATATGCGAAGGGTCATTATACTCGCTGATCCGACGAAAGATCTCGGTAGTCTGGCAGAACCGGAGAGTAAAAATGTTATCGCAGCACTTGATCTGGCAGAAGAGAGAAAGATCCCTGTTGAATGGATTCCCATCTCTTCAGGAGCCAAAATCAATATGGAAAGCGGTACGGAAAACCTCGACTGGACAGCGAAAACACTCAAAAGAATTATTGAATTCACACAAAATGGTGGAGAGATTAATATAATTGTACCGGGTATAAATGTGGGCGCCCAATCCTACTGGAATGCCGAAGCCACAATGCTTATGCATACGAGGGGATTATTGATCATGACAGATCATGCGTCCATGCTGCTCACTGGTAAAAAGGCTCTCGACTTTTCAGGAAGTGTTTCAGGTGTCAACAATCTTGATATCGGAGGAGCTGAAAAAATAATGGGTCCCAATGGTCAGGCTCAGATCAGGGTTACCGACATAGCCAGTGCCTACAAAGTGCTTTTTAATCATTATAATCTTACTTATGTTGAACCTGATTCACAATATCCCGCTCCCGGACAGACTACCGATGATATTAATCGCGATGTATCATTATTTCCCTATAGGGATTTCCTTGGCCAGGGATTTGAAAAGATAGGTGATATTTTTAGCTCAGAAAAAAATCCCGACAGAAAAAAACCATTTGATATAAGACAGGTCATGCAGTCGGTAATAGATAAAGATTGTGACCATCTTGAACGTTGGCGTTCCATGGAACAAGCTGATACAGCGGTTGTTTGGGAGACGAGAATCGGCGGTTACGCCGCAGGTCTTATCAGCATTGAGAGCAGAAATATTCATAGAATCGGGTCAATACCGTTCAATGGTCCTGAAATGTGGTCAGGAGGAACATTGTTTCCCCAATCTTCAAAAAAAATAGCAAGAGCTGTCAATGCATTTTCAGGTCACCTTCCTCTCGTTGTTTTAGCTAACCTGTCGGGATTTGATGGATCACCTGAATCTCTGAGAAACATGCAGCTCGAATACGGCGCTGAAATCGGACGGGCCATTGTTAATTTCAAAGGTCCAATCATCTTCGTCGTCATTGCCAGATATCACGGTGGAGCATATGTTGTTTTTTCCAAATCACTCAACTCCAATATCAGATCAGCTGCTCTGGAAGGTTCTTATGCTTCTGTTATAGGAGGTGCTCCCGCTGCAGCTGTAGTCTTTCCCAAAACAGTTTCAAGAGAAGCCTATAAAGACGAAAGAGTTCCGGAAAAACAGAAAGAACTCAATAAAGGCAAATGCACACCTAGAGAATATCAGGAGTTATTCAATAGTGTTTACAATGAGAAGCAAAAAGAACTTGCTGAAAAATTTGATAAAATCCACTCTGTGGAAAGAGCGACAAAAGTGGGCTCCATAGACAATATAATCAAAGCTTCTCAACTCCGTCCATATATAATAGAGGAGATAAAAGAGGGAATGAAGCGATTTTAGATTTGTACGGGACGGTCGCGACCGTCCCGTACTATAGATTTTATTTTGTTCCCCATTAGTTTTATACCCTCTTTCATCTCTTCCGTTACCGGGGAGCCGCAACTCATTCTTATGCAGTTGAGGAATTTTCCTGAAGCACTGTACACAGGACCAGGTACTATACCAATTTTATTTGTATATGCCCAGTTGAACAATTCATAGGAATCGAAATTCTTATGGAGTTCAATCCATAGAAAATATCCGCCTTCGGGAGTTGATATTTTCGTATGCTGAGGAAAAAAATCTTCAACATTCCTGCGGATTTCATAGGTTTGGGCTGCTATTTTTTTTCTGAAGGATTTCAAGTGGTATTCATAAGCCCCCGAATGAAGGTAATCGGCAATGGACTTTTCTATAATAATGGAACCACCGAGTCCCGAGATCTGCTTTGTCCCGGATATATTCTGAAATTGTTTCCCCGGAATGATCCAGCCCACCCTCAGTCCCGGTGCCAGTGTTTTCGAGAAAGAAGAGCAATAGAGTACTCGTCCATCTTTATCAAGTGATTTAATTGGATTGTAAATTCTTTCAGTAAATGAACAATCACCATAAATATCATCTTCTATAATAGAGAAGTCAAAATTTTCTGAAAGTCTGTACAGTTTTCTTTTATCGTCATCACACATCACAGAACCAAGAGGATTCTGAAAAACTGAGGAGACAATTACAGCTCGTAGGGGATTATCATTCAGAACATCATTCAAAATATCCAGGTCCATTCCCCGGTCCGCTCTTGTCGGTATTTCCAGAACATTCCTGTTCAAATGCTCGAGCATGGTAACCACTCCCAGGTAGGCTGGTGATTCAATGGCAATTGTATCACCGGGAGAGGAAATGGAGTTGATAGCCAGGTATAGTGCCTCAGTACAACCATTTGTAACAATGATATCATCTGAAGAAGCATATACTCCTTTTTTGAGCATATACCTGGAGATTTCCTCCCTGAGACGTGGATCACCATTTGTATCAGTGTAATGATTGAGATATTGAAGATCATTCTTTGCATTCCTGGAGATTATTGCAGAGATTTTTTTGTTGGCAAGAATGGACAAGTCGGGAATTGTAGCTCCAAAGGGGACAAAATCAGTTCTGTGGGACATATCCATTATCCTGCTGATCATATTGCTGGGCCTGCTTTCCCTGACTTCCAGGCTATGTGCATAATTCTCAGGTTCGGGAAGATTTTCTTTTTTCCGATGCAATATAAAAAATCCCGATTTTTCTACGGAACGGATATATCCCCTCAGTTCAAGTTCTTCATATGCCTGCATAATCACCGATAGTGAACAATTAAAGTGTGCTGCTGATTTTCTCAATGAATCAAGTTTCCCGCCGTTTACCAGAATTCCTCTCTCAATGGCATCTGAAAAATGATGGAAAACCTCTTCATATTTAAATGTAGTCATGATGGCAGTATAATCTGTTATGGTTATTTTTTCAATAATCTGTATCTGTTATTGTTTTTGTATTGGATTATCTTTGATACAAGGAGATTCAAATGGAATATTACAATTACTCTCTGCAGAAACGCATGTTTAAAGATTTCAAAAAAAAGAGTCTTTTTAATATGTCTTTAAAATTCGGTTTGCGATACCTGGCAGAATCCTCTAAAAGAGATATTTTTCCCTCGAAGATAGCCATTGAAAATTTACATGAATTCGATGAGACTTTTCCAGAAAAACCAGCAAGTGCGGAAAATATAATAAAGAAATTGAACCGATTCGGATCTCCGGCAACTGTTACCCAGATAGGAGGGCGCTACTTTGGATTTGTATGCGGCAGTGCCGTGCCGGCGGGACTTGCGGCAAAAAATCTGGCTACATTCTGGGATCAGAACTCAGCTATGTATGTACTCTCGCCTATTACATCAAAACTTGAAAGTATTGTGGAAAACTGGATTAGAGATATTTTTCACCTGAGTGATGGATATGTCACCAGCTTCTTGAGCGGAAGTTCAATGGCCACCTTCTGCGGACTGGCCGCAGCGAGATATAGATTACTTGAAAGAATGCATTGGGATATAGGAACAAAAGGATTGAATAATGCTCCCCCTTTAAGAATTGTGACAGGTCGCCAGGCACATTCGACAGTATTGAAAGCAGTCAGCCTTCTCGGATTTGGAACAGAACATATTGAATGGGTGGATGTTGATGAACAGGGACGGATAAAAGCTGATAAAATCCCTTTCCTCGATGATAAGACAATATTGATCTTACAGGCGGGGAATGTAAACAGCGGGTCTTTTGATGATTTCAATTCCATATGCACGAAGGCAAAAGAACAAGGTGCCTGGATACATATAGATGGTGCTTTCGGTTTATGGGCGGCCGCTTCGGAAAGGCTGAATCATCTAACTAATGGAATTGAAATAGGAGACTCACTATCAGTCGATGGCCATAAGACATTAAACACTCCCTATGACTGTGGCCTTCTCATCTGCGGAGACAAAGATGCATTAAAATCAGCTCTTCATATGTCGGGAAGTTATATTGTCACCAGTGAAAATAGGGACGGTATGTTTTATACACCTGAAATGTCCCGTAGATCGAGGATTATTGAGCTATGGGCTACGATGAAATCCCTGGGAAAAGAGGGAATTGGCCAGATGGTGGAAAATATGCATGAAAGAGCTGTTCAATTTCGGGATTCCCTAAAGGGAATAGAAGGTTTCACTGTTCTCAATGATGTAGTCTTTAATCAGGTAATTATCACCTGTAAAAGTGACGAATTGACTGCGAAAACTTTGAAAAACATTCAGGATTCAAGGATCTGCTGGGTAGGCGGTTCCCAGTGGTTCGGCAGAAAAGTCATCAGAATCAGCATATCCTCATGGTCGACAACAATAGAGGATGTCAAAAAGTCTGTCCGATCATTTGCAGACTCTTTGTCGAAAGCAGAAAAGGAGATAAGTAAATGAATCTGACATACATACTTCCTATTATATTATTCACTTTTACTATGAGCATTACCCCCGGTCCAAACAATATTATGGTAACTGCATCAGGTGCTAACTTCGGGTATAAAAAGACCATACCCCATCTATTGGGAATCTGGTTTGGATTCTGCTCGTTAATGGTTCTCAGCGCTTTAGGATTGAAGCAGGTATTCGAAATATTTCCTCTTATGAAAGTGATTCTGAAAGTCGCCGGAGTTTCTTATATGTTATTCCTGGCATATAAAATAATGCGATCGGGCAAATCTATTAAAAACGAGCAAAAGGAAAGTCCTATCTCCTTCGGCCAGGCAGCTCTATTCCAGATTGTGAATCCCAAAGCAGTAATGATGTCTATTACATCTATGTCTGTTTACACATTGGAAGGTGATCAATTTTATCTTTCGGCTTTTTTAGTAATCGCGATATTTTTTCTCATGGGATTTCCATCAACTTCTATTTGGGCTCTCTTTGGAACTTTAATTGGAAAGCAACTGACCAAGGAAAGAAATAAAAAAATATTCAATTATTGTCTCGGCGGATTGACAGCCTGTGCGGCTCTCCTGCTTTTAATATAAAAATTCGCAGTGGCCGGTCGCGGCCAGCCACTAGGAATCTGTTTTAAAATGATTAACTTCCGAATTCAGTTGTTCACTGACTTCTCCTATTCTATCGGACATTCTTTTTAATCCGGCCATGGCTTCAGCAACTTCATTAAAACCGATATTGACTTCTGTTATTGCATTTGTCACCATACTGGAGATATCGGAAACAGACCCCATGATCTCATGGACTGATCCAGAACTTGTTTTTACGATATCAGATTTTTCCTTTACCACCACGGAGATGTCGCCGAGATTAGACATGGCTTCGAGTATTTGTGTTCCGCCGACATTCAGTTCATCGGTACTGGAGGAAACTGTCAGAAGGGCTTGAGAAACGCCTTGAATGTTATTATTAATATTGCTGAATGCCTCTCTGGTACTAAGGCCCGATTGTGAGGCATTCTCTATTCTGCCTATAATATTTTTGAGTGTTTTTGAGATCTCTTTTGTATTGATTGCAGACTCTCCGGCCAATTTCCGGATTTCATCGGCTACGACAGCAAAACCCTTGCCCTGATCTCCAGCGTGAGCCGCTTCGATAGCAGCATTCATGGCTAATAGATTTGTCTGGGCTGAAATATTTTGAATAATCCCGGCCATGTTATTAATATCATTGACCGAGCCATTGATGTCTTCAATGATGTTGGTTGTTTCGGTCAGCTTCAAATCACCTTCCCGGGCCGTTTCTACAAGCTGTTTAATGACTTCCTGATTTTTTACAGTGAGTTTTGATACATTTGCAATGGAGGCAATCATCTCGGTAATGGAAGCTGAAGACTGCTCTACCATAACAGACTGCTCACCGATATGCATGCTCAATTCACTGGTGAAAGTGGCAATATCCAGGGCTTCCTTATTGGAGAGGGATATATTCTCATCGAGCGTAGACATTTGTGTACTAATGGAATTTATATTCGCTGAAATTTCCACAGCTGCTGCAGAAGTTTCGGCTGCAGTCGAAATCAATTCCTCTTTAACCGTACTGTTAACATGTGAAATATCTTTAATATTTTTAAGAGAGTGATTCAAACCCGATTGAAAATCACTCATATCCCCACTCAATTTTCCAATTTCATCTTTAGCCGTAGATTTGATACTATTTGTCAAATCACCAGATGCCATGATAGACAGGCTTGATTCCAGATTGTTTATAGAACTTGCAATTTTTCCTGTAGTAATTAAAGAGATAAAAATAGATAAAACAATAACAATTAGAATAAAACCAGCTGTAATGATGTAACCGAGATTTGTATAATATGCAATCTGATCATCGATAATCGCATATTGTTCTTCGATTATGGTTTGAGATCCTTCCAGTGCGTTATAAAGTGCAGTAATCTGACCTTTTGCTTTAACGATAATGTTATTTAATTGATCATATCCATTTAATTGGTTAAAAGTATCTGCATCGGCCATTATAAAGGTAAATGAAGAACTGATTCCAATAACCTTTTCAGAAAATACCTTATCGGCAATGCTCAATAAATCCTCTA
>Ga0209475_10003569_pt1 | contig 14186 bp, 11 predicted proteins | sample tdDd471_FD_187128 | JGI IMG/M metagenome (GOLD analysis project Ga0209475, IMG submission 187128) | Marine sediment microbial communities from the Atlantic coast under amendment with organic carbon and nitrate - tdDd47.1 (SPAdes)... | ecosystem: Environmental > Aquatic > Marine > Coastal >... | reverse complement strand
CGCGATAGAATACAGCAGTGGAAAAAACCTGAGCATAGAAAAAAGGAGTACGCATGAAAGAAGTTGTGGCAGTAGCGGCAGCCCGGACCCCCATTGGCGACTTCGGTGGAAGTCTGCGGGACGTTCAGGCGTCGGATCTCATGGTAACGGCGATTCAGGCGGTATTGGAACGCGCCGGACTGGAAAAAAACGACTGGTCAGTAATCGACGACGTGCTGGTGGGCAACTGCTTTATGCGCACCGATGAAATCAACATTGCCAGAACTTCCATGCTTAAGGCCGGGATGCCCTTCACCACCCCGGCGGCGACCATTCAGCGGCAGTGCGCCTCGGGCATGCAGGCCACGGTCTTCGGCTACCAGAAAATCATCAGCGGCGAATGCGATGTGGTTCTGACCGGCGGCGTGGAAAGCATGTCCAATATTCCCTATGTGCTGTACGACATGCGCTGGGGCGCGCGGTATCGCTCCGCCCAGGCCACGGACATGCTGTATGAAGGCCTGACCGACCCGCTGGATCACACCCAGATGGGTGTCACCGCAGAGAACCTTGCGGAAAAATACGATATTTCCCGGCAGGCCCAGGACGAACTGGCCCTGACAAGCCAGCAACGGGCCGTGGCAGCGGTGCAAAACGGCTGGTTCAAAGAGGAAATCGTCCCGGTGAGCATCCCGCAGCGGCGCGGTGACCCCAAAATCGTGGACACCGACGAGCATCCCCGGGACGGCCTGACCCTTGAAAAGCTCGGCAAAATGAAGCCAGTGTTCAAAAAAGACGGCAGCGTGACGGCGGCAAACGCCAGCGGCCTTAACGACGGCGCGGCGGCCATGCTGATTATGACCGCAGACAAGGCCAAAGAGCTGGGCATGACCCCGCTGTTCCGCTTTCGGGGCCACGCCGTGGCCGCGGTGGAACCCCATCTGATGGGTTACGGGCCCGTGCCCGCCACGGAAAAGCTCATGAAGCGCTTCGGATTTTCCCTGTCGGATTTCGAGCTGATCGAGCTTAACGAGGCCTTTGCAGCCCAGTATCTGGCCTGCGAACACCTGCTGGGGCTGGACCGGGACATCACCAACCCCGTGGGCAGCGGCATTGCCCTGGGCCATCCCGTGGGCGCCACCGGCGCACGGATCATGGTAACCCTCTACCACCAGATGAAACGCCTGGACAAAACCCTGGGCCTCGCCAGCCTCTGCGTTGGCGGCGGCATGGGCAAAAGCGTGGTCATCGAGCGGCTGTCTTAAACAGCATCAACATTCCCCAAACCCCCAACCCCGGTACGATTCGTGCCGGGGTTTCTTTTTGAAGGAGGATTAAAATTGCGCCAGACTTCCCTGACGGCGGGCGGCACCAAGGGCCTTGCGGAAGGTCAGCATGCCCACCGGAATAAAGACAACCGCAAAGGCCGCAAGCCATGCCAGGCTCGGCAACAGATCCATCAGGCCGCCGTGTTGCAGCCAGATGATCCGCACCGCCCGGGTGGCGTGGGTCAGGGGCAGAAGCTGGGCAAGGCCCTGCATCCAGTGGGGCAAAATGGACACCGGATAATAGACTCCGGAAAGCAAATAAGACAGTCCCTGAAAGACCATGGCAATGGGTTCGCCCTTTTTGAACACCAGAATAAAAGAGGCGCTCATCATGCCAAAGCCCACAAAAGCCCCCAGGGTAAACAGCAGCAACAGCAACGTCAACGCCACGGCGGAGAAACTGATGCTCAGGCCCGCGGTTACCACGCCGGAGGCGATATAGGTCATGGCCATGGCGGTGGTGAACAAAAACTGGAAAGCCACCAGCCCCAACAATATAAGCAGCGGCGGGGTGCGGGTGACCAGCAGCGCCTCCAGGGTGCCAAGGGTCTGGCCCTGGCGCAACTGCCCCGAAAGCCCGTTAAGGGCAAAGTCGAAATACTGGGCAAAGGCAATGCCAAGCACTGCAAAGGGGAAATAATCGCCGCCCCAGTTGGCCAGCACGTTTTCGCTGCCGCCGCCCACCACGCGGCCCAAAAAGAAAAAGTGCCCGATCATCAGGGCCATGCCCCACAGCACCATCATCATGTGGAAGCGGTAGGACACAAAGGTCAGGGCGTCCTTGCGAATAAAAGACCACAGAATACGCATCATGATCCACCCCCGGCGGGCTGGTGCAGATGCGTTCGCACAATATCGATTTCCGACGCCAGGGGCCCGTCGCGCCAGACCGCGCCGTTTTCAAGGCATACCAGACGGTCACAGACCTGCTGTACTTCTTCCAGGTCGTGGGACACCATCAGCAGGCTGCGGGGATCACCGTTGCGGCGGCTGCGAAACAGGGGCGTAAGTTGCGTGCGACTGCCGGGGTCCAGATGCAGGGTAGCCTCGTCCATGAGCAGCAGGGCGGGATCGCCCAATAATCCCCGGGCAATGGCAAGGCGCTGCCGCAGACCTTCGGAAAGGTCTTTGTAAATGCGCTTTGCGCTGTTGGCAAGGCCCACGGCATCCAGCAGATAGACACATTCTTCTGCGATGTCCCCATGGGGTATTTGTTGCAGCCGGGCGAAAAAGCGCAGGTTTTCCTCTACGGAAATCCGCCAGAAAAAGCTGCGTTCATTGGATAACACAAAGCCCATATCCCGCCGGGCCGCCATGGGATCTGCCACGGGATCGGCCCCGCCAATGGCAATGCTGCCGCTGTCGGCTTCGATGAGCCCGGCGATCATTTTCAGCAGGGTGGATTTACCCGCGCCGTTGCGTCCCACCAGACCAAGGGTTTCTCCCGGGGCCAGGAGCAGGTCAACGCTGCGCAGGGCATGGGTCCAGTCGCCTTCGCCCCGGCGGCGAAACATATTGCGCAGGGATTGCTCCCGGGCAAAACGTTTTGACACCCCCCGGCATGCGACCACCGAATCCGTTGTCACCTTGGCTCCTTGGGCTTGTTGTGTCTTTCTGATTACATGAGTTGCCGCCAATTGGCAAGAGGATGCTGTCCGCCGTAAAATTCAAGAGCCCTTGACAGCGGCGCATTCGCATATAGTGTGGTGTGGTTAATACTTGGTATCGTTGAAAGGTGTGCGTATGGAACCGTCTTGTTTTGTGTGGAATGTCGACCCCATCCTGTTCTCTTTAGGCCCTTTGACCATTCGCTGGTACGGCCTGATGTTCAGCATGGTGTTTTTGTTCGGGTACTATATGCTGGCATGGCAGTTCCGCAGGGCTCCCCAGCCGGACTATTACCTGATGAAAATCGTGATCTACCTGTTTTTGGGTGTGCTTTTAGGCTCCTATTTCGGGCACCGGATTTTTTACGAAACCCACCGGTTTTTCACCGATCCCCTTTCCACCATGAGCTTTAAGCGGGGCATTTCCGGGCTGTCCAGCCACGGCGCCACCCTTGGCATTATTATTTCCATTTTGCTGTTCCACCGCCGCAGCAGGATTCGCATCCTGGAGTTGATGGACCGCTTTACCTTTTCCGCTGCCGGGGGCGCAACCCTGGTGCGCATCGGCAACCTGATGAACTCGGAAATCGTGGGACGCAAAACCGACAGCGCCCTGGCGGTGTGCTTCCCCCGCTTCGACCACGGGCAGATGATTCCCCGGTATCCCTCGCAGGTGTTTGAAATCGCCATTGGCATTACGGTGCTGATTATCCTGCTGATCGTTGACCGGGCGGCGGGCCGTGAAAAGCGTCCCCTGGGCCTGTTGGCGGGAACCTTTTTGAGCAGCTATTTCTTTATGCGCTTTTTTGTGGAGTTCTTCAAGGAATACCAGACCCTGCCCACCAGCATACCCCTGACCATGGGCCAGTTTTTAAGCATTCCCTTCTTCCTTGTGGGTGTGACCATGATTGTGGTGTCCCTTAAAAAGCGTCTGCCCGCCGCAGTGCCGGTGCCGGACCCGGAAGCAAAGCCGGAACCCACACCTGCCCCCAAAGCGAAAAAACAGGGAAAGAAAAAGTCGGGTAAAAAGAAAAAGTAGCGACGGCTCAGTCGCAACAGCCCCGGAGTTCTTCAAAGAGATCCCGGGTAATCTGATAGTGCAGCAGATCAAGACCCCATGCCTGCAAGGGGCCGACAAACTGCATGTCCAGCTTTTCAATCACCCGCAACGATGCGGTGTTGTGGGGGACTGCCAGCCCACAAATATCGTCGAGACCAAGGCTGTCAAAGCCCCAGGTTACCGCAGCCCGGGCGGCTTCGGTGGCATAGCCCTGTCCCCAGTAGGGTTCATCCAGCAGATAGGCGACTTCGGTTTGGGGTAACACATCGAGTTTTTGCAGGCCGCAATGGCCGATGAGCAGGCCGGACTGTTTTTCCTCAATACCCCATAACCCGTAACCCCAGGTCTCGTAATGGGCCAGATGCCCGGCAAGTCCTTTTTCCACCCGTTCGGCGTCAATGCCCGCACCCGAAGGCAGGTAGCGCATATTGGCGTCATGTCCGTACATGCGGACAAGGTCCGGCAGATCGGTTTCCTGCAACAGACGGAGTATCAAACGGGGGGTCTCGGCTATCATGATATACCTGTTTACTTCCGGTTATGGATGATTACCACTGCACCAGCACCGCAGCCCCAAGATGATCCGGGCCTATGGTCGGGGCCACGGTTGCCATGGGTTCATCCACCCATTCGGCGGGGTCTTCCTCTGTGGCGTGTATCAGCAGGGCAAAGCTGGTTATCAGCGCGGCTCCGGCAATGCCCCAGCCTGCGCCCATGGCGGCCTTCCAGCCGGTGCTGCTTGTGTTTTCCGTATATTGCCAGGTGGCAACACCGCCAAAAATCATGGCGGCTCCGCTGGTTCCCAGCAGGCTCCAGCCCCAGATTTCATAGGCGTCAAGCTCGGATTTGAGGCGCAGGGACACCTCTACGGCAACATGCTGCTCTTCGGCGATTTCCACGGTTCTTAGTTTCTGGTGATAGCCTTCGGCCTGCACAATGATGTCGTGGTCTCCCGGCGGCACAGTGAGGGGAGTGCCTGCCTTGCCTGCGGGTTCGCCATCCAGCAGCAGTGTTGCGTTTGCCGGAGTGGTTGTGACCAGCAGGGTGCCGGGCTTTTGCAGACGTATGGCATGGTGTTTCTTTTTTGCATCGGTAATGGACAGGGTATGGCGGTACTCAACATAGCCTTCAAGGGTCGCGGTAATGCTGTGGCTGCCCACCGGCAGGCGAATCGGGATTTCTCCGGGAGTAACGCTGTGCCCGTCAAGGGTGATGTTGGTTTCCGGCGGCTGCACCGCCAGAGTCAGATAGCCATGGGTGGCGGGAAGTTTTAAATGCACCCCGGTGGCTTTGTCTTCAACAATGGTGATGTGTTTTTGCACGGTTTCGTGATCCGCTGCCGTGGCCACAATGCTGTACTGCCCCGGTGCGAGATTGAGGGCGGTTGGCGCGGTAACGCTGTCCATGCCGTCAATGGTGACGGTAGCCCCGGGGGGAGTTGTTTCGATTTCCATGATGCCGTGGGATGCAGCGGCTATGGCCCGGGCCGCGGAAAGTTCATCCGGGAACAACCGCGCCGCCATGGCGGGAAGCCGGGGGATAAGGGCGTCCACGGCCCCGGCAACAGAGCAGGCAACCCGTTTGTGCACTTTGACCTTGCGAATGTCAATACGCTGCAAAGACAGCACCCAGGTTTGCCCCAAACGTCCGATGGTGCCCATGACCGCATCGCGACTGCCAAGGGCGTTGCCGATTTCCGCCATGCAGGATACATCATCGCCGCAGCGTTGCCGTTCCTGTTGAATGAGCAGCGCCTGTTCCACATCCTTTTTTGTGATGACGTTGCGGCGGGTTTTGCTCAGCTCTGCGGCTACCAGACTGGTTATGAGGTCCGCAGTGTCAACGCTGACCCCGGACCGGGCTTCGATATCCCATACCAGAATATCCTGACCCGTATCGTCCCGGGCCTGCGCCGGTGCGTGCCACATACCCGCCATGCCGCACAACAATACAACACATAGTCGCATCAATATCCGAAAACTCATGGGTGTCCTTTCCCGGTTTGCCGTATACAATATATGCTAGCCGTATCGGCATGACACGTCAACTGCGGGGGGATGTCCCATTTCAAAGGGCGAATACGAGATTCGCCCCTACCTCAGGACTTGCATTTCCGGAAAACTGTAGGGGCGATCCTTGTGATCGCCCTGTCTTGGATGTCATATGGTCTGCACAGCCTCCCAACCTGCGGTTGTGAGACTATGGCACCCGGGGTATGTTGCCACATTGATGAGGCTTGAACCCTGTATTTCAGCGGGCTTGCGGGTTTGGCTCCGCTCAATTTCCCTGCATGGATTCCCGCTTTCGCAGACTATATGGATTGGCCTTCCCCTCTGGCGCAGACGTGGGTTACAGTCGTTAGCAGGCGTAGTAACCAAACACCAACGGCTGCAGAGCCAATACCGACAGGAGGAAGGCCATGAAAAAGGGTAACACAAAAAAGGAGAAAATATCAAATATGCCGGTACAGTACCTTGGTCTGGACGTTCACCGGGACACCATCAGCATCGCCGTTGCGTCTGCGGAACACAGTCCGGCGCAGGCGGTGGGGGTTATCGCGAACGACAGCAAGGATATCCGAAAATTTTTCAGGCGACGCATGAAGCAGGCAGAGCTGCGTGTGGTGTACGAGGCCGGAGGCTGCGGCTATGTGATTCAGCGGTTGCTGTCGGATATGGGTATCGACTGCATGGTGGTGGCCCCGTCGTTGATACCCCGGCACAGCGGTATGCGGGTAAAGACCGATAAGCGTGACGCGCAGGCTCTTGCCACGCTGCATCGTTCCGGCATGCTGACGGCGGTGTGGGTGCCGGACCAGTGGCAGGAAGGGCTGCGGGATCTGACCCGCGCCCGTGGCCGGGCCAAGCGCCGGGAGAAGCAGCAGAAACAGGAGCTGGTGGCGTTTTGCCTGCGAAACGGCCAAAAATGGCCAGGCAAGAGCCGCTGGACCAAAGACCATTGGGCGTGGCTGCGAAAGCTGCGGTTTGATTCACCGAGCCAAACTCTGGTGCTTGAAGAATATCTTGACGCCATCACCGCCAGCGCCCAGCGGGTAGCCCGTCTTGACCGGCTGATTCGTGATCAGTCCCGCGAAAGTCGCGGCGCTCATATGATCGCCAGCCTTATGGCCCTGCGAGGCATATCCCACAACCATGCCGCTTCGCTGGTGGCGGAGCTGGGAGATATCCGGCGGTTCTCCCGGGCAGAGCAGCTTATGGGGTATGTTGGTCTGGTTCCCTCTGAACACAGCAGCGGTCAGCGTTCCCATCGGGGCCGCATCACTAAAACCGGAAACCGTCAGGTGCGCAGCCTGCTGATACAGGCGGCTCAGTCATATAACGTTCAGGCCCGTCGTACGGCGGTGATTGCCGGACGTCAAAAAGACCTCTCGCAGGAGGTGTGCGATCTGTCATGGGAAGCGCAGACCCGCCTGACGGGCCGCTATCGTCGTCTTCTGGCGGAAGGCAAACATGCGAACAAGGTAAAAACCGCTGTGGCCCGTGAGCTCTGCGGCTTTATCTGGGCCATTGCCCAGGTGTCCATGACGGAAATACAGGTGTAACGGTTTGAAGCACGGTATCACCGGTCGAAAGGTTCGGGAAACCCCCGCGTCATTCCATGAGGGCAGGCCCTGTAAGGGGTCTGATCCCCGATCGCAGACTATGGGCTCTCCCGTCGAACCATACCAGTGCGGTAGCCAATCCGCGAATAAGAGAGTGACTTAGAGTCGCATAAAGGACCGTGATACCGGCTTCACCACTGCCAGAGAAAGGAAGGTCAGCGAAAAAAGCATTTTTTCATTGACAACGGCCAATCCATAAGGGGAATGACGGATGGGGTGTAACCCGTCGGGTCTTAGTCGCGCAACAGTCCCGCCATGTCCATATATTCGCCGATGTAATATGACGGCAAGCCGGCCTCGCTGCCCAGACGGTACAGGCCAATGCCTTCACTGTTACGGGAAAATACGGCGTTTTGGATATGCTGTGCCTTCCATACCAGTTCCAGAGCAGAAAAATTCTCACCGTTATCCGCCTCTACCGGGACGCCTTTTCTAAATCCACCTTTGGGACCGGCGGGGACCAGCAGCAGTTTATTGCAGGGGATGATGTCCTTGGGGGTACTGTCCTGCATCAGAATTGCCCGGCAGTCATCGTATCCCGGCAGATTCAGGTCTGCCCAGGAAATGGATGGATAGCGACCGGTTCGCAGGGGCAAATCCGGGCGAAACAGACGGTGTTCCTCCGGGCTGAGGGGGATATGTTCAAGCTCGGTGGCGTTTTCAAAAAATACCGACGGAGATGTGCGGTAAAAGTGGCACCGTCTTTGGGATGAACCGGCGAGAAGCCAGTCTCCGCCATCTTCGATTTTACAGTCGTAAAACACTTCATGCCCATCAAAGCCAATGACGCGCAGTGGCCGGTTGTCCCATGTAACACGATAGACGGTTCCTGTTTTGGGTTGGGCTTTTGTCATCGCTGTTTTCCTTTGGCATTCCGGAGTACCGGTTATTCCAATTCATTGCAGAATAAATCTTAATGCAGATTGCCATGCAATGTAAAGATGGTGTTTGAAGCATGGGGGCGGGCGGGGATTGTCGCCTTGTCTGCCCGGATTGCCAAACACCCCTGGGCTGATATATACTGCTCCGGGTTCCGACGACCGGGACCGTAATACAGGAGAGAGCGCGCATCATGGAAACCCAATGGACCAACGGAGAGCTGACCTTCAGCTACATGACCGAATCCCACATGGAGGCGGTCATAGCCATGCTGGCAAAGGAATCGGTGTGCCGCCACATGTTTTTCGGGCCCAACAGCCCCGAAGACACCCGGGGCTACTTTGGGCCACAGGTGCAGCAGATCGCCGAAGCCCTTGAAAAACAGGAGCTTCCGCCTGTCCATGACTTTGTGATTCACGAAACAAAAAGCGGCGTCTTTGTGGGCCAGTGCGGGATTATCCCCGTGGATTTCGCCCCGGACAATGTTCTTATCGGCTACCAGTTTGACGAGCCCTTCTGGGGTCGGGGCTACGGCTACAGCGCCGGACGTTTCATTGTGCAGTACGCCTTTAGCCGTCTGGGAGCCTTTCGTCTGACCGGCGACTGCATGGGCGAAAACCTCGGCAGTGCCCGAATCATGGAAAAATGCGGCTTTTCGCCGGAAGGCCGTCAGCGCAAACACTGGCTCAAGGCGGGTGAGCGCCGGGACAATCTGCTCTTTGGTTTGTTGCGGGAAGACATGGATGAAGAGCTTTTAACCCGCTGGCAGGCGGAGTTCCGCGCCCTGCCCTGAAGCAAAATATTTTCCTGCGTTCTCCCGAAGCGCCGGGAGCATCTGTATATATAAAGGAATACGTCCATGACCACTGATATCATAGATCTCCGCAGCGACACCGTAACCCAGCCCACCGACGCCATGCGGGAAGCCATGTACCGCGCCGAGGTTGGCGACGACGTGGTGGGGGAAGATCCCACCATAAACCGGCTTGAGGCCCGCTGTGCAGAGCTTCTGGGCAAGGAAGCGGCCCTGTTTGTGCCCTCGGGCACCTTTGGCAACCAGTGCGCTATTCTTACCCACTGCCGCAGCGCCGACGAAGTGATTATCAGCGAAAACGCCCACATCATTATCCACGAAGCCGGGGCCGCGGCCCTGCTTTCCCGGGTGCAGTTCCGAACCATTCCCGCCGCCGACGGCTACCGGGTCACCGCCGATCAGGTGACCAGCCGGATACGCCAGGGCGACGATATTCATTATCCCCGCACCGGGCTGATCTGTCTGGAGCAGGCCACCGCCGGGGGAACGCTGTACGATATGGAAACCCTGCAAAGCATATACGCCGTGGCGCAGCGCCACGGTATTCCGGTGCATATGGACGGCGCGCGGCTGTTCAACGCCGCAGTTGCGCTGAACGTTGAGCCCGCAGCCATGGCCGCCTGCACCGACACCGTGTGCATCTGTCTGTCCAAGGGTCTCTGCGCCCCGGTGGGCTCGTTGCTGGCGGGTTCGGCAGAGTTTATCGATCATGCCCGCAAAAACCGCAAGCGCATGGGCGGCGGTATGCGGCAGGCGGGATTTCTGGCCGCTGCCGGGCTTATTGCCCTTGATGACATGCGGCTGCGTCTTGATGAAGATCACCAGAATGCACGGCTTTTGGCCTCGTTGCTGGCGGAAACCCCCGGCGTCACCCTGCTGGCGCAACCGGAGATCAGCATGGTGTTCTTCCGCATTCCCTCTGATATCAACGAGCAGCGGCTGGTGGAGACATTGGAATCAAACGGTCTTGTCACCTATCCACCGGAAGATGGCGAGTGGCGGTTTGTCACCCATCATCCCCTTACGGCCAAAGATATGCGCCGCGCCATGGATATTCTGCGGCACAGTTTGATCGAATGCGCCGCTACCCCTTGATATTGCTGCACTTTAGAGACTGCGGCAGTGTTGTGTACATGGGGTGGCGTGCTAAATCATAGCGATTTCAAAACATTACACTCATGCTTGTCATATTGCATACCCGCAGGCATGCCCGACCATGGTGTTTTGGGTCACAATGCTGATCAAACGTACCGGTATTTTAGTGGAAAATGTCCAAAACCCGAACCATGTCTTTGAAAGCCCCTAATGACAGCAAAATTGCATTTTTATCCACAGGTTTTCAACATGTTGTTAACTTTTGTTTTGGCTACTTTCAACACAAAACACACAATATGTAGTGGTCCAGCACCCCATGAGACACAAAATGTGGGAATTTTTGCTTGACAAGAAATTAGGCCACCGGTAGAACATACCTACAACAAACGCAGTTACTTTGTTATTAACAAAGGGATCATCAGAGAAGGTGTAATCCGCGAAACTGCGTTTTTTTTCGCCCAAAAACAGTATTTTCACAACCTTTGCGCAAGCAAGGGCGTTCGCATGCGGAGGCACGGATCAATGACGGTGATGGAAAAGAAGGAGCACAAGGGTATACATATGGCAAAAACTCGCACAGCTGGACCACTGGCGCAACGTTTACATACCGAAGCCGGTACTTCTCCCTATGATATGATGCAGTGGACCACCCGCAGTTCTTCTATTTCCAATCCCGATGGTTCCGTGGTGTTTTCCATGGACAACGTGGAAGTTCCCGAAGACTGGTCGCAGCTGGCCACGGATATCGCGGTATCCAAATATTTCCGCAAAGCCGGTGTGCCCGAAACCGGTCACGAGGTTTCAGTGCGGCAGCTGGTGCATCGCGTGGCCCACACCCTGGGGACCTTTGGCGAGCAGTTCGGCTATTTCAACGCTGAAGAAGCCAAGGCCTTTGAGGACGAGATTGCCTATATCATGCTCACCCAGCGGGGCGCGTTCAACTCCCCGGTGTTCTTTAATGTTGGTCTGTTCCACGAGTACGGCATCAACGGCAGCGGCGGAAATTTCTGCTGGGACCCGGAAACCGATACCATTGTGGAAACCAACAACGCCTACGAGCGGCCCCAGGGCAGCGCCTGCTTTATTCAGTCCGTTGATGACGACCTTATGAGCATCTTCGAGCTGGTGCGCAACGAAGCCCGGGTATTCAAGTATGGTTCCGGTTCCGGCACCAACTTTTCCAAGGTGCGCGGCCACATGGAAAAACTCAGCGGCGGCGGTACCAGCAGCGGTCTGATGAGTTTTTTGGAGGTCTTTGACCGGGCCGCCGGAGCCACCAAAAGCGGCGGCACCACCCGCCGGGCCGCCAAAATGGTGGTGCTGGACGATGATCATCCGGAAATCCGCGAGTTCGTGACCTGGAAAATGAAGGAAGAGCGCAAAGTGGGCGCACTGATCGCCGCGGGCTATGATCCCGACTTTAACGGCGAAGCCTACAAAACCGTGTCCGGCCAGAACTCCAACAACTCGGTACGGATGTCCGACGCCTTTATGAAGGCCGTGGTGGAAGACGGCGAATGGGTCACCACCGCCCGCACCACCGGTGAAGAGAGCACCCGTTTTCCGGCAAACGATCTGTTTACGGAAATCTCCGAGGCGGCCTGGGGCTGCGCCGATCCCGGCGTACAGTTCCACGACACCATCAACCGCTGGCACACCTGCAAAAACACCGACCAGATCAACGCCAGCAACCCCTGCAGCGAGTTCATGTTCCTTGACAACTCCGCCTGCAACCTGGCCAGCATCAACCTTATGAAGTATGTGGACGAAGCCGGTACCCTGGATATCAAGGCCCTGCAACATGCGGTGCGTATGTTTATTCTGGCCCAGGATATCGTGGTGGACGCCGCCAGCTATCCCACGGCAAAAATCGCCCGCAACAGCCACGATTACCGTCCCCTGGGCCTTGGCTATGCCAACCTTGGCACCCTGCTGATGGTCAAGGGCCTGCCCTACGATTCCGATGAATCCCGGGCCTATGCCGGTATGGTCACCAGCCTTATCACCGGTGAAGCCTACAAGGTCAGCAGCGAAATCTCCCACAAGCTGGGGCCCTTCCGGGGTTACAATAAAAATCGCGAACCCCTGCTGGAAGTGTTGCAGATGCATCGTGATGCGGTGCGGGATATCCGGCACGACCTGCTTTCCAACGATGACGCCGAGCTGAAAAACGCCACCATCGACGCCTGGAACGATGCGGTGGAACAGACCGAAGTATTCGGCTCCCGCAACAGCCAGACTTCCCTGCTGGCACCTACGGGAACCATTGGATTCCTTATGGACTGCGACACCACCGGTGTGGAGCCGGATTACTCCCTGATCAAGTTCAAGAAACTTGCCGGTGGCGGATTTTTGAAGATCATCAACAATTCCGTAAGCCACGCCCTGAAAAATCTTGGCTATGATGAATTCCAGATCGACGACATCATCAGCTATGTGCAGGGTTCCCTGACCTTCCACGACGCGCCTCATATCAATCGTCGCAGCCTGGAAGAAGCGGGCATGAACGCCGAAGAAATTCAGAAGGCGGAAAACGCCCTGCCGTCGGTGATGTCCATGTCCCAGTGCTTCCACCCGGGCATTGTGGGTGAAGATCTGTTCAAGCGGCTGGATATCAAGCCGGAACAGCATGACAGCCTGCTGACCCGCATGGGCTTCAGCATGGAGCAAATCAACGAAGCCGAAGACGCTATCTGCGGTCGCGGCACCATCGAAGGCGCTCCCCATCTGGCGGAAGAACATCTGCCGGTCTTTGACTGCGCCAACCGCAACGGCAAATACGGCACCCGCTTTATCGAGGCCATGGGTCATATCAAAATGATGGCCGCAGTCCAGCCCTTCCTTTCCGGCGCGATTTCCAAAACCGTCAACCTTCCCGGCGACACCAGTGTTGAAGATATCAAGCGCATCTTTATGGAATCCTGGCGACTGGGCCTCAAGGCCGTTGCCCTGTATCGTGACGGTTGCAAATTCAGCCAGCCCCTGGCCTCCAAAAACGAAGTCGAGGAAAGCGGCAAAGCCGAGGAATACAAGGAAATTATTACGGAGCTGGAAGAAAAGCTCAAAGACACCCAAAGCAAACTGCAACGGGCCACAACGCCTAAACCCTTCCGGCGCAAGCTGCCCAAGAAGCGTCGCGGCATGACCATGGAAAACCGGGTGGGCGGACACAAGATTTATCTGCGCACCGGCGAATACGAAGATGGCGCACTGGGCGAGATTTTCCTGGATCTGCACAAGGAAGGCGCCACCTTCCGGTCCATGATGAATATGTTCGCCATGTCGGTGTCCGTGGGCCTGCAGCACGGCGTGCCCCTGGACGAATTTGTGGATATGTTCACCTTTACCAAGTTTGAGCCCAACGGCATGGTGGATCATCCCAACATCAAGTTCGCCACCAGTATTGTGGACTTCCTCTTCCGTGTGCTGGCCTTTGAATACCTGGGACGCACCGATATCGTTCAGGTGCCACCCCAGATGGACAAGGTAGAAGGTCTGGACGATGTTCCCCAGGTCAAGGCGACTGCGGAACTCAAACAGCAGGCCGTGGCCAAAGCCACCGAGACCAAAGCCGAAGCACCGGCAGCAGAACCCGCCAAGGCGGCGGCAAAACCAGCGGCCACCGGATCTTCGGTAACCGCCGGAGTGATCAACGACCAGCTCTCCCAGATGATGGGTGACGCCCCGGTCTGTGATGTATGCGGAAATATCACCGTGCGCAACGGTTCCTGTTACCGTTGCCTGGTATGCGGTAATTCAATGGGGTGTTCATAACACTGCCCCACCATTCCCACAGCAAAAA
>Ga0209475_10003563_pt1 | contig 14208 bp, 15 predicted proteins | sample tdDd471_FD_187128 | JGI IMG/M metagenome (GOLD analysis project Ga0209475, IMG submission 187128) | Marine sediment microbial communities from the Atlantic coast under amendment with organic carbon and nitrate - tdDd47.1 (SPAdes)... | ecosystem: Environmental > Aquatic > Marine > Coastal >... | reverse complement strand
CTTCATTCTCTTCCTTATCATAAAATCTCTGCTTTGTAGCATTGTCTGCACAAAGCACGTCTATTATAGCACAATTTTTTGTAAATCTCTACAAACAGGCAATTGGTAGAAGGATAATGATAATATTACCAGAGGGAGTATAAATTTATGAATTTATGTGCAAAAGAACTTAATTTTTTAAAGTAGATATTAAGTTTTAGCTAATTATTTTTAGTAAGTTAATGGTTATTATGTTTTGAAAATAAAGTAATTTACAGTGGTATAATAAATTGTTATGGTGGTATAAGCATCTTTTATAATAACAATAATTTATTACAATATGTTTATTTCCACATATATCTTTCTATAAATATTTGATTTTTGTTGAAGTTTTATATCGAAAAATATATATGATATAATAATACTATCATTTTAAAGGAGATAATAATGGATTATTTAAAGTTTAAATCTATATTGAATGCAAAATTTTTGGACATATATGCAAAAATCATGAGTTTCATTGAATGTAATTACAACATGGACATACTTTATGATGGTAAAAATGAAATTAAGGTAAGAAGAAGCAATAAGACATTAGTTACATTTTATGTAATGGAAGATAAACTTACTGTATTAATTATATTTGGTAAAAAAGAAAGAGAAGTTTTTGAAGATATGTCTGCAAACTTTTCTGAATATATAAATGACTACTACAACAATAGCAAAACTTATCATGATGGCAAATGGATGTTTATCGACATTAAAGATGATATGTATGTGGATGAAATAATAAAATTAATAAAGATTAAAAAGAAACCTAATCCAAACGTTATTACTATGTGCGGCTATAAATGCGATTTATGTAAGGCTCATTCAAAAAATATAAAGAAGCAAGATAAGAGAACAGAACTATCTACAATGTGGAATAAATATTACGATTTAAAAATTCCTCCAAGGGATATTTTTTGTGATGGATGTCGATGCAAAAAGAAAGATGTAAAACGAATTGATGATAGTTGTCCCGTAAGGGCTTGTGTTATTGATAAGAGTATCCATAGCTGTGCAGATTGTGATAGCTATCCCTGCGATATATTTATGCAAAGACGAGGCTTGAGTAAGGACGAGGCTAAAGAAAAACTTAAAGGATGCTACTGTAATGATGAGTACAATGAGTACCTTTTGGCTTTTGACAATAAGACACGGGTGGATAGATATAGAAAATATCTAACAAAAAATCATAATACAAACATAAATAACGTACCTAAAATATGACTTACAGTAGTCATATATATTCAGCTATAATACTCAAAAATTGCAATATTCCTAACAAGCTATATACTTTTAGCAATTTAAACTAACAGCAAAACACAAGTGAGGTGCAAAATGAACTATGAGCGTTTACTAGATAAATCATTAAAACCTTCTGAAAGTCAAATACTTGAATATGTGGGAAGCAAATTAGAACTATGGAATCAAATACATACCTATTTGCACAAAAACTATAATTTTGAACCTGAATTAGTTTTCTTTACAAAAAAATATGGATGGACTATTAGATATAGGAGGAGCGGCAGAACCCTGTGCTACTTTTTCCCTGAAAAAGACGCATTTTCAATATTAATTGTACTAGGTGCAAAAGAGGCTGAAAAAGTAAAGAAAAATATATCTAAGCTAAATGAAAAAGCTAGAGATGTTTTTGAAAATACTGAGCAGTTAAAAGATGGTCGCTGGATGTGGCTTCGTATTTTAGAGAAATCTGACCTAGACTCACTAATACTACTAATTAATGCAAAGAGGAAACCAAAGAAGCATTAATCAACTTCAATGGTAACACACTGTTCTTTTGAGAAACTACCACTAATATGTAGCCATCAAGTTCCCCATTGCAAATAAATTGTAGTCATCTTATTTGTGAAAAATTACATCTCAACGATTTTTGTTGAGATTTTTCCTACAAAAACTATATCATGCTCCACAAACAGCATTGTTGGACAGTATTCAGCAATCAATCCCTCTATCTGCTTTCTAGATAAAATATCAATATAATTTAAAGGTTCATCCCAAATATAAATGTTAGCCTTCTGCGAAAGACTTTTAGCTAATAGAACCTGTTTTTTCTGACCTTCACTGTAGTTTTTAATGTCCTTATCAAACATAGAGCGAGTGTAACCAAACTTACGCAAAATGGTTTTAAACAAGCTTTCATCAATACCTTCATATCTAGCATAGTCTTTTAAGTTTCCTTTAAGGTATGATGTGTCCTGTGATACTGTTGATATTAATAAATTACTGCCTACTTTTATATTCCCGCTATAATTAATATTTTCACCTAATATTAGTTTTATCAGACTTGTTTTGCCACAGCCATTAGCTCCCATCAAGGCTACCCTATCACCATTTTCTATATCTAATGAAAGGTTTTGAAATATAGTTCTATCTCCATAATTTATTGACAAATCATTAATCCTTATCAAAAACTGACTATGGTATTTTGTGCAGCCTATTTTTAGATCATCTGCTCTATCAATATTTTTGAGAAGCTTAGACTTTTCATCCACTGCCCTTAAACGTCTTGCTTGTATATTAAGTGAACGTTTCATCATTTTAGCAGCCAAATGACCTATACGCCCTCTGTCTCCTGGGTGAGTTCCTATTCTTGTAGCCTCTACATTATCAGACCATTTGGCTGTTTGCATTGCTGCTTCCTCTAGTCTCTTAATTTCCTTTTTAAGCTTATCATTTTGTGCTAGTTCAAAATTGTCTTGGCGCATCTTGTTTTCCTGCCAAGTAGAAAAGTTACCTTTTGTTACTGTAATATCTACCTTATTAATGGAAAGTACATGATCTATACAATTGTCTAAAAAGCTTTGGTCGTGACTAACTAGTATAAAACCTTTTTTAGTATTTAAATAGCGGCTGACAATCTGCCTACCTGCAGCATCAAGATGATTGGTTGGTTCATCAATTAACAGGAAATTATTATCCTCAATAAACAAAAGTGCCAACATCACCTTTGTTCTCTCACCCATGCTTAGGCTTTTAAAGTCCTGATACAACAAATTCTCATCTAGATTAAGAAGTTTTATTTCTTTAACCAAACGCCAATATTCATAGTTTGACTTTAGTTCGTTAATAACTTCAATAGTTGATTTACTAGAATCCTTAATATCAAATGGGAAATAATCAAACTTTAGCTTTGAATATACCTTGCCCTGATGCTCATATTTACCCATTAAAAGTTTAAGCAAAGTAGTTTTGCCTCTGCCGTTTCTTGATATTAAACCTAGTTTCCAATCTGAGTCTATATTAAATGATACGTTCTTGAATACATCCTCGTATGTACCGTCGTATGAAAATGATAAATTATTAATCTGTATTACTGACATAGCTACCTCCTAAATGCAAAAATTTGCAAAAATAATGTCTGCTAGGAATTATCCTGCAGACATACGTAGCCTATTTAAAAAATCACAATACTAGATTGTGCGGCACAATATTCGGCGAATAGAAAATAATACTGATAATCCCTTGCATCTTTACTCAAAACAACAAACACCCTCATCGTTTTGCGCTTCGAAATTAAGTTTTTAGCAAGAAATCTTCATCATTTCTATATAGCGCCTCCTATTAGTTCCTTGGGCACATTATACTACCAGTATATATGAAAGTCAAGGTTGTTATTAATATTTTAACGAATATATTACGTGTTCTTTAATTTTTAGTTAAGTTGCACAAAGAATTAACTCTCCTAATCGTGCACTTTTTCTACGTTGGGAAGGAGTGTTAATAAGATTTAGTTTACATGCTTGTTTTTTCTACATACAAAAAGGGACACTTGTTATATAGTTTGTTATTACATTCCATATATGTCCCTTTTTTATCTTTTTATTTCTGCACTACGCTTTTGGTTAACCTAATAACATTGTATACAATTGTATTATTTCTTTATGTGTTTTTCAATTAATTTGCTATCAATAAATGGCAAGATTGATGAAAGTCCCGATAAACCTTGAGTAGATAGTGCTTTCATTGCTAGCTCATTTATTGAATTATCACTCATAAATGGAACTATACAAGTAATTTCAGACAGACTATTTGTTTCTTCAACTACCTTTTTTGCACTCTCATCTATGAATTCTTTACTTAAGAATGGAGCTACAGATACTATGTCCTTTATGCCTTTAACCTCTAATATCTTTCTGGCTATCTCATCTAAAACTTTCTTACTAATAAATGGTACTATACATGTAATTTCAGATAGACTATTTGTCTCTTCTACTACCTTTTTTGCACCCTCATCTATTAATTCTTTACTTAAGAATGGAGCTATTGATACTATACCTCTCAATCCTTTACCTGAAAAAGCTTCTTTAGCTATTTCATCTATAAACTCTTGGCTCAAAAATGGAGCTAATTCCGAGATATTATCAATACTAATATCACTCTTAATACCTTTTAATACATTATCTATCTGATCAGGCTTTAATATTGGCGCTATTTCTTCTAGCTCATCAACTGAAATATTTTCATCTTCAACGCTATCATTTATTATTGCCTTTGATATCTTTGAAGCTCTATCGTTTTGCAATATCTCATCTATTGATACGTTAAAGATTTCAGATAATTCTGCTAACTTTGAAATATCTGGCATAGTCTGACCACGTTCCCAATTAGATACTGCTTGAAAGCTAATATCTAGCTTATCTGCAAGCTCCATCTGTGTCAAATTTGCTTCTTTTCTTAATAGCGAAATCTTTCGCCCTACTCCTACCATATTAAACATTGCTTTATGTTCACTTTCTTTTAATTGATACATTTTTTATATCTCCTTATTTATTTGATACTATTATCATAAGTAAAAATAAGGAAGAACTCTAACAAGTAATAGTTGAATTATCATTTATTCCTCTCAACTCTTACTTGAGTATTTATAAATATCTATCCGAATACCCTGTTAGGGTTTATTGTTTGATGAAATTCTACATACTTTCTTTTATAGGTTACTTATAGAAACTTCTTTTCTACGTTTATCATCTTTTTTATAATTTTCATCTGTTAGCACATTCTACTATTCTTACATTATAGCATTTATGCTTTATATTATTATCATTATTCAACAACTTCGCCATATGGCTATAAATAGTATAATTTATAATAGTTTAAGCTTCTATATTTATATTTTACCATAGATTGACATAATATTTGTACATTGATATAATTCTATAAAGTATTCAACCTTTTAAGGAGGTCTGACTTATGGGGAAAAAGTCGTTCATATCTTTATTAATAGTTATATTACTAATGATAAATGGTGTTGCATTTGCTACAGATGAAGATAATAATGAAGATTATATCAAAATATACAATTGTGCTGACCTAGAATCCATCGCACAAAACCCAGAAGGAAAATATGTATTAATGAATGATATTAATATGGGTGATTACAATTGGAATCCTATAGAATTCTATGGTACATTTGATGGAAACAATCAAACTATATATAATCTTACTATAAATGAGACTAGTAAAAAAGCAGGAATTAGCATAGATGGTAATCACAAAGAGTATGAAACCTATTACGCAGGTATGTTCTCAGTTGTTGAAAATGCAGTAATTAAAGATCTAAACTTACTTAATGTAGAAGTTAATATAAACACTGATGATAACTGCTTTGCTTCTGGGCTTGCTGGATGTGCATCAAATACTAAAATTCTAAATTGCGCTCTGCAAGGACGTATACACCTTGAGTTCTCAAACAAAATGTGTGGCGTAGCAGGAATCGTAGGATTTGGTTATGGAGAAATAAAAGATACAACAGCTGATGTTTCATTAACTATTGTTGATACAAACAAAGAAATGAAATGTGAACAGTTTTTAGGTGGAATATTAGCTTGTGGATACTCAGATATTGAAGGCTGTACAGTAAAGCTAGATGGTTATGCGTCAGTAACAGGATACGTACATAATGGTGGAATAGTAGGTATGCATCATATACATACATCCGACAGAAAACACGTTGGTTATGTTCGTAATTCTAAAGTAGATGCTGTAATTACATTTTATGAAGATAATACAGATAGGCGTGCATACTGTAGTGCATATGTTGGTGAAAAACTTAATGTTAATTTATCCATTTACAATAATAGCACAATAAATTATGAGAGAAATGAATTATTTACATACAATAAAATCCTTCTTGCTCATATGTGTGATAATCCAGAATATGAAACGGTTGTAGAACCCCCTACATGTACAGAAATAGGTTATTCAACTTATACATGTAAAACTTGTAAGTACTCATACATAGATGATTATACATCTCCTACTCACACTTTCGGTAAGTGGGTAATAATTTCAGAACCTAACTATAATGAATCAGGTTTAAAAACACAAAGCTGTAGTGTATGTGGTGAACTCCTAGCAGAAGAAAGTATACCTAAACTTGAATATGTATCTTCAATTATACTTAGTCAAGATAATATTGAACTAAATTATAAGTCAGATTTACAACTAATTGATAATGTAACTCCAGAAATCGCTTGCAACAAAGAAGTCATTTGGACAAGCTCAGATTCTAGTGTAGCCACGGTAGATAATGATGGCCTAATCTATGCCGTTGGAAAAGGTACTGCAATCATAACATGCTCATCTGAAGATGGTAATGCAGAAGCTCAATGTAAAGTTGATATAGGTTATAGCTTTAAGCAATGGTTAATCATAATATTACTATTTGGTTGGATCTGGTATTAAACTAAATATAGATAAAATAAAATGCACCTTTAGCAATAGCTAATGGTGCATTCTTATATTTCTTTTTGCTTACTCAGTCAACGGGTTACCATGTGCGTCATGTGAGATATTCCCTGTTAAAATCTGTATAGATTCAACTAAAGCCCATACCCAAACAACAACAGCAGCAATTCCAAAAGTGAATATTGAACCTACAACAGTTAATAATAGCTGTGTTAATCCTTTATTAGTATAGCCTAATATAAAATTGTGAATACCTAGTGATCCTAAAAATATTCCTATTAATCCTACAACTAATCTTGATTTAGTAGCACTTTGGATTGTTGATCCAGCTGTGCTTTGATTAGCCCCACAATTTCCACATGCTACTTGATTTGCATCCATTTCTTTTCCACAGTTCCTACAATACATAATCTTTCTCCTTATTTATTGATATATTTTTCTTTCTGTTTACATCCTAGTTGGTGAGAGGGTTACCATGTGCATCATGGCTAATTTCACCAGTTAGTATCTGAATTGACTCAACTAAACTCCATACCCATACTATAACACCGCCAAGACCACATGTTAAAGTTGTAATAAGTAACTGTGTTAGTCCTCTTGTGGTGTATCCAAGAACAAAATTATGAATACCTAATGTACCTAAAAATATTCCTATTAACCCTACTACTAACCTTGATTTTGACGCACTTTGGATAGTTGCTCCCGCTGTGCTTTGATTTGCTCCGCAATTTCCGCATACTGTTTGACTTGTATCTATTTCATTACCGCAATTTCTACAATACATAATCTTTCTCCTCGTATATTATTTCTAATTTGTTATTCAACATGAATGTATTATACTATAAAAGGTATTACTTTTCAAATAGTAGTGTGCTAAAACAACAAAAATGTTATTTAACACCACATTTTTATACTTGTTTATTATCTATCTTTCATATTTTTACTATGCTATACTGAAAATATAAAATAACTATTTTGGAGAACTGTTATGAAACCTTACAAAGAACTTACACCTATTGGCAAAAAACGAAGGCTTAAAAAGTTGGCTACGAATGCACTAGCTTACTACGATATTGATGTTAAGTCTGTTGAATTTCTAGCAGAAGAAACCAATATATTCTATAAAGTAGTTGATACTAATAATAAAAAGTATGCACTCAAAATCTTCCAAGAGGAATCAAGTACCATTGAGGACAATCTGGCGGAAGTATTCTTCATTAATGAAGTTCATAAAAACACTGATATCACAGTACCCACTGTTATATATTCAAAGGATGACAAAGGAGTTATTGTTATAGAATCTGAATATTTTGAAATCCCTAAAAGGGTAGCTATATATAATTGGATAGAAGGTATTGACTTAGATGGTAGAGAAACTGAAGAGAGATTTTACAAGCTAGGAAAAATAACTGCCAAACTTCATAATGCTACCAAAAATACAATTATTCCATATGACATATTCCCTAAAAGGTGGGATAAGGTATTTTATTATAGAAATGAAGTACCTGTTTATAAGCAAGAAAACTATCAGAAGTATATAGATACTAATTATCATAAAGTTATGGATTTTATAATTCCCTATTTAGATAAAAAACTTATAGAGTACTACAATAATAGTGAACCTCAGCTTATTCATGCAGATTTAAATCCATGGAATATTAAGCTCTATAAAAATGAGTTTAGAATAATAGACTTTGAAGAAGCTATGTATGGTTTGCCCATTCACGACTTTGCAATAATGCTTTTTTACTATCGTTATGATAGAGGTTTCGATTATGAAAAAGTTAAGCAAAATTTTCTCGCAGGCTACTTATCTATCAATAGTCTACCACAATTTACTGACTACGACATTGATCTTTTAATTATTGCACGTACTGTAAACTTTTTAAACTATGTGCTTTTAATAGATGATGATCCAAAAGAGTACTGTATGACTAGGATAAAAAGAGTTGAAGAGTTTATTAATAAGTACACAAGAAAAGAGTATGAAAATTACTATAAATGATTATTGGCAAAATACATTAATATAAAGGATTAAGCTATAAAAAGAGCTTAATCCTTTTATTTAATATGAATTTTTGTTTAAAATACTTTAGATAGCCGGTTTTAGAAAATCAATTTATCTCGTATTATTAGCAGTTTGGCTTGTTTCCATTTGCTCCTTCTGAGCCTTCCATACCTTCCATGCCTTCCATGCCCATCATGCCGCACATACAGCACATGCAACACATTGCTTGCATACCGCACATCCCTTGCATTCCATTCATGCCATTCATACCATGCATTCCTTGCATCCCTTGCATTCCCTGCATTCCATACATGCCGCACATTCCGCACATTCCACGCATGCCTTCCATGCCCTTCATGCCTTCCATACCTTTCATGCCTTCCATGCCTTTCATGCCTTCCATACCTTCCATGCCACCACAGCCATTCATGCCATTAGTTGCAGCAGGACGATGCGTTGCAGGTTTTTGATTGTAGTAATTAATTTTATCCATAGACTTTCCTTTCTCGTGACCAAATCACGTAATTATGTGGAAGCTATCTTTTATAGAATATTCATGCATTTTGTTTTATGTGAATTGTTAGTTTTGAGTAATTAAATAGTTAAACTACTAATATACATTTAAAAGAGAAAAAAATATAAAAGGAGCACAAAAATGATTCCTGTAAACGAACTAAAATCACTAGCAAATGCACTAATGAATACACCTGAGTATAAAAACGTAATGAGAAATAGAAATACTATTAAGGGTAATCCACCCCTTTACAAGCAAACTGTACAAATGGAAAGAAGCAGAAACCAAGTATTAAACAGCAATATGCCTGCACAGCAAAAACAAAGAATGATGGCTGAGCAAATGCAAAAATATCAAACATTAATGAAAAATCCAAATGTAATTAATTTATCTAAATCTATGGAATCATATCAGAATATGTTTAAAGATTGTATAACTTATATTAACAAGATTATCGATTCAAATATGAGGTAATATCTATAGCTTTATTTATATATCGACATTTAAGGAGATTGATTTTGAATAACCATTTTTATAAGGATCGAAGCCCTGAAGAAACTATTCATAAAATTAGAACCATATTAAAAGAAAACAATATAGTAGTGACAGAAAACACATGGTACAACAAAAGCAATCATTACTGTTCTTTAACTTTAGGAGTGGAAAACACTCCATTCTCTGTAAATGGCAAAGGTGTTACCCCTCTATACGCGTTAGCTAGTGCATATGGAGAGCTGATGGAGCGGATACAAAACTTGGCTATATACAAGCTAATGTACAACAACATAGCTAAAGAGTGCATAGATGAAAACGAGTTTATGTTTGCACCAGATGAAGAATGTATAAATAAAAAAGAGTTTTTTCAGATGCAGAATTTATGGCTAAAGGAGCAGTTGGAAAGTGTAAGAACTAATAAGGATGATTTGAATAATCTATGGCTTAGAACTTCAATGTCACAAGATTCTGACCATTATGTTTGTCTACCTTATTATTGTGTTAATACTTCAAAAGTGTATGCTATCCCTGTTGTAATGCTTGCAAAAATGTATGCTACAAATGGAATGGCAGCTGGCAACACACTTGAAGAAGCAATGGTACAAGGGCTTAGTGAGATATATGAACGATATGCTATCAAAACAATTATCAAAAACAAAATTACTCCTGGTGATATCCCAAGGAATGAAATATATAAAGATAACCTTTTAAAAGATATGATAGAACGTATAGAGCAAACTAGCAGATATACACTATACATTAAAGATTGCTCTACCAATCTTAATTTACCTGTTGTAGCTGTAATATGTGTTGACCAGAACAATGGCTATTATTTTGTTAAATTTGGTTCGCATCCGGTTTTCTCTATAGCACTACAGCGCACTCTAACTGAGTTATTACAAGGTCAAAATCTGCATGAAATAAGAGGAATGAGTCCATTTGAACACAACGAAGCCACATCATGTTCAAACGAGAATATATATCAAATATTTTTAAATGGATGTGGAACTTATCCATCTGAGTTTTTTAAAGATAATCCCAACTACAGCCTAGATGCCTTTAAAGATGCTGAAGTATTAAGCAATAAAGATATGCTTAAAAATATGTTTAATGATCTCAAATCAAGAGGTTTTAATATTTTAGTCCGTGACGTATCGTTTTTGGAATTCCCTGCTTGTCAAATAATCATTCCAACTATAAGTGAAGTTGAAGATTATGACAATGCCGTCAGCTTAAATAGATATATTAACTATCTGGATTTAAAAATTCAAATTGAAAATGTGGATAATTTATTAAAACAGGATTTAGTAAACCTCGCAGATACAATATACAACAAGGAGAACTTAAGATTTATTCCACCTGAAAGCTGGCTAAACTTAAAGCAGGACAATATACCTTGGGTATATAAAAACACTTACTTCCTTGTAGCTTCTCTATATATTTTAGCAGACGATTATGTTAATGCATCAAAAACCTTTGCTGAGTTTTTAAATATTTTTGCTGGCTCTATATCTGAACAGGAATCATACTATTTCAGATGTGCCTCTTCTTTACTATCTATGCTCTCAGATAAAATTGATTTAAGTACTATAAAAGATATCTTAGGTAAATTCTATAATACTAATGTTATTGATTTTGCAGTAAACGATTTTTCTAAAGAGAATATTTATAGTGTCTTTGAAAACATAAAATTGAAAGAAAATAATACAAAGCTTAATGAACTAAAAACTCTATATTTAAAGATTTGTGACGGTTATAGAAGAAATGTGATTTATCAAGGAGATTTAAAGAAGTTGTTTGATGATTTAGAAGTATAAATACTTAAATTAATGGAGATATTATTATATATAAATAGACAACTTTATAGTTAACTAGCTAAGGTGTATAAATACAGTTATTTAGCATTTATGCACTAGCTACATATGGATAATGTTTGTCTTTAAAATAATAAAATTCAAGGGGGCTTATGAGTAGAAGTAATAAAATTGTGTTGACTATGTTAATAATTATTGGAATATTTCTTATGCTGGATCATGTTTTTACATGGGTTGGTGTTAACAGTTATGGTTTAATTACTGAAGTTAATCCAATAATGAAACCTTTAATCAATAATGTTAATGTATGGATAAGTGTAGCAATTAAATTTGTATATTACTTCACTCTAGCATTTATAATATATAAACTAAATAATAACAAACCAAATAGCAAAACTCCTTATATTTTGGGCTTTGTAATGTTGGTTTATGTAAGTGTTGTTATATATCACTGTGCAACTTGGATTAGATATGTCTTAACTATTTAGATATGGTTTAAAGCAATCTATGGAAACATGTGTAATTAGTATGAGGATTAAGGCTTTACTTTGTAAAGTATTCTTTTTTGCTTCTTATTAACTATTAAACTTGCTCAAGTGTAGTTTGAATAAATACAAACAACCTATACAAGCATGTGTAATTTATATTTGTTTTTATTATTGTTTTAGGTTTAAAGTTAGACTCTACAGCCCTTTCTAGGGATGTTTGCTTAAACGCAAACGACTTACGAGTGCATTCTTTACTAATAATTGTGTATTTAAATAGATGTTTTGTAATTTTACTTTTAATAAAATTACTTTGTAAAACCTTCTCACTTTTTTCTTGACTATAGTATTTAACCTGCTCATTGGTAGTTTGAATAAAATGCAAACTACCTACGCAGCTATGTGTAATCAATAATAGTTTCTGTTGATAATTGTTTTAAGGTTTTACTTTGTAAAACCTTCTCCATCAACTTCTTTTACATCGTACATCATTAAGAATGCATTTTCATCGATTTCTTTTACAATAGAACGCAACTTTGCAATCTGTGGCCTTCTGGCAACGCACAATACTATCTGTTTTTGTTGATTACTATACCCACCATGCCCATCTAATAATGTAACGCCTCTTTCCACTTTTGATATTATTGCATCAGTAATTTCTATAGGATTATTCGATATAATCATAAACGCTTTTGCAGAGTCGATACCAGTCTGTACATAATCCATTACCTGAGCTTGTATAAACAAAGCAACCAAAGCATACAAGCCTTTAAGAGGTGACAACAATACAACAGCTGCTGCAACGACCATAAAGTCAATAGCAAACAACACCCATGCTATTCTTATGTTTGGAAATTTGTCATTTATTATCATTGTTAACAAATCAGTGCCTCCTGTTGATGCACCTTCCTTGATAACCAACCCTAATCCTAGCCCGGCTAATGCTCCACCAAATATTGTAGATAAAAGTGTATCTTCTTGAACAATTCTCATCCATTGTGATGGCATCTTTATTACTTCAATAAAAATTGATAAGAATACTGTGGAGACTAATGAAAGCACCATAAACCTAAGTCCATGCTTTCGCCATCCACCTAAAAATAATGGAATGTTTAGTATTAATACAACAACACCAACTCGCCAACCAAAAAGTGCATTCAACAGTGTTGCAAATCCCGATACTCCTCCAGGTGCTATTTCATTTGGAATGAAGAATATGCTAAAAGCTACTGATAGTAAAAATGTACCCAGTACTACATAAAACAATGTCTTTATATTAAATATTTTTTTTATCTGCTCCATACTGACCTCGTATATATTATTGCTCTTTTAAGCTGTTCATATGTCTTTCTAGTTTTTTCTTTACTCTTTGCAAAGCATTATCAATAGATTTTGGCGCTTTATCTAAAACTTCTGAGATTTCTTTATAGCTTATACCTTGCAAATATAATTTAAGAGCACGCTTTTCCATTGGAGTTAATACAGTATCTATGGCTTTCCTTATGTTCTTTATATCCTCTAAATGTATTATCTGCTCTTCTGGCTCAATATATAATTCAGATATCATAGACTCACCAATTGTAACATCAGTTTCTTCATCGAACAATGGTTTGTCTAAGGACAAATATGAGTTTAAAGGAATATGTTTTTGTCTGGTTGATGCTTTTACTGCAGTAATTATTTGTCGAGTGATACAAAGGTTGGCAAAGGTTTTAAATGAAGCATTTTTCCCTTCATTATAGTCTATTATTGCCTTATATAGTCCTATCATTCCCTCTTGAATTAAATCATCTTTATCTGCACCTATTAGAAAATATGGACGTGATTTTGAAAGCACAAAATTTTTGTACTTTTCAATTAAGAATTCTAGTGCAACTTCGTCATTTTTAGCGTTAAATGCTAGTTGCTCATCAGTCATATTTTGGTACCTTAGATTCATACTTATAATAATATATCCTTATATACATTTAGTCAATAATAGTATATGTGTACACTGTAGATCCTACTGAAGAAAACATGCATATTTATCCCTGCCTATCAAGAGGGGTAAAATAAAAGAGGGGGACAAGATGACCTTAACTATACCACAGATAGCCGCCTATTTAACGGCGATAATAATTATTTACCTTTTTGGATGGCTTCTCATATCACCGTTGAAAT
>Ga0209475_10003561_pt1 | contig 14224 bp, 15 predicted proteins | sample tdDd471_FD_187128 | JGI IMG/M metagenome (GOLD analysis project Ga0209475, IMG submission 187128) | Marine sediment microbial communities from the Atlantic coast under amendment with organic carbon and nitrate - tdDd47.1 (SPAdes)... | ecosystem: Environmental > Aquatic > Marine > Coastal >... | reverse complement strand
GACCACCGCGCCGGCCACCTTGTCGAGCTCCATCTCGCTCCAGAAATTCATCAGCCGTTCAGGATGGCGATGAAGATCAGCCAGCTGGTCAGCAGGAAGCAGATGAGCCGCCAGGGTGCTCAGTGGGCCCTGAATCCCCAGCCACCGGTTGGTCCGTAAGCCGGACAGCAACAAGCGGGGTGCCGGAGCAGCAGGCGCGCCAAGATGGTCCTCCACTTCACATTCGGCAAGGACGCGTCGCCAAGCGGCAGCCACGGGACCTGTCAGGTTGGTACCGGGCGGAGCGGCGACACTCAAATCATGGGGCGAACGACCATCGGCCAGCAGCGCTCGGCAAACGCCTTCGACCTGCCATGGAGGGCAGGACGCCGCCGGACGTTGGCGGTCGGGGGCCGCCTCCAGGGCAACCGTCGGGGTCTGGACCTGTTCAGCTCCAGGCAACGCGGTGATTCCCGCCAGCCGGAGAAGTCTTTCATAGTCCGCGAGAATCGTCTCTGGCCGGGTTTGAACCAGGGCCACCTGAGCACGAGTCTGATCCACCTTGGCGCTCATGATCAGCTCCCCGCCATGGTCGTGGTATCGATGCCGATGATGGCCACGGTCAAGCCGATCCAGCCGACCACGAGCAGCTGGAGAATCATGTCGTTGAGCAGGATCTCGTGGGGTCGCCCACCCTGTCCTTCCTTGAAGACCAGGTAGAGGTAACGCCACAGGCCGGCGAACACCAGCGCGGTGGTCCAGACCAGGTCGCGAGTCCCGAAGTGCTCCACCGTCGAGGGCCAGATCGTGTAGACGGCGTAGGCGGCCAGGGTCAGGCCGAAGGAAGCGCCGATCATGGCATTGAGCACGGTCTCGGTGTAGGACAGCAGGACCGGTCGGGTCGAGCCGCTGTCATCGGCCAGCTTCACCAGCTCATTGCGTCGCTTGCAGAAGCCCAGGAAGAGGGAGAGGAAGAAGGGGCAGAGCAGCAACCATACCGAGAGCTCGAGTTCGGGATGCAAGGGCAACAGCACGACCACGCCGGCCAGGGCCCGGATCACGAAGCTCACGCCGATGCCGACCACATCGAGGATCGGCAGCTTCTTCAGGAAACGGGAATATGTCCAGTTCCAGAGGAAGAAGGCCAGCACCGAGACCATGAAAAGCGGCCCCAGGAAGAACGAGCTCGCCAGGCACACCGCCACCAGGACAGCCCAGGCCCGCCAGGCCATGGGGATGGGCAGTCGCCCGCTGGCAATGGGACGAAGACGCTTGTAGGGATGCTGCCGATCCTGCTCCACATCACAGATATCATTGAAGATGTACACGGCGCCCGAAGCCAGACAGAAGACCAGGCAAGCGGCGAGAGCCCTCATCACGCTGGCCGGGTCCTCCAGTTGCTGGGCGAAGATCACGCCGGCCAGCAGGATCAGGTTCTTGGTCCACTGACGCGGCCGCATGTTGTCCAGGATGGTCTTGGCGATACTAGTGCTCATCAGTAGGCATTCTCTCCCTGTACGATGTGGTTGACCGTCATCAGCAAGATGCGCAGGTCCAGCCAGACAGACCAGTTCTCGACGTAGTGCAGATCATACAGGGTCCGGGCCTCGATACTCGTATTTCCTCGCAGACCGTTGACCTGCGCCCAGCCCGTGAGGCCGGATTTGACCCGGTGCCGCTCGAAGTACCTCGGCATCTGTTGACTGAACTGTTCCACGAAAACTTTCCGTTCGGGGCGCGGCCCGACCAGGGACATGTCGCCCACCAGGACATTCCAGAACTGCGGCAACTCGTCCAGGCTCCAGCGGCGCAGCAGGCGCCCCACGCCCGTCACCCGCGGATCGTTCTCCTCGGTCCAGACCGGACCGCTCTGCACCTCGGCATCCAGCCGCATGGAGCGGAACTTGAGCATGCCGAACTCGCGCCCATCGCGACCGACCCGAGCCTGGCGATAGAGTACGGGCCCGCGACTGGACAGCAAAACCGCCCCGGCGATCAAGATCATCAGCGGTGTCAATACCAGCAAGGCCAGGGCGGACAGGATGATATCGAAGGTGCGCTTGACGATGCGATCGGCCCCGCTGAGTGAGACATCACGCACCGAGATGAAGGGAATGCCCGCCACCTCACGCAGCCGCATCTTGCTGGTGTGCAGGGCAAAAAGATCGGGCACCCACTGGACTTCGGTGTTGAGATTGGCCAGGTCCTCGGCGATTTCCGTGATCATGGGCAACTGATCGAAGCGCAGGGTCAAGATGACCCGGTCGATATCCTGATCGAGGACGAGTTCACGAATACCGTCCACCCCACCCAAGCATGGGATTTCCGGCAGAGGATCGTTGCTCCGCGGTGCCTCACCGGCATCCAGGGGAGCCGAGGCCGTGCGCTCATGCCCAGGGCCCTCATCCGTCTCCCCTTCGATGCGCAGCCAGCCAACCAGATCAAGGGCCAGGCCAGGCAGTTCCCTCAGGGTTCGCAGCAAGCGCCCGCGCATGGGATTGCTTCCTACCAATAACACACGAGTCCGGCGCATGCCTCGCTGCAGGACACTGGCCAGGATGCGCCGAGCCAGGATACGACCGAAGCAGAGCGTGATCCAGCTGGACCAGAAGAACAGTCCGAAGAACCAGCGGCTGAAGGTCATGGCCCTCACGAAGAAGGTGCCGGCCAGGATGAGCAGACTGCCCAGGACCACGCCCCGGAACAGCTCCACGAAATCCCGTTCCACCCTTCGGCCACCCCGGGCACTGTAGAGTCCCTGCCAGTAGAAGATGCTCAGGAACACCAGGACCACGATGAGGCTGGCCACCAGGTAGGGCCCCAGGGGCGGCACGCCCAACGGCACCAGCACGAGCCCGCTGTGGAAGCGGACCCAGTAGGTCGCCAGGAAGGCCAGTTCCAGAACCAGGGCATCGATGACCATGTAGAGAGTCGGCTCGACCAGGTCGTTGGGATTCTTCTTATCAGCCAAGGTTGTCCCTCCCATGCCCGGCATGTTCCAACCAGGCCGAGGTCAACGCCTCGGATATCTTTCGCTTGAAACGATCGCGTCCAAAACTCCGCGCGTGCCGGCTCATGGCCTCGAGGTCCCAGGGGGCATCGAGTCGGGGATCACTCAAGGCCTCACTGAGGCTGGCCACCGTTTGCTCAGCATGGAAGATCCCGTTGAGATCTTCCACCACGGTGTCCAGGGCGCCACCGGCCCGATAGGCGACCACGGGGGTGCCGCTGGCCGTGGCCTCGAGGGGCGTGATCCCGAAATCCTCCAGCCCCGGAAACACGAAACACCGAGCATGGGCGTACAGCCCGGGCAGGTCGGCATCGGACACGGGACCGAGGAAGGTGACACGGCCGGGACCGGTGGTGGCGGCCGCCAGATTTTCCAGGCGGTCGCGTTCTCCACCCTGGCCCCCGACCACCAGATGGCGACCGGCGACGATGGCGGCCTGCACGGCCAGGTCCACTCGCTTGTAGGGCACCAGAGCCGAGAGCACCAGATCGTAACTTCCTGGCGTGAGATCCTGGAACTGCTGAGGGGCGTCTCCCGTGAAGCGATCCATGTCCACCGGAGGGTGCACCACTTCGACCGAGGCCGGCGGCGCGTCATAGCATTGCAGGATTCGTTCACGCACGGTGGTGCTGTTGGCCAGCCACCGGTGCACGCGGGAAGCGGTTTGCTTGTCCCAATCCTGGAGTCGCTGGCGCTGCGAGCCGATGGCCAGACGCACCGGGAAACTCTTGTCGCCGAAGTAGTCGTCGTAGCGGTCCCACATGTAGCGCATGGGTGTGTGGCAATAGCAGAGACTCAGGGCACCCAGACGGGGGCGGACACCTTTGGCCACGCAATGGCTGGAACTGAAGACCACGTCGTAACCCGAGAGGTCGAAGCTCTCGATGGCCCCAGGCATCAGCGGCAGGGCCCAGCGGTAGACACGGCTGGCCAGGGGAAGATTCTGGATCCTGCTGGCCGTGGCGATGCGATGGTTCTCGATGGTGGCGCTCACCGATCCCGGCACGTGCAGCAGGGTGAAGATGTCGGCTCCGGGCAGGAGTTCACAGAAAGCCTCGAGGACCTTCTCCCCTCCCCTCATTCCCGTCAGCCAGTCATGCACCAGGGCGACCCGCACCCCTTGGAGCGGCCCCGGACCACAGGCCTCAGGCATGGTCGGGCTCCGACGACAGAAGGCGCGTTTCCAGCAATTCGCAAAGGATGTGGATCATGGTGATGTGCAATTCCTGGATGCGAGGCGTGTCCTGGGCGGGAACGATGAGTGACGAGGAGGTGAGGTCGTTGAGGGGGCCACCGTCCTTACCGAGCAGACCATGGGTCTTCATGCCGATGCGCGTCGCCATGCGCACGGCCTCGATGCAGTTGGGCGAGTGTCCACTGGTGGAGATGACCAGGAGCACATCGTCGGTGCGGCCCAAGGCTTCAACCTGGCGGGCAAACACGTGGTCGAATCCGAAGTCGTTGCTCACGGCCGTGAGGGCCGAGGTGTCGGTGGTCAGGGCCATGGCCGGCCAGCCGGGGCGTTGAGCCTGGTAGCGACCGCTCAGTTCGGCGGCGAGGTGCTGACTGTCTGCAGCCGATCCGCCGTTGCCGCAGACCATGAGCTTGCCGCCGGCGGCCCAGGAGGCGGCGATGTCGGTGGCCAGGCGATCCAGGGCACCGAGATGTTCGGCAGCCAGGGCATCCAGCGCCGCGCGGTGGTCGGCCAGGGTCCGGGCGAGGATGCGTTCCACGTCGGCGGGAGGGGTCGGCTTGGTCATCGGCTTACGCTCTCCTCATCGGCATCATGATCAACATCGAGCCAGGTCACATAACGAGCCAGGGCGTCTTCCCAGGCCGGGCAGGGCGTGATGCCCAGTTCAGACAGTCGCGTCTCCAGCAGGACCGAGCAGTTCGGGCGCTTCGCCGGTGTCGGAAAATCTGCCGTGGTGCAGGGCGCGATCCGCGCCGGCTCGAGGCCACTCAAACGGGCGATCTCAAGGGCGAACTCATACCACGTGCACACGCCCTGGTTGGTTCCGTGGAAATGCCCCCGGGCCCCGACATCCAACATCCGGACGAGCAAGGTCGCCAGGTCCGGCGCGTAGGTCGGGCATCCTCGCTGATCATCAACGACCGAGAGCGAGGAACGTTCCGCGACGAGACGACGCATCGTCTTCACGAAGTTCGCCGGGCCGTGCCCGAACAGCCAGCTGGTCCGCACGATCCGCCAGGGGACCGTCAGCTCCTCCACCGCTTCCTCGGCTCTGGCCTTGGTCTCACCATACCAGTTGATGGGTCGCCGGACGGCATCCTCGGGATATCCCGTTTCAGCATCGCCGGCGAAGACGTAGTCCGTACTGACATAGGTCAGCTCACAACCCACAGCTTCACAGGCCTGGGCCAATAACTGGGTGGCTGTGGTGTTGCCGGCCAGGGCGAGGTCGCGTTCACTCTCCGCGCGGTCGACTGCCGTGTAGGCGGCACAGTGCAGCACACTCGCCGGCTCATGGGCAGTGAGCAATTGGTGCGCGACCCCGGCGATGGAAAGATCACCATCGGGCAGGTCGACTCCGATCGGGGAATGTCCGGCATCTGTCAGAGCCTGGATACAGGCCCGGCCCAGCTGTCCCTGGGCGCCGGTGACGAGAACCCTCATGGCAATCCTTTGGCTGGAAGTCAGGGGTCAGAATGGCCCCTGAGAGCTTGAATTGCAAGGGCTGACAGGAGTTTACACCAGCTCTTCGGGTGGAGTGTCGGGGGGTTCACACTGTCGCGCCGCCCGGTGGCAGAGGCCCGGTGGAAATCCCCGAGAACCCAGGAATCGAAGGACACTGGCCAGCGACTTCCGGCGATCCTTGCCCCGCTCCCGTTGCCAGCGCTTGGTGGCCGCCAGTTCAGCCAGTTCCCGCTCCAGCTCTTCCGGCAATTGCTCGGTGGCGACATCGTCGGCAAGCTGCCGTTGAACGCCCTTATCCTGCAACTTGGCCACGAGCCAGCGGCGGCCGACCTGCTTGGACCGCAGGGCGTCCCGGCAAAAGGCCTCGGCGTAGTCCCTGTCCGAGATCAATCCCCGTGCCTCGGCCTTGGCCAGGACGATGTCCACGGCGTCCGGATCGAGGCCATCGTCCAGGAGCTTGCGCCGGAGTCGCTTCACCGTCCAGAGCTTGCGATCGAGGAGTTCGAAAAGACGCCGGGCGGCTCGTTTGCGGGTGGCGGCTTCCTGCAGGATATGCAACAGGGGGGAGCTGATGCTCCCCCCCACTTCCGGTAGATCATCGGGGACGGCGTCCGGGGCGATCTCGAATGTTTCACCTCCGTCGAGGCGAATCACCACGACCTGAGGCTGCTCATCAATGCCGATCAGCATTCGTTCCGACGGTCCCATGATCCATCCCTATCAGCCGTCGGCCTAGGCGCCGGCCCGCCGAGAAGATTTGCCCTCGCCCTTGGTGGGCTTGACCATGGGCGTGTGGCTGTCATCCTTCTTGTCCTTGCCCGCTTCATGGCGCGCGATGCCATAGTGGGCAAAGACCTCGGCCGTGATCTTCTCGTAGATGTCGGCGTTCTCCTTGAAGAAGACGCGGACGTTCTCCCGGCCCTGGCCCAGGCGCTCCTCGCCGTAGCTGTACCAGGCCCCGCTCTTCTGGACCACGCCGGCCGCGACACCGAGGTCGATGAGGTCGCCTTCCTTGCTGATACCCTCGCCATAGAGGATGTCGAATTCGGCCTTCTTGAAGGGCGGCGCCACCTTGTTCTTCACGACCTTGACCCGCACCTGGTTGCCGATGACATCCTCGCCCTGGGTGATGGCCCCGATGCGGCGAATGTCCAGGCGGACCGAACTGTAGAACTTGAGGGCGTTACCACCCGAGGTGGTCTCGGGATTACCGAACATCACGCCGATCTTCATGCGGATCTGGTTGGTGAACAGCACCAGGGTGTTGGTCTTGGCGATGGCGCCGGTGAGCTTGCGCAGGGCCTGGCTCATGAGCCGGGCCTGCAGACCCACGTGGCTGTCGCCCATCTCGCCCTCGATCTCGGCCCGTGGCACCAGGGCGGCCACCGAGTCGATGATCACGATGTCCACCGCGCCGGAGCGCACCAGCATCTCGGTGATCTCCAGGGCCTGCTCGCCGGTGTCGGGCTGGGACACCAGGAGATTGTCGATGTCCACGCCCAACTTGCGGGCGTAGATGGGATCCATGGCATGCTCGGCGTCGATGAAGGCCGCCACGCCGCCACGTTTCTGCATGTTGGCGCAGGTACTCAGGGCCACGGTGGTCTTACCGCTGCCCTCGGGGCCGTAGATCTCCACCACGCGACCACGGGGCAGGCCACCCACACCCAGAGCGATGTCCAGGGCCAGGCTGCCGGTGGAGACGGCATCGGTCTCGTCATAGATCTTGTTCTCGCCGAGGAGCATGATGGCGCCCTTGCCGAACTGCTTCTCGATCTGGGCCCGGGTCAGTTCCAGGGCTTTGCTCTTGTCATCATTTTTCTGCGCCATGCGGGCTTCTCCTGTTGTCTTCAATGAGCGGTTCGGCGGAACGGATCATCCTGATCCCGGACCGCAAGATAGCACGACCCCAAGCGGACTGGCAAGCTTTTTCGTGAAATTTTCGCCCCACCCCAAACCGAGCCTTAACACCCGCCCAGAGGCAGTATTGCCCGATCGGTATAACGGGGTCCCCGGGGGAGCAATTCACTCTCCACGAGGTGGACCGACGATACCGGGACCGTTTCCCAGGCTCCAAGATCCAGGGCCTTCAGCAATATCGACTCCGGCCCAAGCAAGGGTCGTTTGACCCGGGCCAGGGTCAGATGGGGACGAAACGCCCTGTTGTCTTGCGGCCCCTCCGGCCACTCTCGATTCACGGCCTCTCGGACATCGGCGGCCAGCGCCCGCAACGGATCGCCTCCGTCCAGATGCAGGAACAGCACCCGCGGCTTTTTCAGCCCCGGAAAGGCCCCCACCACGCCCGGCTGGAGCACGAACGAGCCATGGCCGGCAACAGCCGCATTCAGAGCCCCCGATAGGGATTCCAGACGTTCAGCCGGCCAATCGCCAAGGAACATCAGCGTCAGATGCCAGTTCTCTTCCCGGGTCCAGCCAATGCGAACCTGCTCCCGGATGGTGTCCAGCCTGGTAGTCAGGTCCTGCTGGAACTGTCGCGGCAGGTTGACGGCCAGGAAGAGCCTCATCCCTCCTGGCCCCAGGTCAGGCGCTCGGGGTCGAAGAGCTCATGCCCCTGCAGGGCGCGACGCAGGATATCGAGGGCGGCCGACACGGCGAGCTGGCGATTCATGGCCCGCCGAGCGCCGAAACGAAACCGCCCGGCATGCACGCCTTCGGGCCCCGCCAGAGCGATCCAGGTGGTCCCCACGGGCTTCTCCTCGGTCCCGCCGGCGGGCCCGGCGATGCCGGTGACCGACAGGGAATAATCGGCGCCCAGGCGAGTGCGCACACCCTGAGCCATGCGCTCGGCCACCGGTCGGGAGACGGCCCCGCACTCCTCCAGATCCCGGGGATCCACATCCAGCAGGCTGGTCTTGACCTCGTTGGCGTAACTCAGGATGCCACCCAGGTGGTAGGCACTGCTGCCGTCCTGGCTGGTGATGGCTGTTCCCAGGAGACCGCCGGTGCAACTCTCGGCCACCGCCAGTTTCAGTCCACGGGACACCATGAGTTCCTGCACAACATGAGGCAGGTCGACCATCTCGTTGGAATAACAAAGGTTACCAAGCGCCCCATCAACCTCGTCCGCAGCCATCCGGAGATCATCCTCCTGGCCCTGGTCGCAACCCACACGCACGTCCACACCCCACTCCACGATCCACCAGGACCAGTGCAGGAGAGGGAAGCGCTCCCGGATTGGCTCGGTCAGTCGGGCCACGGCCAGCTCGCCCATCTGGGCTGTCCGCCAGAGCCGGGTCTCCCGGGCCGGCGGCAAGGCGCCCAGCTCCTCCAGAGCGGCCAGAACGCCGGGCAGGAGCCCCTCCACCTCAGAGGGCACTCCAGGCAGCACAGCCAGACGGCGCTGCTTCAGGGTGCCCACCAGCCCCGGGGCCGATCCCACCGGATTGATGACCGGCATCATGCCCACGGGCACAAGGGCCTGCTTGTCGCCCTCGACGGACCGTTTGTAGCCGTGGCGGCGTCGACGCTCATCCAGCTCTGCAGCCAGGTCCTCCTGGAACTGGAGCTGCACACCCGCCCAGGCGGCGATGGACTCGCGTGTGAGGTCATCACGCGTCGAGCCCAGACCACCGCAGATGAACACCACATCCCCCGGTTCGGTCCGATCCAGAGCGGTGGCGATGACCTTCTCCAGGTCTGGCACCACGGCGATGTCCTTCACCTCGACGGCATGGGGGAACAGGGCCCGCTGGATCCGCGTGCTGTTGGTGTCACTGGTGCGACCTTCGAGCAGCTCATCGCCGATGGCGACGATACGGACAGGAAGGGCGGTCACAGAGTGAACCCCAGCTTGGCCGCCACCAGGACCGTGGCATGGGTGGCCAGGCAGGAGAGCACGCCGGCACCGAGATCGTCGGCCATGATGCCCACTCCCCCGCCGCCATTCAGCTTCTCCAGCTTGCGGACACCGAAGGGTTTGAGGATGTCGAAGAACCGGAACCAGAAGAAGCCGGCCAGCCAGCCCAGGGGCCCCACGGCAAGGAACAGGTAAGTGACCTGCATGCCCGCCACCTCGTCGATGACGCACTTCCCGGGATCCTCGCCATGCTCCTTCTCGAGCTCGCCGGCGGCCCAGATGCCCACGACCGTGACCACGGCCAGGGACACGAGCTGGATCCACAACGGGATCGGCCCGAACTGGGTCCAGGCGGCGTACCAGATCAGCAGGTAGAGGAAGCTGCCAGCCGTGGCCGGAGCGATGGGCGCATAGCCCGAGCCGAAGAAGGTGCCGATGACGTGAGCCACGAATCGTTTCATGGTGGTCCTTTGGATGGGTCCGAGATGATGGAGCCGACAACTGTCTGGTGAAAAGAAAACCCCATCTCACGAAACCACCAAGCACAAGATCATTGCCGGGCATACGAACGAGGCCGGCTCGACTTTCGTCGAACCGGCCCCATCGATCAAACCTGATGGATTCTAGACCCCGGCGGGCTGTGTCTGCAGCTTCCTCAGCACCTGCTTGGCCACGCACTTCAGGGTATCGAAAACCCCGTCGCCCTTGTACGCCACGGCCCCGAAGTGATCGAACCCCTCGGGGTTCAATTCCTCGTTGAGCTCGGACACCGGCAACGCGTCGGGCAGGTCACGCTTGTTCCACTGCATCACGAAGGGGATCGTGTCCAGGTCGAGGTCGTATTCCTTGAGGTTCTCATGGAGGTTATAGAGGGACTCGACATTGGCATCGAAGCGGGCCTCGCTGCTGTCGGCCACGAAGACAATGCCGTCGCAACCGCGCAGGATGAGCTTGCGGCTGGCGTTGTAGTACACCTGGCCGGGCACCGTGTAGAGGTGGAACCGCGTCTTGAAGCCCTTGACCTCGCCCAGTTCCAGGGGCAGGAAGTCGAAGAACAGCGTCCGGTCCATCTCGGTGGCCAGGGTGACCAACTTGCCCTTGGTATCGGGGGCGAGCTTGTCATAGATGTACTGGATGTTCGTTGTCTTGCCCCCGAGACCAGGTCCGTAATAGACGACCTTGCAGTTGATCTCTCTGGAGGAATAGTTGATCAGCGACACGTCCTTGCCCCTTGTATTGCCGGATTAGCCGGCGGAAACTCAGTCCACGAACAGGTTGTCGATTTCCTGCTCGACCCCTTCGGAAAACTCATCATCGAAGGGATCGTATTCCTCGTTGCGGTATTGCAGCTTGTCGTAGAGTCCATCGATAATCACGTTCAGCTCTTCCACGGCCTTCTTCACGCGCAATCGCACCAGGCCCAGGGTGGTGCTCTTGTCGAAGATCACCGCGAGCACGACGCCCTTGGCGATCTTGCCCAGGTACATGCTGTCCTGGGCGCCCTGGTGGTAGAGGTTGGCGAAGTCGTCTTCACCGATGAGCTTGGCCAGGGCATGGTTCGCCTCGAAATCCGCCGCACACAGCGACGCGAAGCTCTGCACATCGAAGGTCGGTTCGTCCCCGGCCTGGGCGATGAGCTGCCCTGTCCTGTCCACCAGCAGCACGTGCTTGGCCTGGCTGCTCTGCACCAGCGCCTCGAGGGCGTTGGAGATGGCCCAGAAATCTTCTTCGAAAATGGCCCATTCTGCTCTGACCATTGATCGCTCCCGACCGCTCTGGCGGTCTTGTATCAGCGTGGTTGGCTCTTCAAGGGTGTTATCGGCGGTTGTGGTGCGGGCTTGAGCGTCGAGATGAGGGAAGTCCCCACGGGGCGGTGGGGACCTCGCATCGGCGGCAGCATAGCAGGAGATCGATCAGTTAAACAGACCCTTGATGGAGGAAAGGCTCATGGATTCGGTAGCCACCGGTATCCCGAAAGAAAACACCGGCTGATCCAGGTCGCCGGTCGGGTTGTTGGGCACCATCATCTGGATGAGCGAGATGTCGCCAAAATCCACGTAGGACATCTGCCCGGGAACGGATGGGGTGCTGCAAGGCCCAAAACGGACCGTGATCGGCTGATCCAGAGCAACCGAAGGCAAGAAGAAGAAATTTCCCTGCATGATATGAACCCCGCCATTGATCGGGATGGCCGGTTCGGATAGGCCCATGAAGACATCGTTATCTTCACCGATATTGAGATAGTCCCCCTCGAAGCCCGGCATGTACTCGACATCGAACAACATGAAACTCACACCGTACAGGAGTTCAATCTCGCCCTGTTCGACATGAATGGAGAACTCCACCCCACCCAGGCCTCCTCCCCCTTCGATGTGATAGAGCACGATGCTGAAGGGGTAGTAGGTCAGCGGAACCCAGGCCGGATACTCGATATCCCCATCGGCGGGACCATTCTCCTCGTCCCAGTGGGTGTAGAGGCAAAGGACGGCATCATCGCCGACGGGTGGCGGATCCACTGCTGAAGCCATGATGGGGAGCATCAGGAACAGGATCAGGAAGACGACTGAATGCGGGCGATGCATGGCAGACTCCTTCAAGCAGGATGAGTACTCGCGGATAGACCGGTATTGATTATACCAAACAGGGCGGTCTTGAGTAAACAGCAGCAGGCCGCTAGTCCCCTTCGACCCCGGTCCGATGCTGGAATGCCCGCTGAAGTGTCGCCTCATCCGTGTAGGCCAGCGCCCCGCCAACTGGAATCCCCGTGGCCAGGCGGGTGAGCTTCAGCTCTCGACCTGCCAGCAGTCGCTGCAGATAGAGCGCCGTGGTCTCCCCCTCGACCCCGCTGTCCAGGGCCAGGATCACCTCGCAAACATCATCCTCTTCGATGCGCTGTTGCAGTCGCTCGAAGGGCAGATCCTCGGCCCGTACCCCATCCAGGGGCGAAAGCAAGCCGCCGAGCACGAAGTACCGCCCCCGAAAGAACGCCGCCTTCTCGAAGGGCAGAATATCCACCGGTGAGGCCACCACGCAGAGCAGGCTCGACTCCCGGGTGGTACTGGTGCAGATGGCGCAAGGATCCGGCTCGGTGATGGCTCCGCATCGCCGGCAGTGGGTCACCTGCTCCTTGGCCGTGGAGATGGCGCCGATCAGATCACCCACGTGATCGCCATCCTCCAGGAGGTGCAGAGCGATGCGCGTGGCCGACTTGCGCCCCAGGCCCGGCAGCTGCTGGAGCTGGCGGACCAGGCCTTCGAGGGCCGGCGACTGGAACTCGCCGCCGGCCGAACGTGGGGAGTTGCCGCTGAACAAGGACCTACATCCCCGGCAGCTTCATACCCGGAATGTTCATGCCGCCCATGGCGCCGCCCATCTCGGTCTCCACCATGGCCTCCACCTTGCGCACGGCCTCGTTCACCGCGGACAGGACCATGTCCTGCAGGAACTCGACATCGTCGGGATCCACGGCGTCGGGCTTGATGGTCAGGTTGGTCAGCTCATGCTTGCCGTTCATCTCCACGACCACCTGGCCGCCGGCCACCTCGGCCGTCACGAGCCTGGTGGCCAGCTCTTCCTGAGCCTTGGCCATCTTGGCCTGCATCTGCTGGGCCTGCTTCATCAGTTTGTTGATATCCATGATTCCTCCAGCGGCACGGGCCGCGGGTTGCTCGGTTGCTCAGCCTTGCTCCGGGTCTTCCTTGGGAGCGGTCGGCCGTTGCCACTTCTCACGTTCACTATCGGGTAACGGTTGCCCCTGGACCATGTCCACCAGGCGGTTCAGAGTCGGATCGTCGGTGCATTCGAGGGCCAGGGTCTCCTTGTCGGTGGGCGCCACCTCGCGGCGAATCGCCTCCTGCTGTTCCTCGCTGGGACCGGAGCCGTTGGCCACCATCTGCAACACCAGGTGTAGCGGTTTGCCGAAGTAATCGGCCAGGTGCGACTCGATGTCCTTCCGACCCTTCTCGAGATTCTTCATCATGAAGGAGTTCTCGGGCTCGAAGGCCACCGTGAGCCGGCCGGCAGCCAGATCCAGCTCAGGCAATCCCGTCATCAGGCAGGACCCCTGGGCGGGGAACTTCTTCATGATGGTGTCCACGAAACCGGTCCAGTTCTGGACCGTGCCGGCGGCGGCTGGGCGTGCCGAGGGCGTAGGCGTGGGCGCTGCAGCCGTGGGGTTGTTGCCCGCGGCGGGACGCGAAGCGGCTGGTGCCGGACGCGATGCCCGGGCGCCACCACCGCCTCCAGCCGGCACGCCGCCACTGGCGACCAGGGAGCGCAATCGTTGCACCAGATCGCTGAGTAGCACGCGGCGTTCCCAGCTCGCCAGTTCCACCACGCAGGCTTCCAGGAGGATGCGGGGCTGGGTGCTGCGATGGATGCGGTCGTGGTGAACACCGGCGCGGTCGAGCATGGCCAGCAGGTCCTGCTCGCCGAAGCTGTCGAGCATGGGCTGTAGCTGGGTGATCTGCTCGGGGGTCAGGTCCACCGACGTACTCAGCGAGGGGTCGACCTTGAGCACCAGCAGGTTGCGGAAGTTGGCCAGCAAGCCGCGACTGAAGACCGTGAGATCCTGCCCGGCCTCGGCCATCTGATCCACCAGGCGCAGAGCGGCGGCGGGGTCGGCGTCGACGATGGCCTGGTTGAGCTCGAGGTAGAGTTCGCTGCGCACCAGGCCGAAGAGGCTCACCAGGGCGGCCTCGTCGATGGTGCCCTCGCAGCTGGCGATGGCCTGGTCGAGGAGGCTCAACCCGTCGCGCAT
>Ga0209475_10003559_pt1 | contig 14229 bp, 11 predicted proteins | sample tdDd471_FD_187128 | JGI IMG/M metagenome (GOLD analysis project Ga0209475, IMG submission 187128) | Marine sediment microbial communities from the Atlantic coast under amendment with organic carbon and nitrate - tdDd47.1 (SPAdes)... | ecosystem: Environmental > Aquatic > Marine > Coastal >... | reverse complement strand
ACGGTCCAGGTGCCCTACGAGTACTCGACCGGCGGCGCCTCCGGTGCGTCCATTGCCAAGGACCAATGATGACTGCCTATTACAGCACCAACCATCAGGTGCCCGACGTCGACCTGGCCCAGGCATTGCTGCAGGGCCAGGCCGGTGACAAGGGGCTGTTCCTGCCGCGCGAGGTCCCCAGGATGGACCCCGCGATCCTGGCCCGGGCCGCCGACATGTGCTATCCCGAGCTGGCCACGGCCGTGCTCAAACCCTATGCCGAGGGTGTGTTCACCGAGCAGGAGCTGGCCGACATCTGCAGTGACGCCTATGACTATCCGGTGCCCCTGGAGAACGTCATCGGCGACCGGTTCGTCATGCGGCTGGACCAGGGACCCACGGCGTCGTTCAAGGACTTCGCCGCGCGGTTCATGGGGCGGGCGCTGAGCAAGCTGGTGCGCGACCGCGGCCAGGAACTGCTCATCCTCACCGCCACCAGCGGCGACACCGGCTCGGCGGTGGCCCACGCCTTCCACGGCGTCGAGGGCATCCGGGTGCTGGTGCTGTTTCCACGCACCGAGGTGTCCGATCGCCAGCGTAAGCAGATGACCACCCTGGGCGGCAACGTGGCCACCCTCTCCATGGAGGGGAAGTTCGACGACTGTCAGGCCCTGGTGAAGCGGGCCTTCGCCGACCCCGACCTGAAGGGGCTGAACCTGTCGTCCGCCAACTCCATCAATATCGGCCGGCTGTTGCCGCAGTCGGTGTACTACATCCACGCCGCCTCGCAGCTGGTGGATGTGGCCGGGGGCGAGAAGGTGATCTTCTCGGTGCCGTCGGGGAATTTCGGCGACCTCATGGGCGGGGTGCTGGCCTACCGGAGCGGCCTGCCCGTGGAGCGTTTCGTGGTGGCGACCAACGCCAACGACGAGGTGCCGAACTTCCTGAAGACCGGGGAGTACGCCAAGATCGATCCTTCGCGGGTGTGCATCTCCAACGCCATGAACGTGGGGCATCCCTCGAACCTGGCGCGGTTGGTGGCCCTGTATGGCGGCCAGATGGACGAGGTCGGCGCCATGGTCAAGCAGCCGGACATGGATGCGCTGCGCCGTGACTTCTATTCCACCAGTGTGAGCGATGACGAGACCCGGGAGACCATCGGTCGCGTGCATCGTGATCATGGTGTGGTTCTGGAGCCTCATGGCGCCGTGGGCTGGACCGGTCTGGAGCGGTTCTTCGAGGCTCATCCCGAGCTCGAGGACACCACGGCCATCTCCCTGGAGACCGCCCACCCGGCCAAGTTCCCCGATGAGGTGCAGGCCATCACCGGGGTCGACCCCGTATTGCCGCCCAGCCTCGAGGGACTGGAATCGCTCACCGAGAACTTCGGTCAGATGGACGTGGATTACGACGCCTTCAAGGCCCACCTGCAGCAGGAGTACGACGGATGAAGACCGTGATCATTCTCGGCGACGGCATGTCCGATCACCCGGTGAAGGCGCTGGACGGCAAGACGCCGTTGATGGTGGCGAAGAAGCCTCACATCGACCGCATCGCACGCGAAGGTCGCACCGGTCTGTTTGCCTCCATCCCCAAGGGCTTGCCCAACGGTTCGGCGGTGGCCAACCTCTCGGTACTGGGTTACGACCCGGCGGTGTGCTTCTCGGGACGCGGCACGCTGGAGGCCGCGAGCATGGGCGTGGACCTGGCGGCCGACGATGTGGCCATGCGCTGCAACCTGCTGTGCATCGCCGAGGACGGGACCATCAAGAACCACTCGGCCGGACACATCTCCACCGAGGAGTCGCATCAGCTCATCGCCGACCTCGATGGGGAGCTGGGCGGCTCGGCCGGCGACCGGCCCGTGAAGTTTCATCCCGGGGTCAGTTTCCGGCACCTGTTGGTGATGACAGGCGGCTGGGCGTCGGCGGCCTTCGACTGCGCGCCGCCTCACGACCATGTGGGTGAGCACGAGTCGAAGCTCATGCCCAAGGCCACCGATCCGTCAGGCGAGTCGGCGGTGGAGCGGCTGCACGAGCTGTACCATGCGGCGCGGATCCTGCTATCCAACCATCCCGTGAATCAGGCCCGCATCGCGCGCGGCCAGGACCCCGCCAACGCCATGTGGGTATGGTCACCGGGCAAGCGACCGACCATGCAGACCTTCCAGGAGCTGTACGGCAAGTCGGGCGCGGTGATCTCCGCGGTCGACCTGGTCCAGGGCCTGGGTGTGTATGCCGGCATGGAGAAGATCATCGTGCCGGGGGCCACCGGCCTGCACGACACCAACTATGAGGGCAAGGCCCAGGCGGCGCTGGAGGCCATCGAGCGCCACGACATGGTGTACGTGCACGTGGAGGCCACCGATGAGGCCGGGCACGAGCGCAACCTCGAGCTGAAGATCAAGTGCATCGAGTACCTGGACGACCGCATCACGCGGCCGATCCTCGAAGGACTCGAGGCGCGGGGGATCGAGGCCACGGTATCGGTTCTGCCGGACCATCCGACGCCGGTGGAGACCGGAGCCCATGCCAGCGATCCGGTGCCGGTGGCGATCTGGACGCCGGGCGTGGAGGCCGATGGGGTCGATCGGTATGATGAGGAGGCGGTGAAGGGCGGTTCGCTGGGGCTGCTCGAGGGGGACCGGTTCTTCAGGATGGCGCTGGGGGTCTAGCTCAATTCCAGTTCCAGGATCATGCAAGAAATAGGACCGGCACCTCAGGGCGCCGGTCCTTTTCTTTGGAGTCGTGCCTCCTAGGCGACCACGGAATCCTCGCTATCCGATTTCTCGAACTCACCGTCCTCGCCCAACCGATTGGCCCGCGTCAGCCGTGCCAGCAGCGAATAGACTACCGGCACCAGCAGTAACGTGAGGAAGGTCGAGAAAAGCACGCCACCCACCACCACGATGCCCAGTGGTTGCCGCGACTCGGCCCCGGGGCCCATGCCGATGGCGATGGGCATGATGCCGAATACAGTCGAGAAAGAAGTCATGAGAATGGGCCTCAAGCGGATACTGGCCGCCTCGACTACCGCGCGCTCGATGCTGCGTCCCTGCCGTTGCAACTGGTTGGCGAACTCCACGATCAGGATGGCATTTTTTGTCACCAGGCCGATCAGCATGATCAGCCCGATGCGTGAGAAGATGTTCAGCGACTGATCAAAGATCCACAGGGAGAGCAGGGCCCCGAAGACGGCCAGGGGAACAGAGAGCAAGATGGTCAACGGATCGGCAAAGCTCTCGAACTGGGCCGAGAGCACCAGGAAGATGAACACCAGCGCCAGCACGAACATGAAATACAGAGTGCCCTTGCTGTCGCGATATTCTCGGGACAATCCCGCGAGATCACGAGTCACCGAGGGCGGCAGCTCGTCTTTCCAGATCCGATCCAGATCGTCCAGGGCCTGACCGATGCCAACGCCGGGTGCGAGGCTTGCCGTGATGGTGGCCGAGCGTACCCGGTTGAAGTGATTCAGCTCCTTGGGGGCCACGGTCTCGACCACGTTCACGATGTTGGCCAGTTGCACCAGTCCGCCATGACCGCGGAGGTAGATCTGATTGATGATGTCGGGCGTGTTTCGACCGGTGGCCCGCATCTGAGCAATGACATCGTACTGCTTGGCGCCACGTTTGAAGTTGCCCACCACACGGCCGCCGAGGAAGGTCTCCAGGGTGGTCCCGATGTCCGTCACCGAGACGCCCAGGCCCGAGGCCCGTTCACGGTCGATGTTGATTTCCAGTTCGGGTTTGTTCAGGCGGAGGTCCGAGTCGAGGTTGACCAGGTAGCCCAGTTCGTTGGCCTTGGCCATCATCGTGGTCACGGCCTGTCCCAGTTCCTCGAAACTGTCGGCCTGCAGGACGTATTCCACATCCGAGCCCGAGAAGTTGCTCCCCAGGCTGGGTGGATTGACGAGGAATGCCAGCACACCAGGGATTCCAAGCAAGCGTGGGAACATCGACCCCACGATCTCCTGCTGTGAGCGCTGGCGCTCTCCGTGGGGCTTGAGATTCAGGAAGACGAAGCCGTTGGTCACGCGGCCGGGACCGCCGAATCCCAGTCCGGTGGCGGTGAACAGTCCGTCGCGCTCGGGCAGAGGCAACAGCTGGTCCTCGACCATGCGCATGTAGCGGTCCGTGTATTCGAGGGTGGAGCCCTCGGGCGCCATGACGATGCCGAAGGCCGTGCCGCGGTCCTCGGTCGGTACCAACTCCTCGGGCAGCACGCCAAAGAGCCACCAAGCGCAGCCGACCAGGCCAAGGCCGCCGATGATGACCAGTGGTTTCAGCCGCAGGCAAAAGCCCAGTGCCGATTCATAGGCACGGCTCAACCAGGTGAAGAAATTGTCAAAACTGCGTTCGGCCCAGCTGGGCTTCTTGTCGGGGTCGATCCGGCTGAGAATCCGGGAGCAGAGCATCGGTGTCAGGGTCAGGGCGACAAAGGACGACAGCATCACCGCCACGGCGAGGGTGATGCCGAACTCCTGGAAGAGGCGCCCCACCGACCCGGTCAAGAACGCCACCGGGACGAACACGGCGCCCAGGGCCATGGTCGTGGCGATCACCGCGAATCCGATCTCCTTGGTGCCGTCGAACGCGGCCTGGCGGCGAGTTTTGCCCATCTCCAGATGGCGCACGATGTTCTCCAGCACCACGATGGCGTCGTCCACCACCAAGCCGATGGCCAGCACCATGGCGAGCAGGGTCAGGATGTTGATGGTGAATCCAAGCGCGTAGGCGGCGGCAAAGGCGCCCACGATGGAAACGGGGATGGCCAGGATGGGGATCAAGGTGGCCCGCAGGCTCTTCAGGAAGACCAGGACCACAAGCACCACCAGGCAGAGGGCGATGATGATGGTCTTCTTGACCTCATTCACCGAGGTCTGGATGAACTCCGACGAATCGAAGGCCATGTCGATGCGCATGCCGGCCGGCATCAAGAGCTGCATATCGGGGATCGCGGCGCGAACGGCGGCGGCCACCTCCAGGGTCGAGGCCTGCTTCTGCTTCACGATGCCCATGCCCACGGAGGGTTGGTTGTTGAAGCGCGTCTTGGTGCGTTCGTCCTCGGGGCCGATCTCGACGTCGGCGATTTGGTGGAGCTGGACGATGTCGTCACCGACATGGGAGACGATGATGGCGCCGAAGCCCTCGGGCGTGTTCAGATCACCTCGGGTGCGGACGGCGAATTCACGAGTTGTTCCCTCGACGCGTCCACCGGGGATCTGCGCATTCTCGGTGCGGATGGCCCGCTCGACATCCTGGACCGTCAGGTTGTTGGCCGCCAGGCGTATGGGGTCCAGCCACACACGCATGGCATAGCGGCGCTCCCCGCCGATGAAGATGTTCCCCACTCCGGGTAGTCGCTGGAGCCGCTCCTTGAGGATGCGGTCCGAGTAATCCGAAAGTTCCAGCGTCGTGTGGCTGTCACTGGAGATGGCCAGCCAGATGATGGGCTGGGCATTGACGTCGACCTTGGCCACGATGGGGTCCTCGGCCGCTCGTGGCAGCTGTCCGCCGACGCGAGACACTCGATCGCGCACGTCGTTGGCGGCCTCATCGACATCCCTGTTCAAGTCGAACTCGATGGTGATGACCGAACCCTGTTCGCGACTGCTGCTGCTGATGGTCTTGATGGATTCGATGGTCGAGAACTGGTCCTCGAGCACATCGGTGATCTCGGTCTCGACCACGCTGGGACTGGCGCCGCGGTAGAACGTGGTCACCGAGACGATGGGTGGGTCCGACTCCGGATACTCGCGGACGGGCATGCGGGTGAAGGAGATATAACCCAGGAGCACGATTGTCAGGCTCATCACCGTGGCGAAGACCGGTCGCTTGATGGCGACTGCACTCAGTTTCATTGCGCCGCTCCCGGCGTCACGGGGGCGACCTTGGCCCCTTCGAACAGCTTCTGATGCCCGGCCTTGACCACCATCTGGCCACCTTCCAGACCCTCGGTGATCTCGACCACCTCGGCCAGGCGTGTGCCCAGGGAAATCGGCGTGCGGGTCACGATGCTGTCGAGCTTGACGACATAGACGTAGGCCTGGCCACCCTCGACGAAGATGGCGGCGCTGGGCACGGTCAAAGCCTCTGTCCGGTTCTTCAGGACCGTGGTGACGGAGGCCGACATTCCCGGTCGCAGCAATTCATCCGGATTGGCCACGCGTGCCACGATGCCCACATTTCGGGTCGTCTGATCGAGTTGTGGTTCGATGACGTCGATGGTTCCGGTCAATACCTGGTCGGGATAGGCCGTGGTCTGCAAGGATACCTCGGCGCCCAGATTCATGGACGCCAGCAGGCGCTCAGGCACGGCGAAGGTCACCCTTAGCTGACCGATCTGTGCCAGATCGGTGATCGGCTCTCCAGCCCGCAGAAAGGCGCCGCGGCTGATGTGACGCTTCCCGGCCAGGCCGGCGAAAGGTGCCACGACGGAGGTCTTTGCCAGCCTGGTCTCGGCCAGGACCAGGTTGGCTTCGGCGACCTTCAGGTCCGCCAAGGCGTCGTCAAGATCTTGGGACGCACCGGCGCCTTGGTCGATGATGGACTTCACCCGTTCATAGGTTGCCTGGCGCTGGTCTTTGAAGGCCCGGGCACGCAGGGCCTCGGCCTTGAGTTGGGCATCATCTAGACGGGCGATCAGGTCACCCGTCTGGAGCCGGCCGCCTTCACGGAAGGGGATCTCCTTGACGATGCCGTCGATCTCACTGGTCACGGTGATCGCTTCATCGGCCTCGATGGTACCGATGGTGGTGAACCGATCCGTCACCGTCTGGCTGGTCACCAGGGCGGCCTCCACCGGAGTGGGTGGGCGCTGGAATCCCGCCCCGGCCTGCTGGGATTCCTGGCTGCAGCCGATCACCAGAGCGACCATGGCTATCGCGAAGGGGGCGATCAGCCTCGTCAATTGTTTCAAGAGCCGTTTATTCATTGGCCAGAGTCCGTATTCGTTGGTGTTGCGGAGTACCAGCCTCCGGTGAGTTGACGGAGAACGGCCGCCGCGCGCGCGGTCCGTACCAGAGCTTCGGAGTAGCGTTGCTGGGCCGTGGCCAGATCGGCCGCCAGCCGCACGACCTCGAAGGCCGTGGTGCGCCCATTGCGGTATTCCAGCAGGCCGATGTCGACCTGTCTGATGGAGGCGTTGGTGCCCCGAACGGCGAGTTCCAGGCGCCGGCGACCGCGGACTATCTCACGGTGTTGAGCACGGACCTCTTCCTCGAGCCGGCGCTGGGCGGACAGCAGCTGTTGCTCGGCGCGCACCACCTCGGCACTGAGACGGTCGCGCTCACCCTTGCCCTCGCGCCTACCGATGGGCAGGGCGAAGACCACCCCGACATTCCAGGTCGGGTAGGTCTGTTTGATAACATCGTTGACACTATCGCTTCTCCCGCCGTTGACATCCGTCCGGACCGGGTCGGGGTTGCCTGGAAAATAGACATCCTGGGGTGAGCCCGACAGGCCGTTGCCACCGAGGCTACCCAGGAGATCGAGGGTCGGTCGTGCATCCCAGGCGGCGCCGTGCTCCAGGGCCCGGATCGCCTGGGCGTCACGGGCGAGGGCTTGCAGTTCGGGGTTGTGACGCATGGTCATGGCCACGAGGGTGTCCTGGTCGACGATCTGGAATTCCCGTGGCGGCTCATCCGTGGCGCGGTAGCGGAGGGCCTGGGGGCGACGTCCCATCAGGCTGGCGAGGCGGTCGCTGATGGCGTCGAGCTGCTCCTCGGTGTCGAGCAGGGCCTGCTCCGCTTCGGTGAGGAAGAAATCGGCGTTGGCCACCTGGCTGGGGCCGATCATGCCGGCCTTGGCCCGCAACTGGGTGTCGGCCAGGAATGCCTCGGCCCGGTCCCGGATGATGGTCGTCACCGCGTGGTTGCGTTCGGCGGCGTATAGCTGCCAATAGAGCGTTTCTACATCCGTCCGCACCGCGAGAACGGCATTGTTGTACCGGGCGCTGGCGGCATCGTAGTGGCGCTCGGCAAAGCTCAGATCACTGCGGGCCGAAGGACCGAATCCTTTGAGTAGCGGTTGGCGCAAGGTGAGGGCACCGTAGGCCGGGTACTCGGGATTCAACGAGGCGAAGGCCGAATTGGTCGCCAGCCGGTTCGAGTTCAGGCTGGCAGTCAATTCGGTGCCGATCTTCAGGCGCATGCGGGCTCCCGCCTCGAAGTTGGCGGTTTCCGTCTCCAGGACTTCGGCTCCAGCGAAGAGCGACGCGGCGGGTGTGTCGGTGCCCGACCAGCCGGCGGTCCCATAGAGTTCGGGGTCGAAGACACCCTTCTCCCGGCGCACGATCTCGCCGGCAGCGACCATCTGGGCCTGGGCTACCCGGGCGCCTGTGGCTTGTTCGGCCGCATCGGTAAAGGCCCTGGATAACTGCAGGTGCTCACCGGGGAGCTTCTCAAGGGTAGCGATCAAGGCACTGTCGGGGCTGGCGCTCAGCATGGCCTGGGCCGCAAGCTCGGCCTTGCTCGGATCCTGGGCCACGGCCAGGCTGGCGGCGGCCAGGGCCGTCAAGACCATGAAGGCCGAACCGGATAGTCGAATTCTCCATGCTGACATGGACCGGCAAAACATGAGCATCGGACCTTTCACGGGAAGATCATGGGCGGAGGGACGAAGGATGACCGGGAAAAGTTAATCCAATCCGGTCAGCACCGCCCAAACAAGGGGAGTATTAAGCCCATGATCAATGTTAAAATGACGGCAAGTCCAACGTGTCTTGCAAAATCCTATCCATGGTCGGGAGCGCGCCCTTTGAACCCCATCGTGACGACAACCTTCATGCTGATCATCCTGCTTGCAACTCATACGCCTTCCATGGCTGCGACAACAATCGAACTGGCCGGTGGACGATACTACCCTCTAGTCGATAGCACTGATCTACTCGATAGCGGATACGAATTCTCCCTGGGGCTGGCCGCCCCTGTTCAACCCTGGCTCATGGTTGCCCTCTCTGCAGGTTATGCCCATCTCAAGACCCTGGAATCCGTCGAGATTCCTCAAGACTGGTACAATCCAACAGGGTCATATGACCCGGAGAACTGGGACCTCTGCAACATCAGCCTGGATGCTCGGTTGGGCTGGGATTTCCATGACCCTCACCGATTCTGGTTCTCGGGTGGACTGGGCTGGTATAATCTCAACGCTTTCCATGAATCCACCAACACCATTGGTGCACGTCTGGGAGCCGGCGGTTCGCTCTCGTTGGCGGGTCCATTTCGTCTCGGTGCTGCGGCGCGCTACACCTATACGCATTTCAATCTCAAAAGCGGATCCGCCGTCTATATGGCCGGTGTCCAGGCTCAGATATTTCTGGGTTTTGATCTTTAAATCAGGGCAGGAAAAACACGTTTTTGCTCAGGTAGAATGAATTCGACCACAGGACCCCATGGACAGCCGACCAGGCCGTGTGGGGATTGCCGATCAGCCAAGGGGAAAACCATGGTCCGCCTGTCCAACACAGCTTTTGTTCGCTGCCTCATGATCATCCTGGCCACCCTGTTCCTGACTTCCTGCGCCAGTACCAGTTCCACCACCCGGGAAGAGGACGGCACCAACACATCATTCTCCTTCCATGGAAGCGGCGCCGAGGCCGACATCGCCAAGGCCAGGCAACTGCGTGTCGATGGCCAGTACAATGAGGCGGCGACCCTTCTGCTGAGCGTTTACAAGAGCCCGGCCAACGAGAGCCAGTTCCGCGAGGAAGCACTCTTCGAGGTGAGCCAGGTCCACTCCTATCTCCTGAATTCAGCCAAGGATTATGACAAAGCTCTCGGCTACCTCGAGCAGTTGCTCGACGAATTCCCAGAGACTGAATTTCGTGATGAGGCCGAGGAGCAGATCAAGCACATCAAGGCCTTGCAATCGCGCTAACTCCCGACCTTTCGAAAACTGGCTTTCTTCAGGTAGTCTTGTTCATCAGCAAGATCGAGTGCGAAAGGAATGCCCATGACCAACAAGAAGAGCGATCTCTCCCGGCGTAGCTTCCTCAAGATGGGGGGTGTGGCTGGCGTGGCTCTTCAGGTCGGCGCCATCGCTGGGGCTGGTCTCGAGGCGGGCCAGGACAAGGACAGCTACACCGGCTGGCAGGGTCGCGAGGGAGAGACCCAGTTCGTCGATCGGTCCGGGCTCGAGATCGATGGCCCGGCCTACGAAGCGGTCGGCCCGACCAGGCGCCCCAACAAGACCACCGAGTACATCTTCGGCCGGGCCTACATGTTCCATCGGGCCTTGAGGGGGGGCGAGGACAGTGCCGGCTGGAATCCCGAAGACGGTCCCGAGGCCCTTGACGAGCCCCTGCGCTCCTTCTATCTCGACAACCCCGAGGCGCTGGCGGCGGACCTCAAGCGGGAGCAGGAGATCCTGCCTCAATCTCAGGAACACCACGAGAAGTACGACCCCTTCTTTCGCCTGGCCGAGGCCTGGTCCGACGGCTGGTCCGACATTTTTCGCAGCTACCCGCGCCGGCCGCAGTCGCCGCCCATCGAGTCCGATTTCGACGGTGTGCACGAGGTCAAACTCCAGCCGCGCAGCCCCGAGATGGCGGCCGAACTGATCAAGACAGTGGCACACCATTACGGCGCCACCTTGGTCGGGATCTGCAAGCTGAACCCGGACTGGGTCTATGATGCCAACGTGGTCGGTGGCTCGCGCGAACCCTTCGAGGTGCCCGAGCACTGGGAATACGCCATCGCCATCGGCGTGCCCCACGAGTGGGACCAGGTGCTGTCGAACCCCGCTCATGGCACGAGTTACGACGCCTATGCCCGCTCGGCGGTGGCCTCGGGGCGCATCGCGGCTTTCCTGAAATCTCTTGGCTACCCGGCGCGCGCTCATCATCCGCCCGGGACCTACGACCTCATCGTGCCGCCCATCCTGGTCGATGCCGGTCTGGGCCAGCAGGGGCGCGCGGGCTTCGTGCTCACCCCCGAGACCGGCGCCAATTTCCGGGCCGCCGTGGTGACCACCAACCTGCCCATGAAGGTCGATAAGCCCATCGACTTCGGGGTCTCCGAGTTCTGCATGCACTGCAAGATCTGCGCGGAGCAGTGTCCTTCGGGGTCCATCAGCTTCGCCGACACCAACGAGGGCATGACCACTCGCGGCTATCGCCACTGGGAGATCGACACAACCACCTGCTTCAACTTCTGGGAGTCGGCCATGGGGCCCATGGGCTGCCGCCTGTGCATCGCCACCTGTCCGTACAGCCGCAAGAACAACTGGGTCCACGACATGGTCCGCCGCGCCAGCACCGCCGACCCCACCGGTCAGGTGGACAAGGCCATGACCTGGATGCAGAAGAAGACCTTCGACGTGCCGGATGTCGCGGATTACTTGCCGCCACCGGACGGCCGCTTCGCCAGTTACCGCCAGGCGCCCAAGTGGCTGGATGTGGAGCACTGGTTCGACATCGATGTCATCAACCCGCAGAAGGGGGGCTGATCATGTTCTCGAGTCCATTCTTCTGGTTCCTGATGGGCGTGGTGTTCGTGCTCGTGGCCGCCGGGGCCCGGGCCTGGGCGACGAGCCTCGGGCTGCGCATGACGTGGTGGAAATGGCTGCTGTCGGCGGCCTGGTACGGTCTGCTCATGCTGACGGTGAGCATGCCCATGACGCTGGTCGGTGAGAACGAGAGCAGCGCCGGGATGCGGGTGCTGGCCGCCATGGGGCTGGTCACGGTGATCCTGGGCGTGGGGCTGGTGCGGGTGCTGGTGCGGGGGAGGGTGCGGTCGGCATGAGTGCCGCCCGCACGAAACCGCGGGACAGGATTCTGGCGATGCTGGCCATGGCAACCGTCATCGTGGCCTGGTTCCTGGGCTATTCCCGCCATGCGGCTGATCTGCTTCCCTATCTGGAACGGGCGTTGCCCGAGGCCGACCGTTTCGAGAGCCTGTCAGGTGACACCTGGGCCGGCTGGACGGTCGACTCACGACTCGCCGGTTATGTTCAGATCGGTGCCGCTGACGGCTATGGTGGTCCACTGCAGATGGCCGTGGCCCTCGATACGGGCGGCACCGTGATTGGCATCACGATCATCGACCAGGTGGAGACGCCGACCTTCATCGGCAAGGTGCTTCGCGAGGGCTATCCGCAGGCGTTGCTGGGGCGGTCCGTTGGTGACCCCTTGCTGCTCGGCCAGGATGTCGATGGTATCTCCGGCGCGACCTACACGGTCTCTGCCATGGTCGAGAATGTGCGACGGACGAGCCGGGATATCGGTGAATCCAGGCTGGGGCTGAAGGTGCCGGCGCCCCATCCCCGGTCCCTTCGATTCGGCTGGCCGGAGATCATGCTGATCGCCATGTACCTGGTCGGTTTCCTGAACCTGCGATATGCCTGGCCAGGCCGCGCATGGTTGCGCTGGCTCTCCCTGCTCATGGGCCTGGTGATGATCGGCTTCGTGTTGAATCAACCGCTGACCCTGGCATTCCTCAACCGCCTGCTGCTCGGTTTCTGGCCCGCCTGGCAGGAACAGTTGTACTGGTATCTCCTCGTTGGCGGACTGCTGCTGTTCATGCTCATCGATGACCGCAATGTCTACTGCGACAGCATCTGTCCCTTCGGCGCGGCCCAGGAATGTGTCGGCAAGATCGGCGGTGCTCGCCGGGAGACCGATGCCCGGGTGGCGACCAGGTTGAAATGGGCGCACCGGGTGTTGGTGTGGCTGGCGGTGGTGACGGCCCTGGTGCTGAGGCATCCTTCGATCAGCAGCTACGAGGTGTTCGGGGCGCTGTTCGATTTCACGGGGAGCCGGGTGCTGTTCGTCTTGCTCGGGCTGGTCTTGCTGACGTCGCTGGTCTATCGACGGCCTTGGTGCCGGTATCTCTGCCCGATCACGGCGTTCGCCGACCTGATCCGATTTCTACGTTCGTGGGGGAGGGACCAATGGCGTCGGGCGAGGTGAAGAAGTGGGGCGTGCGGGCGCTGATCCCGGTGGTCTTCCTGGTGGTGGGAGGCGGGTTGGTGCTGGTGGAGATTGGGAGTAATGTGCGTGAGCAACTTGGTGCTGATGGCGAAGATCTGGATGCGGTGCTGGTGAAACCGCCGGCGGTGAGTCTGCCGGATTCGTTGGTGGAATCGACGGTGGTGGATCCGGAGCTTGGGGAGTTCGGGGTGCGGGGGAAGTAATGCCTGTTTGGTTGAAGATTGGAAAAAACGATCAAATATCCAGGTAGCGGAGGGCCCCCCGGGGGGCCCTCCTGAAAACTCAAGCCACCAGCACACCGGCCACACAAGCCGTCATCCAGGACGCAAACGCCCCGGCGAACATCGCCTTCAACCCCAGCCGGGCCAGATCCGGTCGCCGCTCTGGCGCCATGGCTCCGATGCCGCCGATCTGGATGGCCAAGCTCGCGAAATTGGCGAATCCACACAGGGCGTAGGTCCCGATGGTCACTGACCGGGGCGACAGCGCCCCCGACTCAGCCGCCTTCATCAGCTCGATATATCCCACGAATTCGTTGATGGCGATCTTGGTGCCCAGCAGGTTGCCGAAGGTGCGGGCCTCTTCCCAGGGAACGCCCATTGTCCAGGCCAGGGGTGAGAAGATCAGGCCGAAGATCTCCTGTAGCGAAGTGCCCACCCAGCCCAGGGCGTGGTTGACCATGGCCACCAATGCGATGAAGGCGATGATCATGCCGCCCACGTTGAGGGCCAACTTCACGCCGTCGGTGGCTCCGGCAGCGGCGGCCTCGAGCACGTTGGTGTGGGTCTTCTCGAAGTTGATGCCGACGGACTCGGCCGTTTCCGACTGCTCGGTCTCGGGCAACATGATCTTGGCCATCACCAGGGCGGCGGGGGCCGACAGCACGCTGGCGGTGAGCAGATGCCCGGCGTCGATGCCGAATCGCACGTAGGCGGCCATCACGCTACCGGCCACGGTGGCGAAGCCACCCACCATCACGGCCATCAGTTCGGACTGGGTCATGCCGGCCAGGTACGGTCGAATGACCACCGGCGCCTCGGTCTGCCCCACGAAGATGTTGGCCGACACCGACAGGGTCTCCGCGCCGCTGGTCTTCATGGTCTTGCGCATGACCCAGGCCACGCCCTGGATGAGCCGCTGCATGACACCCAGGTGGTAGAGGATGGCCATGAGGCTGCAGAAGAAGATGATGATGGGCAGCACGTGGAAGGCGAAGATGATGCCCAGGTTCACGGCGCCGCCGGTGACGGGGTCCACGGCCTGCCACCAGCTGGTGCCGGGGGCGAGGTGCTCGACGTACTGGGGGCCCGTGCGGAACAGG
>Ga0209475_10003558_pt1 | contig 14229 bp, 10 predicted proteins | sample tdDd471_FD_187128 | JGI IMG/M metagenome (GOLD analysis project Ga0209475, IMG submission 187128) | Marine sediment microbial communities from the Atlantic coast under amendment with organic carbon and nitrate - tdDd47.1 (SPAdes)... | ecosystem: Environmental > Aquatic > Marine > Coastal >... | reverse complement strand
GAGAGAATGTTTTTAAAATGTCGTGAGAAAAGCATTGCCATTCATCCAATGAGCCAAATATTGGAGGAGCAGGCAGCAGGCGAATCTTTTAGGCAGCAGTTTGGTTTTGGGGAAAATACACAGTTTGTTCTAAGGATTGGATATCTGAAAAATTATCCGGACCCGGTGAGTTTACGCAGGCCAGTTGAATGGTTCTTAAATTAATGACAAGCAGGAGGTATGGTGATGAAGACAAGAAACATGATTATGACAGTTGTTTTGGTGGCTACAATGTTGACATGCAATTTCGCATATGCAGAACAATCTACTGATTCTGGTGAATTGAATTTGACGGGAGCGGAACAGGCACCAGTAATAAAAGCCGAAAAATATCGTTTGACCAAGAGAAAACTTTCCATAGGTTTTACCCTTGATTTGCTTCCTGTTGTATTGAGTGCCACCGCTAAAGAATTTGGCATGACGGGCCAAGTTTGGGTAGGGATAGACCACATAAGGCTGCGACTGGTTGGTGGTAGGATTTCCATGCCTAACTGGCTGGTAGCTAAAGATGGCTTCAGAGATCAACGCACTACGGTTTCCGCCTTCCTGATAGATTACGTATTTGGTGACGATATGGACGGCTGGTGGGTTGGAACAGGTTTTGAGCTATGGCAAAACAGTATCAGCCATGAAGCATCTTTAGGAAAACGAGTACGATTTAATAACTTGCTTTGGACTGTCGGTGGTGGATACATCTTTAAAGTTGCCGGAAATTTCTTTATCGAACCCTGGGCAGCAGCTCATGTGATCATAAACAATCACTCAGTCGAGATGAATGGTCAGAGTTTCAAACCCATGATTGTCAGTGGTGAAATCTCGCTGAAGATCGGCTATTCTTTTGATCTCTAATCTCAACTGTTCTTGAAGATCTCATGGCGCAAAAAGCCGAAACGGTTGAAACCACGTTTGAGACTGAATAGTACGGCAAGAATAGTGGAAATTTCTGTGGCGATATAGATCGCCAGCAAGATAACGATCTGGTATTTAATGGCTACCATCGGCGTGCTGCCACCGAGAATCTGACCGGTCATCATGCCTGGTAGCGATACCAGACCGATTGTGGCAAAGTTTGCCAGAGTGGGTGCGATGCCTGCTTTGTAAGCGGTGCGGAAATAGGGCATTATGGATTCGGAAACGCTTCCGCCCATTGTCACAAGTGATACATAGCCTTCGTTGTCTTGTTTGATTGAATTGTAAAAGCGTTCGAGTGTTACAATGGTGCGGTTCATGCTGTTGCCAAGCAACATTCCGGCAACTGGAATCATGTATTTTGCGTCGTACATTGGTTCGGGTTTGAAAACGAGCAAGGTGAAATATGCCAGCACACCACCGATGCCAATTAGTAGTGATGGAAAAGTGAAAGAAAACAATTGGAGTTTCAAGCCGGAGTTTTTCAGCAAAGAATGGTTGGCAGCAGCCATCATTATCAGGATGTAGAGGCAGTTTAGCCAGAGGCTGTTGTATTTGAAAATATATGAGAGGTAGAGACCCACCAGAAGGAGTTGGATCGTCATCCGGCTGAAGCTCGTCACAAGGTCTTTAAACAGGTTTATCTTCAAAAAACGCAGTATGCCGATGCTTATTAATAGTGTGGCATAGGCAATGATCAGTTCAAAAATTCCAATGTCTTGGGCTCCCATTATTGTTTCCTTTCTATGGAAGCGATTTTGCCCGACTCCATTGATATGATCGTAGAGGCTTTGTTGAGCAAGGTCTCGTCATGTGTTATGGCAATGACGGTCAAATCTTTATCATTAAAAATTTCATCCAAAACTTTCTCTTTGTTAGAAGGGTCGATTGCGGTGCTTATTTCGTCTGCCAGGATAAGTTTGCGTTTAAGCAAAAGACCTCTGATAATAGCCATACGTTGTTTTTCTCCGCCGGAAAGATCGGTCATCTGGCTATCGAAGAGTTTTCTTTTCAGATTAAATCGGTCAAAATATTCCAGTATGTCTTCTCTGTCAGGTTTGATATGACGATTGTTTTTAAAAGTGAAAGGAAAATAGATAAATTCGTGTGCGGTTTGATCCGGGATTGCTCTGGTTTCCTGTTGAATATAGCATATTCGTTGACGTATTTTATCGAGATTTTGCGCTTCAATTTTCAAACCATCAATCTCAATTGTCCCGGTTTGTGGTTTATGAAGACCGATAATGGTGCGGAAGAGGGTGGTTTTACCTGTTCCGGATTCTCCAGTAATAACAGCCTTTTCGCCGGGTTTCAGTTTGAAACTGATGTCTTTAATGATTTCTTTTCCGTTTATTGCGAAATTGAGTTTTTCTATTTTAAGCATTGATGTTCCTGTAATTTCATAGTTATACCACCTTAAAACAAAGAATATATAAAATGTTTGTACAATCATAATGGCAAAAAGCAAAAAAACAAATGGAATATTTTGATAAACAATTGTAATATTTACGGGTAATTGTGAGTGATTGCTGGTTTCTGATTTGAAAAAATTAAAAGTATTTTATTGATGTGTAAAAAGCCGGGCGGTTGTATGTCTGTGTTTATGCACATTATTCGTGTTTTTAGTAAGGAGGAAGTATGTCCAAGTTGTTGAAATTGTATTTGTTTGTTGCTGTTTTGTCGTTGTTTGTTATTTCCTGTGGCGATAATGATCCTGCTGTTGATGGCGATGTTGACGGCGATCAGGATGCTACTGAAGAAGATGCTGAAGCAGTTGAAGATGGTGATGTTGACGGCGATAAAGTCGATGGTGATGAAGAATCTGATACAGTTGACGGTGATGCCGATGGTGAAATCGAAGAAGATATCGAAGAAATTCTTGCCTGTGTTGGAGAAATTGAGCCGAGAGAACTGATTATTTCTGAAGATCTTTCGTTCGATCTTGGCCCATATCTGATGCACCCGAGACCGGATGCAATTGTTGTTATGTGGCGTACTTTGCTTGAGACCAATGGAAGTGTTAAATATGGCAAGGGCGATGCTCTTGACATGGAAGTCAAACATGACGATAACCTGCTGGTTCATGAAGTGGAACTTACCAACCTTGAACCCAACACCAGATATAGTTACAAAGTTCAGTCCGGTGCAACTACTTCGGATGTTCATCATTTTTATACTGCCCCGGAAAACAACACGCCTATCAGAGTTGCTGCATGGGGTGACAACCATAGCGGTTCAGCCTTTCCGGACGTATTGGACAGCATTGCAGGATTTAAACCACATTTTTTGCTTGGCTTAGGTGACAATGTTAATGATGGTCGCGAATATGACCAGTGGAAAGAAATGCTTTTTGCTCCTGCCCGCAAAATGTTTCACGAGTTGCCTTTTTATGGTGCAATTGGAAACCATGAGAGAAACGGTGAAAGCTATTATAATTTGTATTCATACCCGGATGCAGACAAAGACGACGAAAGAACCGAGTCGGAGTCTTACTACAGTTTCAGATATGGAAACGCCTTTTTCCTCGTAATCAATACTACTCTGATTCCTGACTTTAACGTACTGGCATTGGCTGAAACTCCCATGCAAAAGTTTATTCTGAAGGCAATGGCTTCTGAAGAAGCTCAGTCTGCCACCTGGCGTTTTGCACTTGGGCATTATCCCGGATATTCCGAAGGCTGGAGTGATGGAGGCTGTCATTATGATGGCGAAATTGTAATACAAGAATGGCTAATGGCGAAAATGAAAGAATACAAATTCCATGCTTATATGTCAGGCCATATGCACGGTTATGAACGCGGAATGTTTGATGGCGTGGCACAAATTATTTCTGGCGGAGGCGGTGGAAGTTTGGATAAAAAGTGCGTTGATTTCGAAAACGTTACTGTTGAACATTATGTACACCATCACCTGATAATGGATCTTGGTTGCGATACCGCCCGCATTGGTGCCTGGGATCTTGAGGGGCAAGAATTCGACTGGATCGTTTTAGATGCCGATAATTACGGACAGTTTGTAGATGAAGGGCCAATGGCGAATTTACCACCACCAGAGATCAATTCTGATTCCGACCTGCTGGATGGTGATTCTTCCAAGTAAGTTGAATAATAATTAAACAAAAAAAGTCGAGCAAAATTTGCTCGGCTTTTTTTTTGTATCAATAGTGCTATAGACTGAGCTGAATTGTGTGCAATGATTTGCAATGGGGTGTTTTCTGTTCTATAAGGGATGTGTTTAGAAATATATTTATCGGGTTTTAGAATATCTCCGTGTTGGGGTAGGCTTCCGACCCTGATCCTGAACAATCCTGCCACGGCGGGAATGGTGGAGACGAGGAAGGTGATAGTAAGTGAAGGAATATGTGGAGCAAGGTAGGAACCGTTGCTCCAGGGCAATGTAGGATGTGTAATTATGCGTTATGATCCAAAAATATCCGAAATTCCTTTTGTTGTTATTCAAGTCTTAGTTGTGCTTTTACTTCTAGTTCTTGGTGTTATTTTCGATAAAAGAATAACAATAGAATACTTCATATCTTCGATTATTGTAGCTGCATCTGCCTTTAATGTGTTTGCATATTTTGAGGAAATCCCGATGATACTAGTTCCTGATGGAAATGAAAAGTTTAGTAAAAAAAATATGTATAGAAAAATAGCAATAGTGCTAAATATATTTATTTTTGTGTTTTCTTTAATCAATTTAGCAAAGTAGCAAAGCAAAGCAAGCAAGCAAGGTCGGGTAAACTTCCCGTGTTGGAGCAGGGTTCCAACCCTGGTCCTGAACAATCCTTCCCCGGCGGGAAAGGTGGAGACGAGGAAAGTGATAGTGAGTGAAGGAATATGTGGAGCAAGGTAGGAACCGTTGCTCCAACGCAGTCATATCTTGAATTCAATACCTATCTTTTAATCGCCATGTTAATAGCTTTGACACTTCATTCTTTCTCTTTTTCTTTGAATGCTTGCGGAACCCTGTCGTATGGAGCAATATCCTTGTCCCCATAATATTTGACGTAACTTGGGGAGATGCCAAAACATTGCTTTGCAATTGCACATTCTGTGCATTTATCTACTTTTACACCCAGATCCAGTGTGCCTTTGTCCAATGTAAAGCGCGAACCAGGAGTAATAACAAGGGCGTTTTCCTCCAACGGATGCCAGACTATTTTTTCCTGTCCCTTAAAAAAACAGTATGGAATGTAGTAACAACGAAAATGCTCAATTCCCAATTGTTCGGCATACTCGGCAGCCTCTTTAACTTTGCGCGAAGCAAGCATCATATCAGGAACAAGACTGTCACGAATATCACGTGCTCTGCCCTCTGCTGTTACGAACCAGTAGTTAAACTTTTCAGCACCCAAACTATGATAAAATTTCACTTGCTCTTTTAATGTTCCAATGGTCTGACTTGTCAAAATGCCATCCAGTTCCAATTGAACCCCATCACCATATTCAACCACATTTTCAATTGCTGAAACTACTTTTTCGAAGGAATCAGGAATATCCACCAGCATCTCATGAGTTGCTTTATCGCCCCCACGAATAGAGATATTAAACTTGTTGGCACCTGCATCAACCAGACTTTTCAGATATTCCTTATCAGCAAGCTTAAAACCATGTGTCTGTACCGAGATAGTCTCAATCTGCATATGATTTGCATAGGAAATCAATTCTGCTAAATCATCTCGATCAGTAGGTTCGCCACCTCCAAATCGGATAAGTTCAGGCCCATAGGCCATCGCACGTGAAATCTCTGCCTTTACCTCTTCGGTGTTTAAGAACTTGTCCAGCAAATTATCTTCAACGGCACAAAAAATACATTTCGCAGAACATGGATACCCCGGAATAACATCCAGCATTCTGATTAAATATGGCTTACCTGTTTCAGGATTGTTGCCATAATCCCAAAAGCCTTTACAAACTTCCGAATATTTGCAATGTTCACATTTTCCATTTTTAAAACGCTTTTCAGCAAGAAAATCGGAAAGATTAACCAACTCTCCTGACACAAAAAGCATATTGCGAACTGCTTTATTAATATCCTTTAAGGCGTAGTCCTCGTATCCTTCAACAAAACAAAATGGCAGATTTATCACGTTTATTTTCATCGCATCTTTGAAAATGCTGATAACTTTGCCTAGCTCTTTTCCAGTTGCATAAGGATCAGGGGCAAGTTGAGGGTCAACCTCTCCAAAAGGGGTGTAATGCTGAATGTTCCACATTTTTACGCCAAGTTTTGCAATCAGACGACCACATTTTTCCAAAGCATACATGTTTTCAGAGATTATGGTTGTATTGACACCAAGATCCGGAAAATACTTCAGAGCCTGCATGATTCCACGCACAGTTTGCTTGAACGAGCCTTTTTGTGTAGTCAAACGCTCATGAACCTCTGCATCTCCGGCATGAAGCGAAACAAGCAAAGCGATGGGATAAGATGCTAAACGCTTCACCATTTTCGGGTCGGATAGATAACGTCCATTGGTTGTAATGGTAACTCGTTCCATACCCTTTTCGATTGCATAATCCAAAAGATCAAACAATCTGGGGTACAAAGTCGGTTCACCACCATCAATATCCAGTAGGCGAACACCATCATCGTATGCTTTGTCTATGTGCCGTATTTGTGCGTCAAAATCGCCATGCAAAATGGGACGATCAGCAATCGAGCAAAATATGCAGTGGTTATTACATTTATATGTGACATTGATAATCAGTTTACGTTCATCCTGATTTATCAAGTCATTACTTTTCAAGGTGTTGTCTGACAAATTAGTCCTCCTGACCCATGCAAATTATCAGGATTTAGACGACACGTCAATTAAAGAGCCATGTTTGTCAATAACAATAAAGTTCTGTTGTTAAAGACGGAAAACCGCGTATGTTCACACCTATTATTTGAAAATACATCATGTAGTAAATCGACAAAGCTCACTATCATTTTTTATGATAATTTCATCATTGATCTACTAAAACATTGTCAAACTTATTACAATATGTGGTTAAAAAATATTTACTCTATATATCCAAATTACTTTACCGATTGAGGTTATCTTGAGCAAATACAATTGGATTTAACCATGCAAAGATTAATATCATCTGTGAATATTAAAATCGCTTTCGAACTCGTACACCATTTGCCATTGACATTTCCTTACCTTTGTGAGACAAAACACTTCACCTCCATAGGGCTATGTTTCTGCCTTTTTAAGGTAAGGAATTGGAAAAAAATTAAAGAAGAGGTTTAAAGTTGAGAATAGCTGATCCTAAAAAAGGAATGTTTCCGATTGGTGTGGTTGCCGATATGATTGGAACGTCACAAAAACAACTCCGTGTTTACGAGTCAAAAGGTGTAATTTCACCTGCCAGATCCGATGGTAATCGTCGCCTGTATTCACAAAGAGATGTGGAACTACTTACTTTTATTCACTATCTTGTTTCTGTAGAAAAAGTAAATCTGGCTGGGGTAAAATTTATTCTCGGTCTTATGAGAAAATTCTCCAAAATAGATCGTCGTGAACTGATACTTTCAGTTGAAAATACAATTAGTTGTATGCCAAAAACTGATAAAGTAGCGTTTGAGGAACAGGAACCTAAAGAAGAAAGTAATCCACTACTTCAAACACCCAAAAAGGATTCGCCAGTATTGGGCGGATTACAGTCTATAGAAATAGACGAATCAGAGGAAGGTTAATCGATTAAACTATGCACTGGATTGATTTCGCTATCATAGCTGTATATATGTTAACCATGTTGGGTGTGGGTTTTTTCTTCCTTCGTCGTCAGGAAAGCGTTGACCAATACTTTGTTGGTGATAGAAAAATGGGAGCCGGTCATATCGGTTTCTCAGTTGTGGCAACTGATGTAGGTGGCGGTTTTTCCATAGGTCTTGGTGGACTTGGTTTTGTCATGGGTTTATCTGGCTCGTGGCTATTGTTTACCGGCCTTCTGGGTGCATGGCTGGCTGCTGTTATTCTTATTCCAAAAGTCAAACAACTTGGAGACAAACACGGTTTTCTGACCTATCCAGACTACCTTGAAAAACGTTTTGATTCTAAAACAAGGCTGGTTGCAGCGATTGTTTCAGGCATTGGATATGCTGGTTTTGTAGGAGCACAGGTTTTGGCCGGGGCCAAACTCGGCAGCGCAGTATTTGACGTAAGCATTTTAACCGCAGTAATTATTATGGCAGGTGTTGCAGTTGTTTACACTTCCTTTGGTGGTATTCAGGCAGTTATCTACACTGACTCAATCCAATGGATTATTCTTCTTGGTGGTTTGATGTTTTTTGCTTTACCGTTTTCATACGTTGAAATTGGTGGCTGGGACGTAATAAAGGCATCTTTACCGGCAAGCCATTTCAGCTTGACTAACATAACTATCGGCAAATTTATCACCTGGATGTTCACTATTGTACCGATCTGGTTTGTTGGTATGACACTATATCAGCGAATATACGCTACCAGCGATGTTAAAACAGCCAAACGTGCATGGTATCTGGCCGGTTTACTTGAATGGCCTGTAATGGCCTTTCTTGGTGTATTGCTCGGTATGTTCGGTAGAGTGATGTTTCCTGATTCAGAATCGGAAATGGCCTTGCCCATGCTGATTAAAACTGTTTTACCTGTAGGGCTTGTCGGATTGGTCAGCGCGGCATATTTCTCCGCGATCATGTCAACAGCAGATAGTTGCCTGTTAGCTTCAGTTGGAAATCTGGTCAATGATGTTTACCAGAAATATTTCCGACCTCAGGCTTCCGATGCACACGTATTGAGAGTTAGCCGCTTTGCAACACTCGTAATAGGAGTTTTATCTGTAGCTATAGCTTTGGTAGTGCCCAAAGTCTTAGATAGCATACTGCTTGCCTATTCTTTCATGGTGTCTGGTTTGTTTGTGCCGACGTTAGGCGGACTGATCTGGAAAAAAGTAACGTCCACAGCTGCCTTTTTGAGTATGCTCGTCGGTGGCGGGTGTGCTATATTGTTGAACGTATTCCCTTCTCTTAATCCTTTGGACGAACCCATTCTGGTTGCACTTCCATTATCTGCTTTGGTCCTGATCATGATTACTGTTTTGCAGTCACCTGAAACATAAATATCAAGATAGGAGAATCAGCAATGGGTGATACAGAGCGTGCAAAAAAAGCAGCAACTCAAAAAAACAAAAAAAAGAGAAAGATAAAATTGCAAAATAACAAGCCACAACAAACTGTCACTACAGTTACTGGAATTGACGATATCGAACAAGTATCCGATGAATGGGCGGGTCTTGAACCTACCGAAAAAGACATGGGACTGGTTCAGTTTACCCTTGATAAAGGAGTGAAAACAACCGTGGTAGGTACAGTATATGGACTGGATTTTGAAATTGATGGTGATGGATATACTGTCAATGTGTTTTTTGACTACTACAACAAAAGGTTGAAAGTCGCAGATTACGATGCCACAGACTATACGGCAATGATACGTCGACTGGCATGGCTTGCAGAAAGCAACGATTTCGACAAGATTTTCGTCAAAGCTAAAAAAGAAGACTTTCAGAATTTCCTGTCCCATGGCTACATGATGGAAGGAGTTTTGCGCTATTATTTCCAGGGAAAAGATGCCTATGTATTGTCACGCTTTTCATCAAGTGCAAGAGTCAGTAGTTCCGATTTGCTCGAAGAAGCAAGACTCGTTGAAAACCTTATATATCACTCTGAACCCGGTGATATCCACTCACTTGATCCCCAAATAGAGATCATCCGTGCCACAGAGGAACATATTCCCTTATTGACTGCCATCTACCGCAGTGTTTTTGAAACTTACCCTTCACCGCTAACCAATCCAGACTACATAAAATCTACAATGGATCGCAATCTTGTCTATCGCATGGCAGTGCGTGGTGAAAATGCTTTAGCTGCTGCCAGTGCCGACATGGATCGTAAACACTCTAACGCTGAAATGACAGATTGCGCTACAGTTCCAGATGTACAGGGAAAGGGATTGATGCAACATCTTCTTACCGATCTTGAACAGGATTTGAAGGATGAAGGTATCATGACTGCCTATACACTTGCACGTGGAATGAGTGTGGGTATGAATCGCACTTTCTTTAAATTGGGATATGAATTTTCCGGTCGTCTCATAAACAACTGTGATATTTTTGGTCAGTTTGAAGATATGAATATTTGGGTAAAACGTTTAGTAGAAGCAAAGTAAAATGTTGATTCCTTTTGCTTCTACTAAATTAAGGTAATATCCAAAACACTATCACATGAAATATTACCAATCCAACCGCGATTGTCGGAAATTCCCTAAGTCATTTAATTGGTAGTAGAGGGAGGATGCAACTCTAAGCCGGAATGAAATTCCAGATAGACCTCGGTGTATACGAAGTGCTTTGGTTGTGCTGGTAAAAAGAAGACTCAAGCCTTCTTCCGCTAGTCAACTGCGCTTGTTCCTTGCTTGCATCTACTTTGCTTCCGCTCACTGCTCTACACAGAGGATAAGGGAATGCACTTCGCGCGACAATTATAATTTTGCCAAAAGGCAAAGGGTCAAAGCGTTCAAGGGATAGACCTGCAGAGGCGACCCCCGATGCCAGGGCCGCGACCGCCGGGCGAGACCTTGTTACGGTCCGCCGATCGGCAGTACGACGCGTAGGAGGGCCAATTTCCACCACGAATGATGCGACGCGAGCCTGCATCCGGTCCCACTGGGTCAGTCGCCACATCGTTCTGGTATTCACTCTGATACCAATCCCAGGTCCATTCATAAAGATTGCCACTCATGTCATATAAACCCCAGGCGTTTGGTTCTTTGCCGCCTACAGGCTTTGTTCCTGAAGACGTATTGTACCAACCGATTTGATCAAGATTAGAGTCATCAACATATGCATGCGTTATCCTCCCATTATTGCCCTCGCTCTGATGAAATGCAGTATACTCACTCCCTGAACGGATCGCATATTCCCACTCTGCCTCGGTTGGCAATCTGTACCCCTTACAGTCCTGTGGTTTGCTGAATTGTGGTTTCAGTGAACAACTAAAGTCGGGGGCAGTGCCTGTGCAATCAAAACATTCTTCCAAACCATTAGATACGGAAAACGCATTCGCATATGCCAGAAATTCATGCCAGCTTACTTGTTCAACAGGACACTCTGATCCACAGGAGGAAAACTTACTGGGATTGTAACCCATTAAAGCCTCGAATTCAGCCTGAGTTGTCTCATAACGGTTCATCACGAAATCGTAGGTCAGCGTCACTTCGTGTAACACTTCATCTGATTCATTACCCAACTCATCCGCACAGACTCCCGGATAACCATCCGGACAGGTGCTGCTTTGCGGCGAGCCCATCCAGAAGGTGCCAGCAGTAATAGGCACAAATACGGGAGGACACGCATCGCATGAGCCTCCGCAGTCTACGTCTTCTTCATCGCCGTTATGAACACTGTCGTTGCAGGTGGCTTGCTGGCAAACACCATAATTACACACCAGACTTTCGCAGTCGAAATTTTGCATACAATCTTTGTCAGTTTCGCAGGGATCGCAATCGGGGCCGCCGCAGTCTGTGTCAGTCTCATTGCCGTTATGGATTCTGTCGTCACATGTGGGTGAAGATGTCAGATACCTAACCAGACGAATACCGCCTAATTTACTGGGATGAGCGTATGCTCGAGACGCTAAACGGCAGATACATGGAGGGGAGCAAAAACCGCCACCTCGAATATATATAGCTGAAGTTGAATTGCTGGTGCTGGTCCACTCAGAAACATTTCCACTCATATCGTACAAACCCCAGGTGTTTGGCAGTTTTTCGCCAACTGGATTTGTTCCATAATTCCTGTCACAAGAGTTCCAGTAATACCATCCTATTGTATCCAGTCTCCAGTCCCTATCATAGTTTCCTGAAGCGGTTAGATCACCATTGTAAAATGCTGTAGTAGTACCCGCACGAGCTGCATACTCCCACTCCTCCTCAGTTGGTAGTCTATATCCACAGTTTCGGTTCCATGTTCCAGTAACAGTTGCGCTTTGTATACCGCTATTGGTATCATCTCGGTCGAAGCAGTTCATGTATGCAGAACCAACTTCACCTCCATACTGACATTCTACGTTTTTCAACCCATAACAGGGTTCTAAGCCAGCAGCAACTGAAAATTCAATTGCATAAGCAATTGCATCGTACCATGATATGCATGTCCTCGGATGATCATCCCCACCCACCCAATCAATTCCACAATAGAAATTCACGTTATACCACCGTCCCATAATATTTTCCCACTCTGCTTCTGTAACCTCGTAGCGGCTCATTTCGAAATCATGGTCTATTGTCACTTCATGCAATGTTTCATCATCATTACGATACGGTTCTTCTGAGCAATCCCCAGGATAACCTTCGGGGCAGTATTCTCCATCTGGTGAACCCATCCAGAAACTTCCCGCATTGATTGTAACGAAGTTTTCAGTGTTACAATCCGGATAGCCTGAAAATCCTGTTGCGCATGTATCACAATATTCACCTGAAAAACCTATTGCACATGTGTCACAGTAATCGCCAGTGAAACCCGTGGTGCAGGTACAAATATTATTATTACTATTGCAAACACCAGAATTTTCGCAAAAATACATTGTTCCGGAACAAATACCGCCCGAACATTCGTCGTGGTCTGTACAATCTTCACCATCATCGCAGTTGTTGGTGTCATCTATCGGATGTGTGCAAGTGGAAGGGGCTGAACCGTCACAGATATCATCAGTACAGTCATTGCCATCATCCGTGCAAGCAAATCCGTTGGCTTTTCCCGTCCAGCCAGTGTTTAACTGTGAAGCAAGACACCACTGACACTCGTTAGAAGGGTCGTTTTCCTGATTGTCATAGCAAGTACCGGCAATCAGACAGCCATCGTCATTTACATTATGAATGCAACTTCCAGAACCGCTGCAAATATCATCGGTGCAGTCGAGGCCATCATCCGTGCAGGCTGCACCATTAGCCTTGTAAACCCATTCGGTTTGAGAATTACTGGTCAAACACCACCGGCACTCGTTTGCAGGATCGTCATCCTCGTGGGTATAGCAGACACCCTCTATCAGACATCTATCGGATATGATTTTATTTGTACAGGTGTTGTCACCATTACATGTATCGCTGGTACAGTTCAGTCCATCGTTGCAACTATAGGGCGTACCGGTGCAGGTGCCACTTGAGCAAAGATCATTGTGTGTGCAGGGATTGCCATCTGTGCAGGTGTTATTGTCGTCGTTCATATTCACACATGTATTGTTGTTACAGGCAAGATTGGTGCAGGAGTTTTCATCCTCGGTAAAATCTCCACATCCGGTGAGATCGAAACAGTCTTCGCAAACACCAGATACGCACTGGTTGTCCGTTTCGCAAATCGTGCCATCTGCTTGATTTGAATTGGAGCAAACACCGGTTGCCGTATCACAAACACCTGCCACATGGCACTCATCCAGAGCCGTGCATGTGACTGCTGCGGTAGTTTCAGTGCAAGTACCCGCCTGACAAGTGTTTACGCCGTTGCAGGCGTTGTCATCGTCGTTGCAGATCTCGTCATTGTCAATAAAAACATCTGCCGGGCAATCATTGTTTACACCGTCACAGCTCTCCGCAACATCGCAAACACCCGCTGAAGCACGGCACTCGTAACCGGTTTTACGCAGCGACCAGTCTTCTTTATTGGCAGTCGAATCACAGACAGAGCAGACATGAACGGGGTTTTCTGTACCATCAGCGATGCAGGTGTCACCAATTTCACAAAAACCAGTGTCACATATACAAGCACCTGTATCAGCTTCGCAAACTTTATTATCTGAAGCATCACACGGGTTGGGCTCACAGGGATCGGCTTCAGTGTCGCCATCTACAGAGTCATCTTCGACATCAACATCGACATCAACATCGACTTCGGTATCGCCATCTGTTTCGCCATCCGCAGTGTCTGCGTCACCATCTGCAAAGATATCATCATCACCATCTGCAAAGACATCATTAGAATTACAACCAGACAGAATTAACAATGCTATCATTATGCAGAGACTCATAAAATACTTCGAACTCTCCATCACTTACCCCTTGTATGAAAGGAATTTTACTGTGTATTCAGACATTAAACGTGACGACAACTTATCATGTTTTCAAGATATTGGCAAATATAAGTCGTTTGTGTTGGGGCATTTTAGTTCTGAAACATCATACCCGGTTTCCACAGTTTTCTCATGGTTGATTTGACGGTTCGTTTGCCTTTGATTGATTGCAAGACCGCCAAAGCTATTTTGCGC
>Ga0209475_10003556_pt1 | contig 14237 bp, 7 predicted proteins | sample tdDd471_FD_187128 | JGI IMG/M metagenome (GOLD analysis project Ga0209475, IMG submission 187128) | Marine sediment microbial communities from the Atlantic coast under amendment with organic carbon and nitrate - tdDd47.1 (SPAdes)... | ecosystem: Environmental > Aquatic > Marine > Coastal >... | reverse complement strand
GTCTATTATAATAATATTCAGGTGAGAGGTTGTCTTTTTATAGGCAACCTCTTTTTCTTGGTTAATAACTGGTCATAGTTAGGTAAATATTGAAAATTATCACCCTTCTATTTAAGCTAATTTTGTTATTAGATTAAATGGGTATTCTCTAAAAAAGATGTGATGATAAATTTCGGATATCAAAAACTTTATATTGACGGACAGTTAATTGACGCATGTGAGCAGTCAAAAGCACAGGTTACTTGTCCGGCTACTGGTGAAATAATAGCTGAAGTGGCAAAAGCTGGAAAGGAAGATGCTTTAAAAGCACTGGATGCTGCTGAGAGGGGTTTTAAATACTGGTCAAAGTTACCATTAGCCGACCGTACTGAGTGGATGATGAAGTTACGTCAGGCCGTATTAGATAATGAAGATCTGTTGCGTCAGGCTATGATTCACGAGATGGGTAAAACCTACGAAGGTGCTTGGGAAGATATCGAAGCGGTGGCCAATGGATTAGAGTGGTATCCAAATGCAATGAAAAACCTGCGTGATGAGCAAATTCCAGATTATGAAGGTACTCATTCGCATAAAATGATTCATCAGCCAGCTGGAGTAGCTGTAGCATATCTGGCTTGGAATTTTCCATTATTAAATGTTGGTTTTAAACTGGGGCCGGCTTTAGCTGCAGGATGTAGTTTAATTATCAAGCCTTCCGCTTTATCTCCCTTATCGGCCTATTTATTGGGTAAAATCATGCACGATATTGATTTTCCGGCTGGTGTTGTCAACATTCTATCCGGACCAGTTGCTGAGGTAGCCAATACGCTTACAACCAGTAAAAAAACTAATGTATTGACCATGATTGGTTCTACACAAACTGGGTTACGTGTAATCGCTGATAGTACTACGTCCATTAAAAAGTTAAGTATGGAATTGGGAGGTAATGCTCCCTTTATCGTGTTTGAAGATGCTGATTTTGATACGGCACTTGACTTGGCCATCGGACTAAAGTTTGGTAATAGTGGTCAGATATGTGTTGCTGCTAATCGCATTTATATACATGAATCCATCTACGATAAATTTTTGGAAGCCTATATTCAAAGGGCTAACAACTTGAAGTTAGGTTTTGGTAAAGATGAAAAACCAGATATGGGGCCTTTAGTAACCAGATTGGATCGTGATAGAATGTTTGAATTAGTGGATGATGCAGTATCCAAGGGAGCCACTTTGGAAGCAGGAGCGAAAGTGCCTGCAGGAAAAGAAAAAGGTAACTGGATTGAACCAACTGTATTATCTGGCGTGACAAACGAAATGCGAGTGGTGCAGGAAGAAATCTTTGGGCCTGTCGCTCCAATCATGAAATTTACGACTGATGATGAAGTATTGGAGTTGGCCAATGATACTGAGTATGGATTGGCTTCATACATTTTTACCAATAATCATGCACGTATTGAACGTTTTAGCACCGAACTAGAGTTTGGAGAGGTGCAGGTTAATGGAGTGAAGTACTCAATCTACCTACCACATGGAGGAATTAAGAATAGTGGTATTGGTCACGATTGTTCTCATTTGGCATTAGATGATTATCTCGTTAAGAAACGTATTTCAATAGCAAAGTAATTTTCAATAAGTAAAATCGATTATAAAAAATCAAGATATTATGGAAGCAATGTTTTTCCCTTTTTTACTAATAATTTTTGCCAGTATTTTTCAAGGTTCATTTGGCTTAGGAATGAAATATATGGCTCCTTTAAAATGGGAGTCGTGGTGGCTGGTTCATGTAATTCTGGCCATGATTATTTTGCCTATGGGTTGGGCCTATTTAGCCGTACCGGATTTGTTTGATGTTATAGGTACATCTTTTTCGAATCCTGAAATGCAAAATGTGGTCTTTATAGCCATGCTTTTTGGGTTTCTCTGGGGAATTGGTGGAATATTATTTGGAGTAAGTGTGCCCTACATTGGTTTATCCTTAACCATGGGTATTGTTATGGGCTTAGCAGGTTCCGTTGGCGCTTTAATACCTTTGCTGCGAATGGAAAATTCAACTTCCTTACCTCAATTTCCATATGTAATAGCAGGATTAGCCATTACATTGATAGGTGTAGCCATTACAGCCAAAGCAGGTATTGATAAAGATAAATTGACTTCAGAAGCATCAGGAGACAAATCCAATATATTAAAAGGAATATTGATTGCAGTTAGTTGTGGTTTGTTATCGGCTTTATTAAATGTAGGATTTGTTGAAGCAGCTCCCATTGCAAAACTGGCTGAATCGATGGGTGCCATTGATAGAAATGCTAGTCTGGCAGCATGGGTTGTGGTTTTAATAGGTGCATTTATTATGAATGCGGGTTATGCAATATTTTTACTGTTCAAAAATAAATCATGGAACTCCTTTGGTGTTAAAGGTTCGACCAAAGCTTATCGCTGGGCCATATTGGCAAGTGTTTTTTGGTTTGGTGCTTTGGGCGTTTACGGACAAGGCGCAGCATTAATCGGACCAATTGGTGGAGTAATAGGATGGCCAATGCTCTTAGGCTTGTCTTTAATTGTAAGTAACTTTTGGGCATACAAAGCTGGCGAATGGAACGGTGCAGCAAAGCCCTTTAAAACGCTAATACTGGGATTAGCAGTGTTGATTATTGCTAGCATCATTCTGGGTTATGCTAATATGGTTTAAGAATAGATTTTTTTTGGCTGGCGGAGTCGTTTTGTCAGCCATTTTTTAGCAAGATAAAATGAAGATAACTAAAATAGAGCCTTTTGTTGTTAGTCAGGAGCTCAATGAGCCATTTTATTTCTCACAGTGGGAGTATAAAACACGAACCATTTGTTTGGTAAGAGTAACCGCTGAAGATGGTATTTATGGTTGGGGAGAAGGCTATGGACCAGCTCAATTGGTGAAAGCAGGAATAGAGTTTTTTAAGCCGTTTATCTTAGGTTTAAATGCCCTTGAGCACGAAAATGTGTGGCAAACCATGTACCGTCGTTCATTGGATTATGCCCGTCGTGGTGTTATGATGGCGGCATTAAGTGCCATCGATATTGCTTTATGGGATATTAAAGGGAAGCATTTCGGCATGTCGGTTTCATCTTTATTAGGTGGGCGTAAGCGCGAAAAAATAAAGCCGTATGCAACTGGGCTGTATTTCACAAAATGCGATGATCAAAAGCAAAAGCTGATTGATGAGGCTATTGGCTATAAAGAGCAAGGCTTTAAAGGTCTTAAGATGAAAGTGGGTTTAGGCATTGCTAAAGATATTGAGTATGTGAATGCAATACGAAAGGCCATTGGGGATGAAATGGAGCTGATGATCGACTCTAATCATGCCTATTCCTTGAAGGAAGCGGCCATGTTAGCTCGCCAGGTAGAGCATCTAAATATCTCCTGGTTTGAAGAACCTGTTTCACCCGAGAGCTATAGCTGTTATAAGCAGTTACGCGATAAAACATATATTCCAATTGCGGGTGGCGAATGTGAATACTTGCGTTATGGTTTTTTACAATTGTTTCAGAACCAGTCAGTAGATATTGCACAGCCTGATATAGCAGCTGCCGGAGGATTGACTGAAGTGAAGAAAATCGCCGCCATGGCGAATACTTTTGGTGTAGAAGTAGTGCCGCACAGCTGGGGTACTGGTATTGCATTACATGCCGCCATGCACTTGATTGCCAATCTTGATGTAGTACCAGGCCGTATGTTTGAATCAACGCCATGGATGGAGCTTGATCGATCAGAAAATGAACTAAGAGACGTCATGACAGAACCATTGATTAAACCTGAGAATGGTTATTTACAAGTGCCTGACAGGCCTGGTTTGGGTGTAGATGTGAATATGGATGTTTTGGCAAAATATGTTGTTGATTAATTAATAAACAAATGATAAAGTACACAACAAATATACTGGCCTTGCTGTTGTTGGTTTCTACAGCAGCAAGTGGACAAACTAATGAAAATACCATTTCATTAAACGGAGACTGGAGCATCGTATTTGATGATGTTAATGAAGGGGTAGAGAAGAAGTGGTACTTAAATGAGGAATTTAATAAGCTTCAAAGCAAGACAATTGAAGTACCTTCTTGCTGGGAAGAAACCGAAGAAAACTACGAAGGAGTAGGTTTCTACACGCGTCAATTTGATATTCCTGCAGAATGGGATGGTAAAATAGTTAAGGTAAACTTCGATGCCGTCAATTACTACTCAGAGATTTGGGTAAACGATCAGGTCGTTGGTTTTCACGAAGGCGGTTATACACCATTCAGTTTCCGTATCGATAAATTACTCAAATTTGGTGAGGAAAATACCATCATGGTACGAGTAGTGAGCCCTATTATTTTAACAGATAAACGCATTGATGGCATGGGCCGTCAGGAAGTACCCATGTGGCGTGGAGCCATCGCTGGTGGTATCTGGCAAGGCGTCAAACTAAAGGCTTCAGGGCATACACATTTAACAGATGTGTTTATCGAACCAAAAATTGCATCCAATGAAGCGGTATTGAATATGACGGTAAACAATGCTGATGCTTTCATCAGTACTAAAGAGTTGTTGGTTGACATTCTTGATGCGAATGGGAAAGTTGTTGCAAGTAAAAAAGAAAGTATCGAGGCATTACCTGGTAAAAATGAATTGAGCTGGACTTTAAAAATAGAGGATGCCAAATACTGGTCGGTTGATAATCCGTATTTGTATAAAGCAAATGTACAGATATTGGATGAGCAGAAGATTGAAGATCAATGGTCGCATAAGTTCGGTATGCGTGAGTTTTCAGTTGAGAATGATGTATTCACTTTAAATGGTAAGCCTTTATACTTGAAAGCTACTTTTTTTGAGGGTCTGTATCCCGTTAAATTAGCCTATCCCGATAGTCGCGAGATGGCTATTAAAGAAATAACACTCGCTAAAGAAGCTGGATTCAATATGATACGACCATGGCGTAAACCAGCCCCACCAATGTGGTTGGATTTATGTGATTCATTGGGAGTTCTAACGGTTGGTAGTTTAGTGACCGAGTGTATGTTGCGTCCTATTTCAACACCTCGCTTATCACATGTGGTTGAAAACGAACTGAGAGAGACAATTCTCAACAATCGCAATCGAACGTGTATTGTACAATGGGAACTCTTTAATGAGATTAACCGACCTATTTTAGCACAAATGCTGAACTCTATGTCGGTACTAGCCCGTGAACTAGATCCTTCACGTATGATTCTGGATGAATCAGGCGGATGGGGCGAAGGGGCTAATATTTACTTGCCTTACGAGCGCACACCCAAGAAATTCAACGATATTCATCATTACAGTGGATCGCAAGTTTGTGAGGAAGAGTTTGATGGTTATTTAGCAACGTCAAAAACAAAGGATGAGAAAAAGGAATTAGGCTTAGCGGGTGTTAAGAGCTATGGTAAGCATGTAGTACCTGGTATGATGACTTATATTTCTGAGGTAGGTTATGGTAGTACACCTGATTTGATTACTAACAACAAGCTGTTCGAAAAGAAAGGGAACCCGATTGTAGCACCTACGGTTTATCACAAAGAATTACATGAAGGCTATGTTGCGGCATTGAAAAAAGCGGGATTCGATAAAATCTACCCGGAGGTACAAGAACTTTATCTTGAAGAACAAAAGATACATGGTGTGGCCAATAAACGTATGTTGGAAGCCATCCGCCTTAATTCAACGGTCAAAGGCTATTGTGTACATGCTTTAGTAGGAGGTGACTGGGTAATTGGAGCTGGCCTGCTTGACCTATGGCGAAACCCAAAAACTTTGGTATATGATTTAACCAAGGCGGCCAACCAGCCACAGATTACACCGATACGGATTTTACCACGTAATGTATATGCCGAGAAAGGAGCCAAATTGGAAGTGTTTGGTGTAAGTGAGTTAGAAGACGAAAAGGCCACTGTCAAAGTGCAAATTTTAGATGCAGATAAAAAGATTGTTTGGTCAGAGAGCTTAAACACCATGTTTACATCGGGCATTTCAACATTTATTGAAACAAAATTGGATACAAAAGATTTTTCTGGCTCATATTCTGTTGTAGTAAAAGTAATGAATGAATCTGGAAATCTGATTGCGAAAAATGAACAAGCGTTTGATGTATTTAATCAAACTCAATTGCAAGTTCCTTCTACTCAGATGGCAGTGGTAGATACGGAAGGGTCTTTGAAAGCTTTTCTTGATGCTAAAGGTGTACCGTATGTTGAATTTAGTAAATCCCTTAATAAGGATATTCCTGTACTAGTCGGAAAAGCGAATAAGAAGAATAAGGCCTACACACAAAAAGCAATGGAAGTCAGAGCATTTGTTGAAAAGGGTGGCTATGCTGTGTTTTTGGAAACGACAGGCACAAAAGTTCCGGGATTTGATCGTGTTCTGAAAGAAGTAAGCGTTGATGCCTTGCCTTTGAATGCTGAGATGCAGGCCAAATGGGCTACGCGTGGTGGCTGGGCTGCTAAAACACATATTGTCACAGAGCATCCTATTTTCAATGGTTTGCCAAGCAATATGATTATGCATGGTGCATACGAAAATGTACATCCTGTTGAGGCCATGAGCAAGCAAGAGGGAACATACATTGCCGGTATGATAGGATATGATCACTTTCCTAATCATGATGATATGCTGCGCCATTATAACGGGCCTGGTGAAGTATGGTGGGCTGCTGACGTATTGGAAGCCAACATTGATAAAGGTCAAATGCTGATGTCAACCTTGCGCATCATCGATTATCTGGATAAAGATCCGGTAGCTGAAAAGCTATTGTTTAATATGATGGATTACGCAGCTTCAAAAGCTAAAAGAAAATAAATTGAAAAGTCAACACAGAGGTGATGAGCCGCAGAGGTATTTCGCAAAACATTAAGTGCATCTGGGTATTTGCACCTCTGTGTTGATATTATCATTAAATACAAGGTAAGATGAGGGTGTTATTGTTTTTTCTTTTAATATTCCCAATTAGCCTGCAATCATTTGCTTCAGAAAAGCAATGGTCCGCTAAATGGATATGGGCAAAAGAAGACTTGAAAGCAGAGGCCGTAATGGCTAGAAAAACGATTGAGTTAAATGCGCTGCCCAATAAAGCCATGCTAAATATTACAGCATCTGATTTTTATCAGCTTTATATTAATGGGCAATACATTAACCGAGGACCAGCCCGAAGTGCAGCGCATCATCAATCTTTTGATAGTATTGATGTTAAACCCTATTTGAAGGAAGGTGGTAATCTAATTGCCATTAGAGCCGTGTTTGAACCGGGTGCACACTCGTACCAGTTTGATGCACGTGCAGGTTTGCTGGTGCAGCTTGAGTTAGATAAGCAAACCATTGTTTCTGATGATTCATGGCATTTAATAAAGGACCAAAGTTGGGATGAAAACTCACCGGCTATCAGTCGTTTTCAGCGCGATGTATGTGATCGTGTGGATATGCGTTATTATGAGCACAAATGGTTCAATCCAAATTATAATGATTCAGTTTGGTCAATGGCCACAGAGCTGATTCGGAATGAAGGATGGCCAGCACATCAAAAAGGGGTAAGGCCGTCTACATTTATTAATCCGTGGACAAAGCTGGTTCAACGTGATATCCCCTTGTTAAAAGAAACAGTAGTTAATGCTTATAACCTTATTCTGGTAAAAAGCTATATAGAAGTACCAAAGCAACTGGTGTCAGAGAGAATAGATTTAACAGGAGTAACTGACAAGCTAATTGCCAAAAGTATGCGCAAGCAAGAAGCCTTTAAATTATCCTTTGATAAAGAGGAAAAAGGACGTTTGTTAGTATTTGATTTTGGTGAGCTGATGAATGGATTTCCTGTTTTGGACATTCAAGGTCAAACAGGAACAAAGGTAAAAGTGCTTTGTGCTCCCTACGTTTTAGATGAGCAGTTTTGTGCCACTTTAGTAGATGCTATATATGAAGACCACATCATACTATCAGGGAAGAAGGACTTGTGGGAGGCTTCTTATTTTAAACCTTGTCGTTACATGGCTGTTTGGGTGGAGAATACCGGACAGCCAGTAAGCATTAATCAAATAGCCTTGCGTCGTATTTCATACCCCTTTGAGCTTAAGGGGAAGATGGAATCGAAAGATGCCCCATGGGTAAATGACTACTTTTCCGCCACAGTAAAGACGATAGATGTTTGCACCACCGATGCCATCACCGATAATTATCGCGAGCGTCGCCAATATGCCCAAACTGGTTATTACGGAGCCTTAGGTAACTATTATACCTTTGGCGATATGGCGCTGCAACGCCGTTACCTGATTCAGGTGGCCCAGGAGCAGATGGCCGATGGTATTATGCCGGCCTATGCACCATTAGCTACCAAGGATTACATGGTGATTTTAGACTCCAACTGTTTCTGGATAAAAAGTTTGTGGAATTATTACCTGTATAGTGGTGATGTAGCTACAGTCAAGCTCTTGCTACCTGCAGCAGAACGATTGCTTATGTTGCTAGATGGTTTTACCAATGAATATGGTTTGATTGATAATCCGCCATACTCTTATTGGCTCGACCATGCCCTAAACGACAGAAGTGGAGCTAACTTTACATTAAATGCTCACTACCTGGAAGCTTTGGAGAATTATGCAGAGCTATTAAATTGGTTGAAATGTGATGCGTCAGAAAACTATCAAGCCAAAGTAAACACCATACGTAATAGTCTTCAACAGCAGTTTTGGAATAATGACAGAAGCTTATTTGTAGATGCTGTTGTGGATGGTAAACAGTCTAAAAAGATGAGTGAGCATGCAAATGCCATGGCATTAGCCTTAAACATTGCATCCAAAGAACAAGGAGAGAGTATTGCTCAAAAGCTCTTAGAAAAGGATAATAATGATTTTGCCATGCGCGCATCAGGTATGACCATGGTGACGCCGGCCATGTCCTATTATCTGCATAAAGGATTATGCGAATATGGCTTTGTTGAAGCATCATTCGAGTTGTTTAATGAACGCTTTGGACATATGCTTGCTGATAACACCAACCAAACCCTTTGGGAAGAATGGTGGTTGCATGGTTCTGGGCGTACCGGGAAGTTTATGACTGGTAAAACACGTAGCGATGCTCAAACTGAAAGTGCATTTCCACCAGCTTTATTTGCTGAGTATTTGTTTGGCTTGAAGCCCTTAGAGCCCGGGTTAAAGAAATGGACATTGAAACACATCGAATCGGGCGTGAAAAACTTGAAAGGTATTATACCTGTTGGAGAAGATAGACTGTTTATTGAATGGGAAACCGGCAAAAGCAAAAGACTGACAGTAAATGTTCCTGTGGGATTTTCAATTGACTTGGATGTAAATAGCCTTAAATCTGAGGGAAATATTCTGGTTAATCAAAAACAAGTTGAGGGTGAAGGTATTTTAAGCCTGACAGAAGGAGAATATACTATTACATTTTAACAGAAAGAATTACAAGATATGCAACCAATTGCACAAAAGGCCATGGCGCCTGATATCATACAAAAAGTAGACGATGCTGGCGTAATTGCCGTATTGGTGATTGATGAAGTGAAGCATGCTGTACCAGTTGCTAAAGCTTTGTTAGCAGGTGGTGTATCGGCCATTGAACTTACGCTGCGTACGCCAGTGGCCTGGGATGCAGCTAAAGCCATTAAGAATGAAGTGCCGGAAATAACACTAGGTTTTGGTACGGTATTAACGGTGGAGCAGGCAAAAAATGCATCTAAAGTAGGAGCAGATTTTGCAGTAGCGCCCGGCTGCAATCCGAAGGTGATTGCTGCAGCTCAGGATTATGGTTTGTCTTTTGCTCCCGGCATTGTAACACCAACAGATATTGAGATGGCACTGGAGCAGGGCTGTCGTATTTTAAAGTACTTTCCGGCCGAAACATCAGGAGGTATGAAACACCTAAGCAACATGGTGGCACCTTATAATTATCTGAACCTGAAGTTTATCCCGCTTGGTGGCTTAAACATCAACAATGCGGCTGACTATCTAAAATCGCCTTTGATTACTGCTATAGGCGGTTCATGGATTGCCAAGCAGGACTTAATTAAAGGTGAGCAGTGGGCGACTATCACACAGAATGCCGAAGAGATTAGTAAGTTGATTAAGGATATCAGAACAAAATAAAAATAAAGAATTAAAGCAGAGAAGAGAGAGGAGATGTGAGCAAAATACGAAGGGTATGACTGAAGTAGTTCTCGCGATTGTAAATCATCTCCCTACTCATTACTCTCTACTCAATACTTGAAATTATGAAGACCGTTGTAACATTTGGAGAGATAATGGGCCGTATGGCTGCTCCGGCAAATATACGATTACGTCAAACGCGTGAATTTGAAGTGACTTACGCAGGTGCAGAAGCTAGTGTGGCCGCATCAATCTGTAATTTTGGTGGAAAAGCGCGTTATGTAACAGCATTGCCAAAGCACGCCTTAGCCGAGGCAACCATGGATTCAGTGCGTGCAGTAGGTATTGACACTGATTATGTGTTACGTACCGATGAAGGTCGTCTGGGACTCTATTTTCTGGAGACAGGCGCCAACCAACGTCCCAGTAATGTCATTTACGACCGTGAAGACTCTGCTGTGGCAATAACGACCGCTGATCAGTACGATTGGAATGGTATTTTTAACGGAGCTCAATGGTTACATCTCAGCGGTATCACGCCAGCCTTATCAAAGAGTGCAGCGGAGGCGACCTTGGTAGCGGCTCAAAAGGCTAAAGCAGCAGGTGCATTGGTTTCTATCGACCTTAATTTCCGTGGCAAACTATGGAAATGGGATGAATCAAAAACAGCACGTGAGTTGGCTCAGCTTACCATGCGTGAGATATTGCCGTTTATTGATGTAGTGATTGCCAATGAAGAAGATTGTCATGATGTGCTGGGCATTAAAGCTGGTGATACAGATGTGCATGCCGGTACCTTGGATACTTCTCGTTATCCGGATGTGGCACGTCAGGTCGTTAAGCAGTTTCCGAATGTGAGTAAAGTAGCTATTACCTTGCGCGAAAGCCTTTCGGCCTCTCATAATAACTGGGGCGCTATGTTGTACGCTACTAAATCAGATACACCATTTTTTGCACCCCTTGATGTTGATGGAAAGTATAACTCGTATGAAATCAAGAATATTGTCGATAGAGTAGGAGGCGGAGATTCCTTTGCGGGAGGATTAATCTTTGCATTGACAACGCCAGAGTTATCTGAACCACAAACAGCCATAAAATATGCCGTTGCTGCATCTTGCCTGAAACACTCCATCAAAGGCGACTTTAACTTCTCAACACGAGCTGAAGTGGAAGCTTTGATGGGAGGAAGTGCTTCAGGAAGAGTGGTTAGATAGGTGTAAAATAAATTGTTCATCTTAGCCACTGCCTGTTATGGGTAGTGGCTTTTGTTTTATAGACTTATTTGTTGTCAAAACACAGGAGAAAATGTATACAGAATCAATGTGCTATTGGATCACAAGTATAGATACCTAAAATGTATAGCAGCTCTTTTTAAAAACATGCCTACATTTTGTAAAAAACATAGTGATGTTTTTTTAGTGTTATAACAATCTCTCAATATCAGGTGCTTACGATGTGCTTTAAAAATTGATGCCTCAAATACTTAGTGTAAGATATATTTGCGGCGTTTAACTATTTGTAAAAAGTGACTTCGTGCAAGTGAATCACCTGCTCTTCGATGTATTTATCAGTTGGTAGCACCCATCCATCGCGCCAAAACTCTGGGCGATAACTTACGTTTTTAATGAGTACTAAACGTTTATCCATTTTGTCAATGGCTTGTGCTTTAAACTTCTTTGGTCGATTCTCAAGAATACTAGTCACGGCTATTTGGCGATTAAAAGAAAGCATTGTGCCATCTACTTTAACCGTAACTTGCTGCAAGGCACTCTTTAAGTACCATTTCTCCCCAATTAACTGGTAAAAAGCCTCATTGTTTTCTGCCGAAGTAGCAAACTTAGATATAGTTTTTCCTGGCATCAAGTACATTTGAGGCACCTCGTACCTTTTATTTTTAGCGCTTAACTTCCACTGCACATATGCTAATCCGTATGTTTCAGCATCAATAATAAACGTACCCATCTGCAGGGGTTTATTGATCTTGTCCTTGGCATCAAAACTAATTTTATGCATTGGTCTTCCTTGATAGTCAATCATTCCTTTATGGGTAAAGTCATAATAGTCATCGGCCACAGCAAGCAAAAAGTGTATGTTCTTTTGCAAAGGATCCAATACAGGCACCAAATCATCGAGTGTATTTAGCGGCTCGTATTTAACCTGCATGGGGTAATCTTCTGTTCGGAATAGACGGCCGGCTATTGGCATTGTGGCATGCGGAGTATAGGCTCCAATATAGCTTTCCTTCTTTTGGATGATGTTAAAATCACTTAGTCGGTAGAGGTCACGGCCTTTCTTAATTGTTTCACGATATGCAGCGCTGATATAATATGCCCTTGTTGCTGTATTGGCACGTACCTTCTTGATCATTTGTTTCACCACTTTCTCCGCGATATCTAAATCTGCTGTTAGCGTATGTACTTTTTTCAATAGAAGAGGTGCTTTGGCTTCTGTTAGCTCTTGTAAGGATATTTGAGCAGTTTCATCACCAGCATGGTTCAGCAATAGCTTGTCATTTTCATCAAGTAACTCTTTGTTGATGGCAAAATAGCCATCTTCGTTGGTAATGGTCCCCAATGATTTGCCAATGATTGAAACATCAGCAAAACGTGCGACTTGACCATTACTTAATGCGACATGTCCCTGAAGTAGGTTTGTGTTGGTCGCCAGCTCTTGCGACTCCGTAAAATTCTGTTGGTACTTATCCGATACATCATCGGTGGTTTGGGTAGATGAACTTGAAGATGTAAGCAATTGTTCTAATCCTTCTGCTTGTTTGACCTGCACCGAAGCTCCAGGGATACGAGATTCGGAGAATCCAGCAATGTCAACTCTGAAGGCAGTGGCCACATCTGTGTTATAAAATTCAATGTGTGCTTTACCATATTCATCTGTTTCAAGTAAGGGATTCCACAGTAAGGTAGCTCGTTCATCACGCATGATTTTAGCATCATCGGTACCATTATACTGGGGTGAATAAAACTCACGGGTGCGTTGGTAACCAAATAATCTGAAATTAGTAATTCCCTTGTTATACGCGCGTGAATAAATACCAGTATTATTTTTTGTGTAGATGGATAAGATGGCTTCGCGCGAGCCGGATAAATTGATTAATTCTTGGGCGTCAGCCATCATATCGTTCATTGGCGACTCGCTAGGTGATAGAATTAATTCCAGAGATTTTATAACTTCAGGATCCATTCCTATCAAAGCATCTACGGTAATTGTGTTGCTCATGACCGACAAACGTCCATTCTCATCTGTTACCCCAACGATTTCACCATCGACATAAATATAGAATTGATAAGGGCTTGAGTTAGTCATCGTGAACTGAACAGTGCGTTGATTCGCAACGCTTTCAAAATCACTGGTCCTTTCAATTTCCATGGAGTCAATCTCTTCACTTTCCGTATTAAATAGGCTATTATCCGACTGGTAATCGGGTATTTCAGATATGCGTAAGCCCGGAAAGGCGTTGTATAACAAGCTGATTAATCCATATTGCCAAGGGGTATCTTTAATGAGGTCTTCAATTTGACGTTGGCCAATTACCTGATTTTGAGCTCCGTATTTCTCTGTTATCTCTTCCTGTGGATTCTTTGCCTTTTTTCCTTTAACCTGTACATCGTCCAATAATATATCAGTAGAATCTTGGAAAAAACCTTGATCTAATAAGCGTTTAAATTCTTGTTTCATTCCTCCGCCAATGGCTCTAACCTCGCCTTCTACTAATGACTCACTTTCGTATATTGTAGTTGGTACCATAGCTTGCTCATTGGCCATGTATCGGCGAGCATTAAAATCAGAGGCTTCAAAACGGAGATTAGATTCAAGACTGATGGAGAAGTCAGCCTTGTTATTGAGGCGGTTACGAGTTTGTATCACCACATCCATGGTGTCTGTAAAATCGTTTACTTGAAAGGAGAATCTTCCATTTTCATCGGTTTCCGCGACGTCTACCCCTCCTGAATTATTGCCTATCATCAACATACTAATATCAATGCCTTTAGGTGCAGTTCTCTTACCTGATGGTCGTTTTAACAGGCCATCAATAAAAATCCCTTGTTCCATTTTATATTTGGGCTTTGGAATGGAGTCAAGAAATACCTTTTCCCATGAAAAGCGTCTCCATCCATTTACCAGCA
>Ga0209475_10003554_pt1 | contig 14241 bp, 10 predicted proteins | sample tdDd471_FD_187128 | JGI IMG/M metagenome (GOLD analysis project Ga0209475, IMG submission 187128) | Marine sediment microbial communities from the Atlantic coast under amendment with organic carbon and nitrate - tdDd47.1 (SPAdes)... | ecosystem: Environmental > Aquatic > Marine > Coastal >... | reverse complement strand
GAATCCGGATATGCCGGCGAAGTTTACCGCAAGATTTTCAAAGCTGCATCGCTGGGTCTTCAACAAGTGGTATGTCGATGAAGCCTATGATGTCCTGTTTGTCAACAGTACCAAAAAACTCGGCATCTTCTGCTGGAGAGGTTTTGATGTCAAGGTGATCGACGGCATTGTTAACGGGCTCGCCAAGCTGATCGGCGCGATTTCCACGGCACTGCGTCACACGCAAACCGGTCAATTCCATAATTATGCCCTGACAATGGTTTTCGGCACGGTGGTCATGTTGGCCATTTTTATCCTCAACTAAGTAGAACGTTAAGCGTTGATATAAGGAGCAAGGATCCATGACAGACCATCTTCTTAGCCTGATGACCTTTTTCCCGTTGGTAGGAATGCTGGTAGTTCTTTTCCTGCCTCGGGAAGCCGACCGCCTGATCAAGTCAGTTACGTTGATCTTTACGATCATCATTTTCCTGATCAGCCTGCCGCTCGGCTTTGACGACGCCTTCATCGGCTCGTCGGCCATGCATTACACTGAATTTGCCAACTGGATCAGTATCGGCAAGTACTTCCAGATGAATTACCACGTCGGAATTGACGGCATCAGCCTCTGGCTGGTCCTTCTGACGACCTTCATCATGCCGATCACAGTACTGTCCACCTGGCACGCAGTGGAGCGCAACACAAAAGGGTTCATGGCACTGTTGCTGTTGCTGGAGACCGGTATGCTTGGGGCCTTCATCTCACTGGATCTGTTCCTTTTCTACGTTTTCTGGGAATTGATGCTGGTGCCGATGTATTTCCTGATCGGTATCTGGGGCGGCAAGAACCGGGTTTATGCCGCGATCAAGTTCTTCCTCTTCACTGCGGTCGGTTCGCTACTGATGCTGGTCGCGATCATCTACGTTTACTATTTCTCGATCAAAGCCGGCGTGCCGTTCGAAAATGGCTTCAGCGTAGCCCATTTCTCTCAGCTGGATATCCCGGCGCACCTGCAGACTTGGCTGTTCGCTGCATTCGCCTTCAGCTTTGCCATCAAGGTGCCGATGTTCCCGGTCCATACCTGGTTGCCCGATGCACACACCGAGGCACCGACGGCCGGCTCGGTTATCCTTGCTGCCATCTTGCTGAAGATGGGTACCTACGGCTTTATCCGTTTCGCCATCCCGCTCTTCCCTGTTGCGACGATGAAATTTACCCCGTTCCTGGCACTGTTGGCGGTGATTGGCATTATATACGGGGCGCTGGTCGCCATGATGCAGGATGACGTCAAGAAGCTGGTCGCCTACTCATCGGTATCGCACCTTGGCTTTGTCATGCTGGGGATCTTTGCCATGAACCTGCAGGGTATGTCCGGCGGTATGCTGCAGATGATCAGCCACGGTATTTCGACCGGCGCACTCTTCCTTATTGTCGGTTTCCTCTACGAGCGTCGCCATACCCGTTTGATTGCGGACTTCGGAGGTCTGAGTAAGGTCATGCCGGTGTTCGCCACGATCTTCATGATCGTGACGTTCTCTTCAATCGGGCTGCCTGGGACCAACGGCTTCGTTGGCGAATTCCTGATCCTGGTCGGAGCCTTTGAAAGTGAATTGCGGATCTTTACCGTGTTTGCGACCACCGGTGTCATCCTGGCGGCGGTTTACATGCTCTGGATGTTCCAGCGTGTCATGATGGGCAAGCTCACCAATCCGAAGAACGAGAACCTGAAAGACCTGTCAGCGCGGGAATTGGCCGTTATGCTGCCGTTGGTACTGTTCATCTTCTGGATCGGTTTTTACCCGAACACCTTCCTTGACAAGATGAACCCATCTTTTGACAACCTGATTAACCAGGTCAAAGAGAAGCAGCAGGTTGCCATGATGGTTGAGAACCTGGATCAATCCGTGACAAAAGTTATCGTTAACGAATAAATTAGATTTCATAGCGTTTGAGGAGCCATTCAATGGATAACAACCTGGTGCAAATTGCCCTGCAGAACGTCAATATGGCGGCCATATTGCCGTCTCTCGTACTGACCTGCTTCGGCATGGGACTGCTGCTGATCAACGTATTCCTGCCTCGTGGCACCACGCGGCATGCTGTCTGGATCAGCCTGATCGGCCTTGTGGTCACGGGATTCTTTGTCATCACCGGTTGGGGGAATCCTCAATATGGGTTCAATGATGCTGTCGCGATGGACAATTTTGCCGCGTTCTTCAGTATCACTTTTCTTTTCGCTGCCGGGTTGACGATCCTCATGTCTGACGACTATCTGACGCGCGAAGGTTACCCTGTCAGTGAATATTACCCCATGATTCTGTTTGCCACTGCAGGCGCTATGTGGATGGCCTCCGGAACCGAAATGATGACGATCTTTCTTGGTCTGGAAGTCATGTCGATCTGCCTGTTTGTTCTGGCCGGATTCTTCCGTGGCCAGGTTAAATCTAACGAAGCTGGCCTGAAATATTTCCTGCTTGGTGCATTCTCCACCGGCTTTCTCCTGTACGGCATGGCGCTGATCTACGGTGTCACTGGCTCCACCAAACTGACGGAAATTGGTATTTATCTCAACGCACACGGCTCTCTGCTCGATAACCCGATGACCCTTGCCGGACTGGTCCTGCTTTCGATCGGCTTCCTCTTCAAGATTGCTGCTGCGCCTTTCCACATGTGGACACCGGACGTATATGAGGGTGCTCCGACTCCGGTCACCGCTTTCATGAGTGCCGGGCCCAAGGCGGCGGCCTTTGCCGCGTTCCTGCGCATCATGGAATACTGCTTCTTCAGCCTGAAACCCGAATGGACGGCGATGCTGTGGGTCCTCGCGGTATTGACAATGATTGTTGGCAATGTGATTGCCATCAGCCAGACCAACGTCAAACGTATGCTGGCCTACTCCTCGATTGCGCATGCTGGCTACGCACTGGTCGGTATGGTTGCTGCAAACGAAATCGGTTACTCGGGTATCCTCTTCTACATGCTGGCTTACACCTTTATGAACATCGGTGCTTTTGCCGTCCTGGTCCTGGCTGGGAAAAAGGGTGAGGACAACCTGACCCTGGAAGGCTTCTCAGGCTTTGGCTACAAGCGGCCTTTCCTCGGCGTTGCCATGGCGATCTTCCTCTTTTCGCTGATGGGGTTGCCGCCTACAGCAGGTTTCGCTGGCAAGTTCTATATCTTTGCCGGTGCTGTCAAGGCCGGTTATATCTGGCTGGCCATAATCGGCGTGCTCAACTCGGCCGTGTCGCTTTATTACTACCTGAGAGTCATGGTTTACATGTACTTCCGTGATCCGACGGAAGACTTTGCCTGGGTTTCCCTGCCGGCAACTGTAGCAATTTCGATCGTGATTGCGATCATCGGTGTGTTCTACCTCGGGATCATTCCGGGGGATGTCATGGAACTGGCGAAACTCGCCGTGTTTTAGTCTCGAGAATCACTTGCGCATCATTCCAAAGCCCCGGTCATTTGTGACCGGGGCTTTCATTTTGCTGAAAAAGTCCAGCCGGACTTCATGATAGAGGGCAACAGATGGTTGATCTGTTGCTCTTTTTCATTGGCCTCTGGAATTTTAAAAACAAAAGCAAAAACCGTCGGGGTTGCCCGACAGCAACTTCATTTTCTTTGTAGCGACAAAGAAAACGAAGCAAAAGAAAGCTTTGCGCTGCGCTGGGCATATCTGGCTCGGTAAGGTGGAAACCTCAATTCAGGTTGTTCTAACCGATCAAGAGTCAACGTTTCCCCCGCAGGTGACGAGGCTCTTGAGAGCCTCTACTTTTGTGGAGAATTGTATCGAATGTGATGTTCTTTAGCTTTTCCCTCGTAAGTCACACTAAGGGGAAGGCCCCCCTGTAACGGGACGGCTTATTAAACTCCGCAGTTATTGAATTTCACGGAAAACCGGCAAAGGAGATGCCCTCCGCAAGGAGAAAGGCGTTTTTGCTTACTTTTGTCGCCGCATGGACAAAAGTAAGGCGTCTGGCGGGACGCGACCCGCCGATTCTGCTTTTAACTCCTGAGAAAAAGAACGAGGGCAACAGACTAAACATCTGTTGCCCTAAGCTTCATAAAAACTCCACCTGCAAGGCAGAAAAAAACAAATCTCGCATCACATGCGGGGTTCGGCATCAATTTGAAAGCCCCGGTCATTTTTGACCGGGGCTTTATTTGTTGGGGACGGCAGGTTATGATCAAGTAACTTGATGACCAGAGGAAAACATGGGCCCGAAAGATTTGCATAGCTTTATTTCAATGCTTGAAAACTCCGGCGACTTGTCGAGAATCAAATGTCAGGTTGATACGAATCTGGAACTTGCTGCAATTGTAGACAGGGTCTGTAAAAATGATGAGGGCGGCAAAGCCCTGTTGTTTGAGAATGTCCTGGGAAGCAACCTCCGCATCGCGGCAAACCTGTTCGGCTCTCGTCAAAGAATGGCCGCCTGCTTTGGTGTGCATGATATTGAAACAATATCAGAGAAGATCAGACATGATCTTGCTGAAACAAAAGAGAGCGCATCGGCTGAGATTCTTGATAAACTGACCAGGTTGCCGGAGTTTGCGGCTGTGAACGTTGCTAATGCCCCATGGCAAGAATTGGATCTAACCGCACAGGGCCTGGATGTCATTCCTGCACTGCGATCATGGCCTGGGGATGGCGGCAGATACCTGACTATGGGACAGGTGTTTACCTCTCATCCCGTTACAGGTGAGATAAACTGTGGCCTATACAGGGTACAGTTGGCAGATCGTCACAGAGCATTACTTCGCTGTCATCCCGGTTCGGGTGGCGCGGGGCATATCAAAGCATGGCATGACATGGGTGAGGCGATGCCGGTTGCCATCGCCCTGGGTGGCCCCCCGGCACTCACCTGTACAGCCAGTGTCTCATTACCGCAGAATATCTCAGAGGTAAACTTTGTAGGCTACCTGATGGACTCAGCGCTAGCCATGAGTACCAGTAAAACATCACAATTATCTGTTCCGGCGGAAGCCGAAATTGTTGTTGAAGGTAGAATATTCCCGGGAGAAACCATGCCCGAGGGCCCTTTTGGAAATCACACGGGGTACTATGCACCGAGATCTCCTGCGCCCGTTCTGAGGGTTGAGAGTCTCAGCATGAAGCAGAATGCAATTTATCCCTGTACCGTCGTGGGGCCGCCGCCCATGGAAAATATTCATTTAGCACGCACCTCTGAAAGATTCCTCTTGCCGTTGTTGCAACACGATTATCCCTGGGTACGGGATGTCCATATGCCGGCTGAAAGTATTTTCCACAGGGTCGCACTGGTTCATGTTGCCGATGATTGCGGGTCAGGTCTTGAGGAGATTCAAGATGCGTTGAAGTCTTCTATGTTGTTAAAAGGATCGAAACTGATAATCCTTCTTGATCAAGAGCTGGATCGTCTTGAGCAGAAAAAAATCTACTGGCAATTAATCAATAGTCTGGGTCAGTCTGAAAAAGTCATGGGCGAGGTTGTTGACGCCAGAACCAAATCCGGAGTGAAAGTATTGCAAGCAGAAATGATATTAAAGATGATCGATGCTCGTTGGAAAGAATATGGCCTCTGATAGCCCGGCAGTTTTCTGTGTTTATTGAACATCAGGGGTATTAACCAAAAAGGATCAAATAAGGTAGCCGCGCCTATGAAAATTGTCTCCTTCAACGTCAACAGCGTCCGTTCGCGCCTGCATCAGCTCGCCGCGGTGATCGAAAAGCACCGGCCGGAGGTCATCGCCCTGCAGGAGACCAAGGTCCAGGACCAGGACTTCCCACAGGCTGACATCGAGGCCCTGGGATACCGGTCGCTCTGGTTCGGGCAAAAAACTCACTATGGGGTCGCCCTGCTGAGTCGCAGCGCAACCTCCGATGTGCAGTATGGGTTTGCCGGTGACGAGGATGAAGCCCAGCGACGGCTGATCGCCGTTAGCTACCCATTGCAGGTAGGCTCCTTGCGGGTCGTCAATGGCTACTTTCCGCAAGGTGAAAGTCGCGACCATCCGGTGAAATTTCCGAACAAGGCCCGTTTTTACGCAGACCTGTACGATGACCTGAGCTCTCGGCGCAATCCCGAGGAGTGGCTGCTGGTGGTCGGTGACATGAACGTCGCACCGCATGACCGGGACATCGGCATCGGTGAACAGAACGCCAAAAGGTGGCTGCGCACCGGCAAGTGCAGTTTCCTGCCAGAAGAGCGGGAGTGGTTGCAGCGTCTCTGTGCGTGGGGTTTGACGGACACCTTCCGCATTTGCCACCCGGATACGGATGACCGGTTCAGCTGGTTCGACTATCGCAGTCGCGGTTTCGAGGCAGACCCGCCGCGTGGCTTGCGGATCGACCTGATCCTTGCCAGCGCACCCCTCGCCGGACGTTGTGTCGCCGCAGGTATCGATTACGATATCCGGGCCATGGAGAAGCCGTCCGATCATGCCCCGGTCTGGGCGGAGTTTGACCTTTAACTTGGCAATTCTAGCCCTGTTTGCGTGTTTGCCTTAAATCGGTTTTCACCGGGTTGACCTTAATTGCCCTTGCCTCTCCCCTTTTACATCGAGTTCGGCCAGTAATCTTTTTGTGCTCTCTGTCGGGTTTGCTTGAACCTGTAGTGGGAGCGATGTAAACTGGCCTCTGCAAACAAGTTATGGATATGACGATGCCAAATAGCCTGCTGGCCAAGCTGACGACCATGCTGGAGATGATCAAATTCTCCCACACGGTTTTTGCCTTCCCTTTTGCCCTGATGGGCGTGGTGCTCGCTTCGCTGGAAAGTGGCAGCACACCGACGTTCGGCCAGGTCTTCTGGGTCTGCCTTGCCATGGTCGGGGCCCGGACCGGGGCGATGGGGCTGAACCGCATCTTAGACGCACGCATCGATGCGGAGAATCCACGCACCGCTGATCGTCACCTTCCGGCAGGCAAAGTCCACCCGGCCGAAGCATGGCTGCTGGTGCTTGGTGCTTTTGCCCTGTTGCTGGTCGCTGCATGGATGCTCAACCCGCTTTGCCTGAAACTGGCGCCGGTGGCGATCTTCTTTCTGGCCCTGTACAGCGTTTGCAAGCGGTTTACCGCCATGGCCCATCTTGTCCTGGGCTTATGTCTGGCAGCGGCACCGGTCGGCGCCTGGATTGCCTTGCGCGGTGATGTCGGCTGGCCGGTTATAGTGCTCGGTTTTGCTGTGCTCTTCTGGGTGGCCGGTTTTGATATCTTTTACGCGCTGCAGGATTACGAGTACGATCGGCAAAAGGGCCTCTTTTCCATCCCTTCGCGCTTCGGCATCGAGCGCTCGTTCCTGATCGTACGCATCTTCCACCTGGTGATGGTGGCCCTGCTGCTGACGCTGGTGTTCAGCAAGGGGCTGGGGGTTATTTACCTTGCCGGTGTCCTGGTGGTGGCCGGACTGCTGATCTACGAACATCTGCTGGTGAAGCCTGATGACCTGTCGCGCCTGGATGCGGCCTTTTTCAACATGAACGGTTACATCAGCGTGACAATCTTTCTCTTTACCTTAACCGACGCACTGGTCTAGAACGGGATATCCATGTCGACAGACAATCACGACATACGGCATTTTGTGGTTGCCATCACCGGGGCTTCAGGCTCGATCTACGGCCTGCGCCTGGTCAGCGAACTGTTACGGGCGGGATGTCGGGTCAGCCTGATTCTGACTGAGGCGGGCCGACAGGTCTTAAAGCATGAGGTCGGACTTGACTGGTCGACGGAGAACAAGCAACAGCGTCACCAGGTGCAGGAATATTTTGCCAGTATTGCTGTCGATTGCCTGGATATTGATGATTTCTGGGCGGGCTCGGCGAGTGGTTCGAACCCCGCCGACGCCGTGATCATCATGCCTTGTTCGATGGGCACTGCCGGCAGGATTGCCGCGGGTTTGAGCGGCAACCTGCTGGAACGGGCCGCTGACGTTATGCTCAAGGAACGCCGCCAGCTGATCCTGGTGCCGAGAGAAACGCCATTCAACACGATCCATCTCGAAAACCTGTTGCGTCTTTCTCAGGCGGGCGCTGTGATCCTGCCCGCCATGCCCGGCTTCTACCATGGCCCGGACGCGATCTCTGACCTGGTCAATTTTGTCGTCGGCAAGGTGCTCGATCAACTGGCCGTTGAACACGACCTGTTCGAGCGCTGGGGTGAGCACAAGGATTAGTTCCAGGCAACAGACGAACAGCACGATTCCAGTCATCAGATTCGATCAGGTTTGATCTGTGGCCGATTAATATTTTGACTGCAGATGCCATGGTCACAGCTATTCATGAATGAAGATATAGAATGTTTAACCTGGTTGAAAATATCCGGACCAAGATTGACAATGGGGTTCGCATCTCTGATGCCGAAGCCCTGGCACTTTTCGAGTCTGACGATCTGCTTGCCGTTGGCGAACTGGCTGCTTTGGCCAACCGGCGCATCAATGCCGATAAGGTTTATTTTAACGTCAATCGTCATATCAACTACACCAATATCTGTGTCAACCGTTGCACCTTCTGCGCGTTCAGCCGTGAAGGCGAAGCTGATGAAGGCAGTTATACGCTGGCGCTCAACGACATTCTCGAACGTGCCGCCGAGGCCAGTGACGCTGGTGCGACAGAAATCCATATGGTCGGGGGGCTGCATCCCGATTTGCCCTTTGACTTCTACCTTCAAATTCTGGCAGCGCTCAAGGCCGATAGCCCGCAGCTGCACATCAAGGCCTTCACGGCGGTCGAGGTTGACTACTTTGCCCGGCTGACGCAGCAGTCGCCGGCTGAAGTCGTTGCCGAGCTGAAGGCGGCCGGCCTCGACTCGATGCCGGGGGGAGGGGCGGAAATTTTTGCCACGGAAGTGCGCAAACAGATCTGTCCGGAAAAAATCAGCGGTGAGCGTTGGCTGGAGGTGACAGAACAGGTGCACAACGGAGGGCTGAAGACCAATGCCACCATGCTGTTCGGTCATGTTGAAAATTTTGCCGACCGGGTCGATCACCTGTCCCGGTTGCGCGAACTGCAGGACCGAACCGGCGGCTTCCAGGCGTTCATTCCCCTGGCTTTTCAGCCGGACAATACCCGGGTGCCTGCCGCCAGGGGGGTCGGTGGTGTCGATGCGCTCAAGACCTTGGCGGTCAGCAGGATCTATCTCGATAACTTCCGACACATCAAGGCTTACTGGATCATGCTGGGCCTGAAAGTCGCGCAGGTTGCACTTGCCTTCGGCGTCAACGACCTCGACGGCACTGTTGTCGAGGAGCAGATCGGCCACGATGCCGGTGCTGATTCGCCACAGCAGGTTAGCAAGGACCAGTTGGTCGAATTGATTCGCAAGGCAGGGAAGCAACCGGTGGAACGGGATACGTTGTATAACGAAATCAAAAATTATTGAGGCAAGAGGCAAGAGATCTCCTTTCCCCTAACCTCTTACCACTCTCCCCAATCATGGTCCGATGATGCTGAACACGATCACGCAAAAACTTGAATCCGCGACGCCTCTCGATAGGGCGGAAGCTCTCTGGCTGCTGACCGAGGCTGATCTGCTTGGCCTGGGGAAGCTGGCCGATAACCTGCGGCGCCATATGCATCCTGGGCGGCAGGTCTCGTTCGTTGTCGATCGTAACGTTAACTACACCAACGTATGCACCACGCAGTGCAAATTTTGTGCATTCTATCGTGACGAGACCCATCCTGACGCCTACGTCCTCAGCTATACGGAGATTTTCACAAAGGTCAAGGAACTGGTCGAACACGGCGGGACACAGTTGCTGATGCAGGGCGGTCTGCATCCTGATCTGAAGATCGACTGGTTCGAAGACCTTTTCCGCCAGCTGAGACATCGCTTTCCTACGGTGCAGATTCATTCATTGTCACCTGCCGAGATTGTGCATATAGCCAAACTCTCGAACGTCTCGATGGTGGAATGTCTGGGTCGGCTGCACATTGCAGGGCTGCAATCTCTTCCCGGTGGCGGTGCGGAAATCCTCGTTGATGAGGTCCGCCAGGAGATTTCGCCGAACAAGATCGGCTGGCAGGAGTGGGCTGGTGTAATGCGTGAGGCTCATCACCTGGGCATGCCGACCACGGCAACCATGATGTTTGGTGCCAGTGAGAAACCTGAAGACATCGTCGAGCATCTCTTCCGGGTGCGTGAGCTGCAGGATGAGAGTCGCGGTTTCACAGCCTTTATCCCCTGGAGCTACCAGCCCGGGAACACCGAGTTGGGTGGCGAGCAGGCGAGCGGTGTCGAATATCTGAAAGTGCTTGCTCTCTCCAGGGTGATTCTCGACAATGTGTCGAATATCCAGGCCAGCTGGGTCACCCAGGGGGCGCGCATGGCGCAGATTGCCCTGTATTTCGGTGCCAACGACCTGGGCGGGACCATGCTGGAAGAGAACGTCGTTGCCGCTGCCGGGGTTGATTTCCGCATGTCACAGGATGAGATTGTCGAGCTTGCGAGATCTGTCGGGTTTCAGCCGGCCCGACGGACGACGACCTATGAGGTTATGGAAACGTATTAATTGTTGACGCTATAAGGATTTAACGCAAAGACGCAAAGGTTGAAATAATGACACAAAGAAAAACGATAATTAAAGGTTCTCTCTGCGCCTTTGCGTTAACTGCTTTGAGTTTCATTCATTGAGGTGCATTATGAGCTACCTACGCAAGAACATCGCCGATATGGCCGGATACATGCCCGGCTTTCAGCCGCCGGATGAGGCAGAATGGGTCAAACTCAACACCAATGAAAACCCCTTCCCGCCATCACCGAAGGTGATCGAGGCGATCCGACAGGCAACCGGTGATGACCTGCGTAAGTACCCGGACGCTGCCAGCCGGGAAGGGCGCAAGGCCGCTGCAGAACTTTATGGTTACCCGGTTGACTGGGTGATCATGGCCAATGGTTCCGACGAGCTCCTAAACAACCTGATCAGGGCCTGTGCCGGTGAAGGTGAGGAGATCGCCTTCCTGCACCCGTCATACTCATACTATGCGACCCTTGCCCGGGTGCAGGGGGCAATCGTCAAAACCTTCCGGTTGACTGAAGATAGAGAGATCGTCGGGTTCCCCGAGCGATATTCAGGAAGACTGTTCTTCCTCACCAGCCCGAACGCGCCCTTCGGCCTGAACTGGTCTCCTGCCGAAGTAACTGCCTTGGCCGATCGTTGCGACGGTTTACTGGTCGTCGATGAGGCTTACGCGGACTTTTCTGCGAGCAACTGTCTTGATCTGGTGAAAGAGAAGCAAAATGTCGTGGTGACCAGGACCCTCTCCAAGAGCTACTCCCTGGCGGGGATGCGGCTCGGCCTGGCGATCGCGAGGCCGGAGATTATCGCTGCCCTTGACAAGATCCGCGACCACTACAACCTTGATCGCCTGGCCCAGGTTGCCTTGGTGGCCGCACTCAAGGACCAGGAGTACTTCGGCGAGTGTGTCGCACGCATCTGCGACACCCGCGACTGGTTCAGGAATGAGCTGATCAGTCTCGGCTATACGGTACTGCCCTCCAGTGCCAATTACATCTTTGCCAGCCCTCCGGACCGGAATGGTCAGCGAATCTATGATGCTCTTTACCAGCGCAAGATCCTGGTCCGCTACTTCAGCGACCCGGCCCTGGCGCATGGCGTACGCATCTCGATCGGCACCTGTGAGGAGATGGAAACGACATTGTCTGTGCTGAAGGAGATTGGTTGAGTTCCAAAAGGAAAGAGGAAAGGGGTAAGGGGAAAGAGGGCGCCTCTCACCATTCACCACTTTCCTCCGACCTGACTCTGCCCTTTGAGCCTGAAGAAGTTGCACGTTGCCTGCTTGCCTGGTATGACAAATCAGGGCGCGACTTGCCCTGGCGACAAACCCGCGACCCTTACCGTGTCTGGATTTCCGAGATCATGCTGCAGCAGACCACGGTTGCTGCCGTCATCCCTTATTACAATCTTTTCCTGCAACGTTTCCCGACCCTGGCAAGTCTTGCTTCGGCGCCTCTGGACGATGTGATCACCTTGTGGGCCGGTCTGGGCTATTATTCCCGGGCCCGCAACCTGCACAGGACCGCCGGTAAAATTGTCGCAGAGTCAGGAGGGGTTTTGCCGAATTCCCTTGACGGGCTGGTCGCCCTGCCGGGAATCGGGCGCTCTACGGCCGGAGCCATCCTTGCCATTGCTTTCGATCAACCGGCACCGATTCTCGACGGCAATGTCCGGCGGGTACTGGTTCGGCTGTTTGCCTGGATGGACGATCCGCGCAGCAGCCGCGCGGAGAAACAGCTCTGGGCATGGGCAGAGGCCCTGACTTCCCTGGAAAGGCCGCACGACTACGCCCAGGCCATCATGGATTTGGGCGCGACAGTTTGTACGCCTCGCGACCCTCATTGTGAAACCTGTCCTTTGCGAAAAATCTGTCTGGCCTGTGCAAGAGGCCTGGCGACAGCGCTGCCCTCGCCGCGCAAGCGGGTGCAGGTCCCGGTTCGTCGACAGGTTGCCCTAATCATCAAAAGAGAACACAACGTGATGCTGAGACAACGCCCTGCCGAGGGTTTCCTGGGAGGGCTTTGGGAACTTCCATCAGCTGACATGCCAGATAATCTGTCCCCGGATCAGGTTGCATGTCGTTTGCTCGCTGACCTGGGCTGGCAAGGAGTTCCCGGCAGACTTTGCGATGTTCGCCATGCATATAGTCACTTCAAGCTGGAATTGGCCGTTTATATGGTAGCTGTTGACCCCCCTGGTCTGATTGCTGAAAGTAGCGGTTTCACTTGGTTCGGACACGATGAATTGGCTGCTTTGCCTGTGCATGGCGCCCATCGAAAGGCCTACGAAAAGCTGGGCCGTTGATTCCATGTGAAAATCCCGATAGCATAAGCTGAGATTTCCTCTTGCAGAGGCAAAGCCTTTTGCCCGACACTTCTCCTATGGCCGAAGAATCGAAAATATACCAACTGATTTCCCGCCAGGGGTCGGCGGCTAATCCCGGCCTGGAAAGCCTCCTGCGTGTTCTGATGAACGATCATGGCCTGGATGTCTACAGCGCAAGAACCCGGTTGACAGGCTCCGGCAAGGCTCTGCTCGGATCGGGAAACCGTGAAGCAATGGAACGGTTTGCCGCACTGTTGCGCGACCACGGTTATGACTGCTGGGTGATTCAAAGGACCGATCAGGCGTCGCCTCCTCTGCGTCTGCGCGAACTGGTTGTCAAGCCAGACGTGGTCGACCTGGTCTGCCGTGAGAGGACCGTTCATCTATCCCGCGGAGCCTCGATTGTCGCGGTTCTGGCCGACACCTCCGGTAAACTCGAAGAGCGTACTCTCAAACGTCATACGATACAGCGGCGATACAAGGATGCCCGGCACATCACATCCATGGCCAATGAAAAAATGGTCGAGTCCGTTCTGAAAGGAACCCCCGTCCTCGACCTGTATCTACTTGATGATCAGGCCCGGCCCATAGATGCCGTACGTGTCCTCCCGGCTCGCTTTAATGCCAAGGGTCTGGGTGACAGAATGACGTTGAGCGCAACGCGCAATATCCAGGCGATCGTTGAGCTCTGCAAAGAGTATGCTGGGCATTTCTCTCTGCATGCAGACTTTGGCCTCGGCCGTCTCCCCGGCTGTCAGATTAAAAGCCTTGACGGCCAGTTTCTCGACCCGGACGCGATTCTGCAACGGCTGACCCGGTACGGTTGGTTGATGTGTGACCTCGAACAGGACCGACCCGAACCGACAGGTGATGATATCGACCCGGCCCTGGCGGCTGTCGCCGCAGCTGCTGGTCGGCCTGCCCTTGCCGCTGCGATCGCTTCGGGGAATGCAGAAGCAATCCCCGGGCTGGGTGAAGTGGTGAAAGAGATCAAAGATGGAGATCTGCATGCGGAAGAGGGCGGGGATGATGCGTCTGTCGAACAGTGGTTGCCGGCACCGCCCGATCGCCCGGCAAAAAAAATGTCGCTCGGCATGGTCGCCTCTGTACTCGGATCGATCCTGTTGGCGGTGTTGTTTGCTTTCCTCGAGGTCGGCAATGTGGACGTGTTGCGCGCAGCAGGACGCTACGCGACGAAGGCCGGATTTATCCCTGCTCTTGCTTCGGCGGGACTGTTCTGGGCGGGGTTTTACTTCATCCGCCTCAAGCGCAGGGTAGAGAACACTCCCACCAGCCGGATACGTTCAATTGCCATGGGCCTGGTGGAGGTACATGGCCGGACTGTGCGCAAATATGCTCTGGTTGCTCCAATGAGCGAGTCGCCATGTGTGTATTACCGGGTGCGCAAGTACAGGAAAGACCGTCGCAACCAGTGGAAGCT
>Ga0209475_10003552_pt1 | contig 14248 bp, 12 predicted proteins | sample tdDd471_FD_187128 | JGI IMG/M metagenome (GOLD analysis project Ga0209475, IMG submission 187128) | Marine sediment microbial communities from the Atlantic coast under amendment with organic carbon and nitrate - tdDd47.1 (SPAdes)... | ecosystem: Environmental > Aquatic > Marine > Coastal >... | reverse complement strand
CCCAGTGGCGGGATCTCGGCGCGCACCCGCGCCAGGGCGCGGGCCAGCTGCGGCGAGGTTTCAAGCGGCGCGCGCGCCTCGATCCCGGCGCAGGCACAGAGCGCCTCGACCCCCTGGATCACCGCCAGGTTCCGCGCCATGCGCATCAGGCGAAAGGCACCGTGGGCGGCCATGCTCACATGGTCCTCCTGGTTGGCCGAGGTCGGCGTGCTGTCGGTGACGCAGGGGTTGGCCAGATGCTTGTTCTCGCTCATCAGCGCGGCGGTGGTGACCTCGGCGATCATGAAGCCGGAGTTCAGCCCGGGATCGGGGGTCAGGAAGGGCGGCAAATCAAAGCTCAGCGTCGGATCGACCATCAGCGCCACCCGCCGCTGGGAAATCGCCCCCAGTTCCGACAGCGCCATCGCCAGCATGTCGGCGGCAAAGCCCACCGGTTCGGCGTGGAAATTGCCGCCAGACAGGATGCGCCCCGCCCCGGTCAGGACCAGCGGATTGTCGGTGACCGCGTTGGCCTCGGTCTCCAGCGTGCGGGCGGCCATCTCGATCACGTCCAGCGCCGCGCCAGCGACCTGAGGCTGACAGCGGATGCAATAGGGGTCCTGCACCCGGGAATCGCCGTCGCGGTGGCTTTCGCGGATGGCGCTGCCGGTCATCAGCGCCCGCATGCGCCGCGCGATCCGGATCTGGCCGGCATGGCCGCGCAGATCGTGGATTTCCGGCGCCAGCGGCGCGGTGGAGCCCATGATCGCATCGGTGCTGAGCGCGGCGATGACGATGGAGTTCTCCACCGCGCGGCGCGCCTCGAACAGCCCGGCCAGCGCGCAGGCGGTGGAAAACTGCGTGCCGTTGATCAGCGCCAGCCCCTCTTTCGGGCCCAGCACCACCGGCTTTAGCCCGGCGCGGGACAAGGCCGCGTCACCCGGCATCCGGGTGCCGCCGACAACCGCCTCGCCCCGCCCGATCATCACCGCCGCCATATGCGCCAGCGGCGCCAGATCGCCCGAGGCCCCGACCGAGCCCTGATGCGGCACCACCGGCACCACGCCACGCGCGAGCATACCCTCGATCAGCGCGCAGACCTCCCAGCGCACGCCGGAGGCGCCCCGGCCCAGCGAGTTGAGCTTCAGCGCCATCATCAGCCGGGTGAGCGCGGGGTCCAGCGCCGCGCCCACCCCGCAGCAATGCGACAGGATCAGGTTTTCCTGCAGCCGCGCGGTGTCCTGCGGCGCGATCTTGCGGCTGGCCAGCTTGCCGAACCCGGTGTTCACGCCATAGACCGGCGCGGTGCCACGGGCCGCCTCGGCGACTTGGGCGGCGGCCTGCTCCACCGCCGCGCGCGCGCCCTCGGCCAGGGCCAGCGGCGCATCGTCGCGATAGACCTTCTCCCAGGTCTCCAGCGTCACCTGTCCGGGTTCGGCGATCATCCCTGGCCTCCGAAAATGCGGCGATGGAGCGGGTTGAACCCGATCCGATAGGCCAGTTCCCCCGGCGATTTCACATCCCAGACGGCCAGATCGGCGCGCAGCCCCGGCGCGAGACGGCCGCAATCGGCCAGCCCCAGCGCGCGGGCGGCGTGACAGGTGACGCCCGCCAACGCCTCTTGCGGGGTGAGGCGGAACAGGGTGCAGCCCATGTTCATCGCCAGCAGCAACGAGGTCAGCGGCGAGGATCCGGGGTTGCAGTCGGTCGCCAGCGCCATCGGCACGCCCTGGGCGCGAAAGGCCGCGACCGGCGGCGCCTGCGTTTCGTGCAAGGTGTAGAAGGCGCCGGGCAAAAGCACCGCGACCGTGCCCGATCCGGCCAGCGCGGCGGCATCCGCCTCGGTCGCATATTCAACGTGGTCGGCCGAAAGCGCGCCGTGGCGCGCCGCCAGCGCGGTGCCGCCCAGGTGGGAAAGCTGCTCGGCATGCAGCTTCACCGGCAGGCCCAGATCGCGGGCGGCGTCAAAGACGCGGGCGATCTGGGCCGGGGAAAAGGCGATCCCCTCGCAGAACCCGTCGACGGCATCCACCAGCCCCTCCGCCGCGGCGGCGCGCAGGGCGGGCAGGCAGACCTCGTCGAGATAGGCGTCCGCACGGCCCGCGTAGTCCGCCGGAACGGCATGGGCGCCGAGGAAACTGGTGCGCACCCTTACCGGGCGGTACTGCTCCAGCGCGCGGGCGGCGCGCAGCATCCGCAATTCGGTCTCCAGATCCAGACCATATCCCGACTTGACCTCGACCACCGCGACCCCTTCGGAAAGCAGCGCGTCGAGGCGGGGCAAGGCGGCGGCGATCAGTTCCGGTTCATCGGCCCCGCGCGTGGCCGCGACGGTGGAGATGATGCCGCCGCCGGCGCGAGCGATCTCTTCGTAGCTGGCGCCCTCGAGCCGCATCTCGAATTCGCGGGCGCGGTTGCCGCCGTGGATCAGGTGGGTGTGGCAATCGATCAGGGCCGGGGTCACCAGCCGCCCGCCCAGCGAGTCGCGCGGCCAGCCCTCATAGGGCGCGGGCAGGTCCGGTCCGAGATGGGCGATGCGGCCCTTCTCGATCGCGATTACCCCGTCCGGGATCAGGCCATAGCCCCCTTCGGGCGGCATCGCGGCGATGATCGCATCCGTGAAAACCTGTCGGGTCATTCAGATTGCCTTGTTATGTCTATCCTTATTCTGTTATGTCTGCACATAATAACAAGGTCAAGAGGCACTCATGACGAAACTCCATGCCCGCACCGCATTGCTGCCTGAAGGCTGGGCCGAGGACGTGGCGCTCGATCTTTCGGCCGACGGGCGTATCCTGGGGGTCGAGACCGGGGTCCCGCAGGGCGAGGCCGGACGGGTCGATATCCTGTTGCCGGCGCCGGCCAACCTGCATTCGCACGCCTTCCAGCGCGCCATGTCCGGGCTGACCGAGCGGCGCGGTGAAGCGGGCCGCGACAGTTTCTGGACCTGGCGGCAGTGGATGTACCGGTTCCTCGACCGGATCACGCCCGAGGACGCCGAGGCGCTGGCCGCACAGGTGCAGGCGGAGACGCTGGAGGCGGGATTCGCCGCCATCGGCGAATTTCACTACCTGCATCACGCGCCTGACGGGCAGCCCTACGACAACCCGGCGGAGATGAGCGCGCGGATCTGCGCGGCGGCGGATCAGACCGGGATCGGCCTGACCCTTTTGCCGGTGCTCTACCAGCAGGGCGGCGCGGATGGCCGCCCGCTGGGCGGCGGGCAACGGCGGTTCGGCTGCGGCACCGATCAGTTTTTCAGCTTGAGGGATGCGGCGCGACGGGCGCTTTCCTCCCTGCCCGACGACGCCTGCCTTGGCGTAGCGCCGCATTCGCTGCGCGCGGTCCCCCCCGGAGCGCTGCGGCAGGTGATCGACGCGACAGATGGCCCGCTGCACATCCATGCCGCCGAGCAACTGGCCGAGGTCGAGGAAATCAGGGCAACGCTTGGGGCGCGGCCGGTCGAATGGCTGCTGGAAAACGCCGGACCGGATTCGCGCTGGTGCCTGGTGCATTGCACGCAGATGACCCCGCAGGAGGCCGGGGCGCTGGCCCGAACCGGCGCTGTGGCCGGGCTCTGCCCGATTACCGAGGCGAATCTGGGCGACGGGGTCTTCGACGGGCCGGGTTGGCTGGCGGCGGGCGGCGCGCTTGGGGTAGGCTCGGACAGCAACGTCCGAATCTCGCTGACCGGGGAACTGCGCCTGCTGGAATATTCGCAACGCTTACGCGACCGCGCGCGCGCCGTGCTCGCCCCGCCGGGCGGATCGACGGGGCGCGCGCTTTACGACGCGGCCTTGGCCGGCGGTGCCCAGGCGCTGGGGCGGGACAGCGGGCGGATCGCTGCGGGATGCTGGGCCGATCTGGTCGCGCTCGACGGCGCGGCGCCCGATCTGGCCGGGCGCAGCGGCGATGCGGTTCTCGACACCTGGATCTTTGGCCGCGGCGGGGCGCTGGTGCGCGATGTCTGGGCGGCGGGGCGCCATGTGGTGCGCGACGGCCGCCACGTGAACCGTGACACCATCGCAAACCGTTTTCGCGCCACCATGACCCGGCTGGCGGAGGCCAGCGGATGAACCTGGGCTGGCAGGATGTGCGCGACGAGGCGCTGCGCCGGATCCGCAGCCGCGCCTGGGCGCCCGGGGCGTTGATCCCGAACGAGGCCGACCTGGCGCAGGAATTGGGTTGTGCCCGTGCCACGGTCAACCGCGCGTTGCGGGCGCTGGCCGAAGAGGGCTGGCTGGACCGGCGGCGCAAGGCGGGGACGCGGGTGGCCCTGGCGCCGCAGCGGCGCGCGCAGCTTGCCATCCCGCTGATCCGCCGGCAGATCGAGGCGCGCGGGCAGCGGTTCACGCATCGTATCCTTGCCCGCAGCTCGGAGGGGATGCCGTCGCATGTTCTGGCGCTGCTCGGCCTTGCCGCCCCGGGTCCGCAAGCGATGCATGTCCGCACCCTCTATTGCGCTGACGGGACGGCTTTCGCGCTGGAGGATCGCTGGGTCAACCTGGCGATGGTGCCGGAGATCGCCACGGCCGATCTTGACGCGCACGACCCCAACGAATGGCTGGTGCGCAATGCGCCTTTTGCCCATGGTATCCTCGATTACAGCGCCGCGCCGGCCAGCGCGCAGGAGGCCGTGCAGCTTGGCTGCGCGCCCGACGCGCCGCTGATGATCCTGGAGCGGCGCACCTACGGGCCGGGCGCCCCGGTGACCTATGTGCGGATGGCCCATGCGCCGGGGCACCGGATCAGGCTGGAGATCTGAGCCGGGCTCAGCTTAGGTCGCGCAGGTATTCCATGACCGCCGGGCGCACCGACTGGTCGCCGCGATGGCGGGCGTCGAAGATGACCTTGCGCACGTCGGCCAGGTTGCTGCGAAGCAACAGGCTCTTGACCGGCCCGATCGAAGCCGGGCGCATCGACAGCGAGCGGATGCCGATCGCGGCAAGACACAGCGCCTCGATCGGACGGCCGGCATCCTCGCCGCAGAAACTGAGCGGGGTGTCGGAGCATTCGCAGCGCTCGACGATCCGCTCGATCAGGCTGAGAAAGCTCACGTTCAGCGTATCGTAGCGGCGGCGTACGCGCTCGTTCTCGCGGTCGGCGGCAAAAAAGAACTGTTTCAGATCGTTGCCCCCGATCGAAAGGAAGCCAACCTCGTCGAAGAATTTCTGCGGCGCGAAGGCGAGCGACGGGGTCTCCAGCATCGCCCCGATCTCGAGCGTTCCCGGCAGAGGATGACCCAGCCTCTTTTCGCGTGCGATGGTCTTGTCCACCTCGGCGCGGGCGGCGCGGTATTCCTCGAACTGGGCGACAAAGGGGAACATCACCGTCAGCGGCCTGCCGTTGGCGGCACGGATCAGCGCCTGCAACTGCATCCGCATCACGCCGGGCTTGTCCAGCCCGACGCGGATCGCGCGCCAGCCCAGCGCCGGGTTCGGCTCGTCGTTGGGCTTCATGTAGGGCAGCACCTTGTCCGACCCGATGTCGAGGGTCCGGAATACCACCCGCTTGCCCTTGGCCGCATCCAGAACCCGGGCGTAGAGCGCCACCAGCTCCGACCGCCTGGGCATCTTGTTGCGGACCAGGAATTGCAGCTCGGTGCGAAACAAGCCGACCCCCTCGGCGCCGGAGCCGTCAAGCGAGGGCAGATCGGCCATCAGGCCGGCATTCATGTGCATCTCGACCGTCTGGCCGTCAAGGGTCGTGGCCGGTTTTTCCCGGATCGAGGCATAGCGCTGTTGCGCCTCGGCGCGCATCGCGATCTTGTCGCGGAAGGCGCTAACCACGGTCTCATCGGGGCGCAGGTGCACCAGCGCCTGATCGCCGTCGACCATGATCTGATCGCCGTTCAGCGCCTCGGTGGTGATCCGGGCGGCGCGCACCACCAGCGGAATGGCCAGCGCCCTTGCGACGATGGCGGCATGCGAGCCGACCGACCCCTCCTCCAGCACGACAGCGCGCAAGCCGCGCCCATATTCCAACAGGTCACCGGGGCCGATGTTGCGGGCGATCAGGATCGGGTCCGGCGGCATGTCGGCACCGGTATTGTTGCCCTGGCCGGTCAGGATGCGCAGCAGCCGGTTCGACAGGTCGTCGAGGTCGGACAGCCGTTCGCGCAGGTAGCTGTCCTGCGCCTGGGCGATCCGGTTGCGCGCCAGGCTCTGTTCTTTTTCCACCGCCGCCTCGGCCGAAAGCCCGCGCGCGATGTCCTCTTCCATCCGCCGCATCCAACCCTTGGAATTGGCGAACATCCGGTAGGCTTCGAGCACCTCGAGCTGCTCCTTGTCAGCCCCGCGCGACAGTTCCAGCATCTTGTCGACGCCGACGCGCAATTGCTCGACCGCTTCGTGCAGTCGCTCACCCTCGCGCTGCGGGTCCTCCGCGATCGGGTTGGTGACCACCACCCGCGGCTCGTGCAGCCAGACATGCCCCTCGGCCGCGCCCTCCTGTCCGCTGATCCCGCGAATCAGGACCGAGCGCTGATGCAGCGGCGACAGCGCCGCCCCCTCGCCCACGAAGGCACCCAGTTCGGTCATCTCGGCGATGACCATCGCAACCACCTCCAGCGCATAGACCTCGTCGGCGGAAAACACCCGCGCGTCGCGCGACTGCACCACCAGCACGCCCAGGGATTCACCCAGCCGCTGGACCGGGATGCCAAGGAAGGAGGAATAGCGTTCCTCTCCGGTTTCGGGCATGTAGCGGAACCCGGGCTCGGCCGGGGCATCGGGCGTGTTGACCACGCGGCCGGTGCGGGCCACCCGGCCGACCAGCCCCTCGCCCAGCCGCATCCGCGTGTGGTGCACGGCGCCGGCGTCCAGCCCCTCGGTCGCGCAAAGCTCCAGCGTCTCGGAATCGCGGAACAGGTAGACCGAGCAGACCTCGGTTCCCATGCTGTCGGCGATCAGATGAGTGATCTTGTCCAATCGGGTCTGGCCGGCATCGCTGCCCGCCATGACCTCGCGCAGCCGCTTGAGCAGCTTGCGACTTTCGCTTTCCGTGCCGTCGGGCATGGGCCTCGTTCACTATGCGGTGTCAGACCGCCCGAGAAAAAGGAACTCAGGCCGCCTTGTCCAGTTCGAAGGCATCATGCAGCGCCTGAACCGCAAGTTCCATGTATTTCCGGTCGATCAGCACGGAAATCTTTATCTCTGAGGTTGTAATGACCTTGATGTTGATCCCCTCATCGGAGAGCACCTTGAACATCTTGGCAGCCACGCCCGACTGGCTGCGCATGCCAATGCCGACGACGGAGACCTTGGCGACATCGGTATCGGCCACCAGTTCGGCATAGTTCAGATGGCCGTCCTGCTTGATCCTGTCCAGCGCCGCCTCGGCGCGGGCGACCTCGTTGGTTGGGCAGGAAAACGTCATGTCGGTGCGCCCCTCTTCCGAGATGTTCTGCACGATCATGTCCACGTTGACCCCCGCCTCGCTCAGCGCGGAAAAGATCGTGGCGGCGATCCCGGGCCGGTCGGCCACCGACAGCAGCGTCAGCTTGGCCTCGTCGCGGGAATAGGCGACGCCGTTCACAACGTTGGATTCCATGATATCCTCCTCGGCACAGACAAGCGTGCCCGCTTTGTCTGACTGTTCCTCGAAACTCGACAGCACCCGCAGTTTCACACCATAGCGCATTGCCAGCTCGACCGAGCGGGTCTGCAACACCTTGGCCCCGAGGCTGGCCAGCTCCAGCATTTCCTCGAAGGCGATCTTGTCAAGCTTGCGCGCCTTTGCGCAGATCCGCGGGTCGGTGGTATAGACGCCGTCCACATCGGTGTAGATGTCGCAGCGTTCGGCGCCGAAGGCGGCGGCAAAGGCCACCGCCGTGGTGTCCGACCCGCCCCGCCCCAGGGTGGTGATCCGCCCTTCGGGGCTCAGGCCCTGGAACCCCGCGACAACGGCCACCCGCATGCCCTCGGCGAATTTCTGGGTGATGTTCGCGGGCGGGATATCCACGATCCGCGCCGCCGAATGGGCGCTGGTGGTCTTCAGCGGCACCTGCCAGCCCTGCCAGCTGCGCGCCGGCACGTCCATTTCCTGCAGGGTCAGCGCCATCAGCCCGGCGGTCACGTTCTCGCCCGAGGAGACCACCGCATCGTATTCGCGCGCATCGAACAGCGGCGAGGTTTCCTCGACCCAGCCGACCAGTTCATTGGTCTTGCCGGACATGGCCGAGACGATGACGATCACGTCATAGCCCTTGGCCACCTCGACGCCGATGCGCTTGGCGGCGCGGCGGATACGATCGAGGTTGGCAACCGAGGTGCCACCGAATTTCATCACGAGGACGGGCATGCGCTTTTCCCTTGGTCCCGAAGTCCGGCGCGGTTTACGCGCAGCGTAGGCGCGGCGCAAGAGCGATGGCGTCACGCGTGCCGCCAGTTGTCCCTCGGAAACCATGGCCACAAGGGGCTGGGGAAACGGCAGGTTGGTGTCCTGGGCCGTGGCCGCCCCGGCAATCTCCTCAGGCGGGGTCATTCACGGGTGCAACAGGCCGGTCACAGCCCAAAGCGGAGCCAAAGAGCTCGCAGGAAGGCCGGATGCTCAGCGCTGGCAAGGGGCACGCAGGGCTTACGGGGTCAATCCACGCGCCCCCGGCACCGGCAGGCTTTGCCGCGCGGCGTCAATAGTGGCATTTGTCAAAAAAGAGAAACCCAACGCACCCCGCCAGGCCGGATTTCCGGGACGATAAAAACAATACTTTTTGCCTTACACGAAAAAACATGAGAATCATCCGTAATGTTTCATCGTGGATTTCTCATAGGGTTTCTTGCCGCCGACTGCATGTTCCTGGTTGTTCATGCGGTCTTCGGCCTTCTGACAATGCGAGGCGTTGTCGAGGTCTGGCCGGATTTTTTCAATGTAGACCGGGACTGGGGCGGCGGTGAAATCTTCAGCTATATCAAATGGGCATTGACTATCGGCGCCGTGGTTGCGTGTTTCATGAAAAGCCGGAAGCCGATATTTCTCGGGCTGGGTGGTCTGTTTCTTATCTGCCTGCTCGATGACAGTATCGGATTGCACGAGCGCGGCACCTTGTGGCTGGTCGACGAATTCACGATTTATCGGTACTTCGGAGCCATGCAGGGGGTTGTTGGTGAACTCATCGCCTGGGCGTCTCTGGGCATTCCGGCGGTTGCATGCCTGGGCGCAGGATGGTGGATGTCGAATTCCCGAGACAGGCGGTTGATTCTACCCGGATTGATGTTCTTCGCCGGGGTTGTGGTCAGCGCCGTCGGCATGGACGTGATACACAGCAGCCTTCCTGATCGCTCATTGGCGGCCGGACTCGTGGGCATGCTGGAAGAGGGCGGTGAAATGATCTTTCTCAGCCTGCTTCTGGCCTTTGTCTGGGGCTTGCTCCGGCGCGTTGATGACCTTCAAGAACAGGCAATCTGACGACCGTCTTGTCCGCGAACCGGCCTATCCGCGCGCCCTCAATAGGCGTGCGCGCGCCCGTCCCAGGTTTCGAAACAGCCGGTGTGCTCCAGATCCAGCGCGGCGAATCGGTCCACCAGCCCGTCGGCGGCCTGATCCACTGTGATCTCCGCCGCGGGCCCGCCCATATCGGTCTGCACCCAGCCGGGATGATAGATGCCCACGGCGATCCCCTCGCCGCGCAGGTCGGCAGCCAGGTTGCGCCCGAGGTTCAGCGCGGCGGCCTTCGAGGCGCGGTAGATGTAGCTGCCGCCCGGTGCGCGGCTGTGCGAGGCCATCTGCGACGAGATGATCGCGATCCTGGCACCCGGCGCCGCCCGAAGATTGGGCAGCAGCGCCTGCACGGTCAGGAACACGCCGGTGACGTTCACCGCAAAGCTTTGCGCCCACATCCCGGCCGGATAGCCACCCTCCAGTATCTGTCCCTTGTCCAGGTAGACCCCGGCATTGCACACCAGCAGATCGACCGGCTGCCCGACCAACCGCGCCGCCATGGCACGCTGCGCCTCCGGGTCGGTGACGTCGAGCGCGATTTCGGCGCTGCCGTCTCTGGCAGTGCCGGTCACCGCATGGCCGGCGGCGCGGTAGCGGTCGGCCAGCGCGCGACCGATGCCGCGCCCGGTGCCGGTGATCAGAACATGCATGGGTTCAGTTGGTCTTTCGGTTCGGGGTGAAAGGCAAGGGGGCCACGGGCACCCCGTCCTCGATCAGGGCGCGGGCGTCCTCGGCCCTGGCCTCGCCGTAGATCGGGCGTTGCGGCGCCGCGCCCTCATGGATGGCGCGGGCCTCGGAGGCGAAATTCTTCCCCACGTAATCCGAGTTTTCCTCGACCTTGCGGCGCAGTTCGGCAATGGCCTGCTCGGCCGGGCTGGCGGGCTGGCTCAGGGGGCGCTCGGGCGTCGAGTCCGGCGCGGGGTCGGCGGCCTTGCGCCCGGGGCTCACGCGCGGGGTCATCATCGCCTTTTCCACCTGGGCGCTGCCGCAGATGGCGCATTGCACCAGGCCCGCCGCGGCCAGTTTGTCAAAGGCCTCGGCGGATTTGAACCAGCTGTCAAAAGCGTGCCCCTCGGCACATTTCAAAGCGTATTGGATCATTCTAGGACACCATCGTGGGGTCTTGGATTAAATATCCACAGCATCGGCAAGATCAAGTGGCGTGGCGCGCGACGCTGCCAGGTGTTGCCAAAACGTACGGAATTCGCGGCGTTTCGGGGAGTTCGGATCCTGCGCCCCGGCGCCGCCCCGCTCAGCGCAGCGCTGGGCCCATGCGCGCGGCCAGTCCCGACACCAGCTCGGGGTGCGGGATGTCGGCGTCGATGGCCAGACGGCGCAGGCCGAAATGCACATGCGCCATTTCCCGGTAGTAGCGGGTGTAGAGATAATTGGTCCCCGCCCCGGTCACCGCGCCCAAGAGCGGCACGCTTTGCGCGGCGAGCTTCTGGCCCATCACGGCGGCCAGCCGGGGCGAGACACTGGCGATCAGTTTTTGCACCGTGCCGCCGGTCAGGGTGAGCCGCAGCGACAGGAACCCCAGGTCGGCGCCGTCGTCATGGGCCAGCGGCCCGGCGGCGGCAAAGACCCGGATGCAGTCGAACTGCACGTTCTCGGCGCCGGGATCGAACCCGGTTTGCGCCGCGACGCCCTGGATCGAGCGCAAGAGCACCGTGGTGGTCGCGGGCAGTTCGACCAGCGCGCCGGGCAGCCCGCCGAACCCGCCCGCTGCGCCCATCGCGGCGGTGGCGGCGATATCGACCCAGCCGGGCTGATCCGGGATCACCCCGCGGCTGCCTTGCGCGGTGCGCATGGCCAGCGTCAGCGCCCGTTCGGTCGCCACCCCCAACCCGTCGCGCAGCTCGGCCGGGAGCCTGTCAAGCAGCCCCTCGGCACGCCCGCCCAGCGCCGTCAGCAGGCGCAGCCCCGGCCCGCCCGCGTCGCGGTAGCGCGCGGCGAGCCGGTCCAGTTCCACCTCGGCATCGACCGGAGCGGTGTGAATCACGTCATTGGGCATGGGCCGTCGCCTCGTTGTCCATGCTTCAGAAGATTGGCACGCGCGGCGTGGAATTCAATCCCGCGCCCCGTCACACCCGGTCCAGCGGGTGACCGGCCCCCGCACCCCGGCCCAGGCGCCGGGCTCGAGCTCGCGGCCGAGGATTCGGTCGGGGTTGGTGGGCGGCGGCATCTCGACCCCGTCGAGGCGGGTGAAGCCGAAACGGCCGTAATACGGCGCGTCGCCCACCAGCATCACCCGCGCCCAGCCGCCCGCGCGAGCGGCGGCGAGCCCCTGGTTGATCAGCATCGCGCCCAGCCCCTCGCCCTGGTGGGTGGGATGCACGGCCACCGGTCCCAGCAGCAGCGCCGGCGCGTCGCCCACGCGCACCGGCCAGAACCGGATCGCGCCGGCCACGGTGCCGTCGCTGTCGCGCGCCACCATCGACAGGCCCGCCACCGGATCGACGCCGTCGCGCAAACGGTACGACGACAGCGCCTCGCGCCCTGGCGCGAAGCACAGGTCGTAAAGTGCCTCGACTTCCCACCAATCGGCGGGGCTTTCGGGTTGCAATGCGATCACCTGTGCCCAAGCCTCTCATTCCAAGCTGGAAATCGCCCTAGCACGACGTTACCCCTTGGGCAAACAACTGGAGACGCGCATGTTCTATCGCCCCGAGGACGGCCACGGGTTGCCGCACAACCCGTTCAACGCGATCATCACGCCGCGCCCGATCGGCTGGATCTCGACCAGGGATTCGCAAGGGGTCAACAATCTCGCGCCCTATTCCTTTTTCAACGGGGTCGCCTATACCCCGCCGCAGGTGATGTTCGCCAGCACCGGACAAAAGCCCGACCAGGAGGACAGCAAGGACAGTGTCGCCAATATCCGCGACACCGGGGTGTTCTGCGTGAACGTGGCCGAATACGCCCGGCGCGACGCGCTCAACGCCACCTCCGCCACCCTGCCGAAAGAGGTGGACGAGTTCGCCCATGCCGGGCTGACGGCGGCGGAGTGTTCGCAGATCGACTGCGCCCGCATCGCCGATGCGCCCGCCGCGCTGGAATGCCGGATGACGCAGATCGTGCCGCTGGAAGGGCAGAACAACGTGCTGGTGCTGGGCGAGGTCGTGGGCGTGCACATGCGCGACGACTGCATCCGCGACGGGCGGTTCGACGTGCGGGTATTCCAGCCGCTGGCGCGGCTGGGCTATCGCGACTACAGCCATGTGACCGAGGTGTTCGAAATGATCCGCCCCGACGACTGAGACGGGTTTTTCGGCCTGGGCGGTCTCCACCCTCAGAACAGCAGTTCGGCCACGGTGATCCAGACCGGCAGCGTCGCCGCGCTGAGCAGGGTGGATTGCGCGATCAGGGTCGCCACCAACTCGCGGTTGGCACCGAATCCCGCCGCCAGCACATGCGCCGCCGAGGCGGTGGGCAGCGCCGCGAAAAGCACCAGCACCGCGACCAGCGGCCCCGTGGCGCCGGTGATCAGCGCGGCCGCGCAGACCAGCGCCGGCAACAGCACCAGCTTGGTGCCGGTAAGCATCGCGCTGAACCGGTCGAGCCGCGCCAGCGCGCCCCAGTTCATCGTCGCGCCGATGGAAATCAGCGCCACCGGGATCGCCGCCTGCGCCAGCATCTTGAGCGGGGCCAGCACCGGTGCCGGAACGCTCCAGCCCGAGAGCCCGACGATCACCCCGGCGACGCTGGCCAGCAGGAACGGGTTGAGCGCCACCTTGACCAGCGTCGCCCGCAGCCCCAGCGCATTGCCGCGCGACAGCGCCGAGACCGCAAAGAGGTTGGCCACCGGCACCGCCATGCCCACCGTGACCGCCAAAAGCCCGGCGTCGGCGCGGCTGAGCGTGCCGACGGCGACAAAGCCCAGCGCGGTGTTGAACCGCCAGGCGGTCTGCCAGCAGCCGGCGAAATCGAGGAACCGCTGCGGCCCGAAGCGCCGGGCCAGCGCGCCCGCCAGCAGACCCGACAGCAGAATCGCCCAGACCAGCGGCGCGATGGCGATGACCTGCGCCGGGGCGATCGGCCGGCTGGAGGCGGCGACGAAGAGCAGCGCGGGAAACAGGATCTCGAAGTTCAGCCGGTCAAGCCCCTGCCAGGCGTTGGCCGACAGCCGGTTGCGCAGCATCCCGCCGAGGCCGACCAGCAGGAAGGAGGGCGACAGCCCCAGAAGGATGGTGAGAAAGACCAAGGAAAGCGCCTCCCGCGTGTCGTTGCAGGCGTTGTGGAACGAGCGCGCAGGCGAGGCAAGCCCCGAGCGCGATAATGCCGGTTCCTGTCGCCCGTCGGGGCGAGTGCCGGTTGCATCCGCCCCTGCCGTGGCTAATCTCTCCCGCGACAGACAGATGGGGCAAGCAGCATGACCAGAACCAAAATCGGCGTGATCGGTGGATCGGGCGTTTACGAGATCGAGGGGCTGGAGGACGCCCGCTGGGTCAGGGTGGACAGCCCCTGGGGCACCCCCTCGGACGAGATCCTGACCGGGCGGCTTGACGGCGTCGATCTGGCGTTTCTGCCGCGTCACGGGCGCGGCCATTACCTGAGCCCCACCGATGTGCCCTATCGCGCCAATATCGACGCGCTGAAGCGGCTGGGGGTGACGGACGTGATCTCCATCAGCGCCTGCGGCTCGTTCCGCGAGGAGCTGGCGCCGGGCGATTTCGTCATCGTCGACCAGTTCATCGACCGCACATTCGCCCGCGACAAGAGCTTTTTCGGCAGTGGCTGCGTCGCGCATGTGAGCATGGCGCATCCCACCTGTTCGCGGCTGGGCGATGCCTGCGAGACGGCGGCAAGGGACGCCGGAATCACCGTGCAT
>Ga0209475_10003550_pt1 | contig 14255 bp, 8 predicted proteins | sample tdDd471_FD_187128 | JGI IMG/M metagenome (GOLD analysis project Ga0209475, IMG submission 187128) | Marine sediment microbial communities from the Atlantic coast under amendment with organic carbon and nitrate - tdDd47.1 (SPAdes)... | ecosystem: Environmental > Aquatic > Marine > Coastal >... | reverse complement strand
CAGTGGCAAATCACCACCAGACATATTCATACAGGGGGTTCTTTTTTCCAATAAGTAAAAAATTATTGATTTTTACACAAAATCAATAGGGATTACTATGTCTATAATTTATTTAGGACGCTATTGATTATAAATGATTAATTTATGAAAATTATATGATAAGAAAGCTATTTATATTGCAATTTATTGTTTTTTTTACTCTGCTTAACTATGCACAAGCTGATGTAGTTTATAGTATTAGAATAAATAAGATTGATAAACGAGTAAGTACTAAAAACTTACACGGTGTTGATTATATTAATTCTAAGCAATTAGCAAATTCTATATTTAAAAATTATAAATTTGACAAAAAAGGAAATAAATTCACTAGTAAGGAATTTAATATTTCATTTATTCCAGGTTCGTTTTTTATTTTAGCTGATGATTGGTCAGGACCAAAAATCTCACAGATGAATCTGCCCGTATTAAATGTTTTCGGCGATAGTTACTTCCCACTTTTGGGGTTAGTTAGTGCTTTAGACTCCTTAGGGGTATATGATGTCAGCCTGAGCAATGATAATCATCATATTAATTTACAATCCAACAGATATTTTTCGTATGGTTCATTGCCTAAGTTACCTAAACTAAGAGTGTTGAGCAGAAATGATGCTGAAGTTGTAACTTATCAAGTGGGAAAAACTTATTCTGATATAACCCCATTTAAGGACGAATTTCTCTCTTCTGCAAACAAATTAGTAGAAAGCTTAAAAGAACTTAAACCAACTAAAAATATTATATATGTTAAAGATAAAAAATCAAAACAAAGTAATTTGAACCAAAAATATTTAGAAGAAATCAAGTCTAAAAAATCTAAATTTAATAAACCTTATAATATGCCCAAAGGATTAAAACGTAAGGAATTGGAAGAGGTAAAACAATCAAAAAACGGTGGTATGGAATAAATTATTTTTCACAAAATTTATTCTAAGATTGAGTTCATAATCATCTTATTTTATTTAACTCTCAAATAACTATTATTCATTCTCAAGTTTAGTCAATACTTTATTTAAGTAGAAGTATGAGATTGCTCCGACTATAATAGATGAAAAAACAAGTGCGTAAAATATCCCTTCCATCCCCATTTCTTTTTCTAATAGCCATGCCAATGGCACAAATAAAATAAAGACATAACCCAAAATTATATTCATACTAACTATAGGCTTTTTAAGAACATTAAAAGTAGTTGTAGCCATAAATATTATCCCTCTAAAAACGAATGATAACATAATAATATTAAGATATACACTCAAATATTCGATTACTTTTCTTTCTTCCCCTACCATTTTATCTCCTAATAATCTTGCTGCAAAAGTTTCCGCAATATAATCTGAGAAGAAATAGAAAATCAACATTGAAAATAAACTAAATACTATTGTATATAGATAAGAATAATTTAATACGCTCCGGATTCGTTGCCAATTATTTGCTCCCCAATTCTGTCCTATAAAAGGCCCTAAAACTGCAGAAAGTGCCATAAAGACTGATAAAACAATAGTCTCAATCCTTGAGCCAGCTCCGTAAGCCCCTACAGCTTCGTTCCCATAAGAAGCAATAAAACTTATTATTACAGCAAAACCAATTGGTGTTAATACATTTGTTATTATGGAGAATACACCTACGTGAAGTATTTGTTTTGACGAATCAATAAATCTTTTTAAACTAATATTCCCCAAATCGAGCATATCATATTTTTTTGTCAACACATAAGTTGCCCAAATAAATGCTGTAGCTCTTCCTCCTACTGTTGCAATAGCTGCCCCTTCCATTTCTAATCGTGGAAATGGTCCGTAACCAAATATTAAAAGAGGGTCAAAAATTAAGTTTACCAGCACAGCACCTAACATTATTTTACTCGGAGTAGTAGTATCTCCTTTTGCCCGAATTGCCGAATTACCAATCACTGGGATTACCAAGAACATAACTCCCAAATACCAAACGAACATATATTCTTTGACCAAAGGCAATTGCTCGGGGGTTGCACCGTATAAAATAAATATTTCTTCAAAGAATAGGAACCCTATTGTTACGAATAATCCAACTAATAGCAGCCCTAAGAATAAACTATCTGTTGTCAATTCTTTAACTTTTTGATGGTTTCCTTCTCCTATAGCTTTGGAAATTACAGCAGACGAGCCAGTTCCTACACCCATCGCTACACCAAATACAACAAATGCTATTGGGAAAATGATGGTCATTGCTGCAAGCTCTAAAGTGCCAAGTTGCCCAACGAAATACATATCAACCATACTAAAAGAAATTGCAAAACCGATACCTATTATCATTGGAATTGAATTTGTAAACAAAGTACGGGGTATATTACATGTTAAATAATCTTTTGCTAATTTGGACATTATTGTTTTCTTTCTTTAGGATTTATGACTACAAAACTAAAGTAATTTCATTTAAAAATTTATAGTAAATTATGGAATTTTTATAAATTTGGATTTTCTGTTACGAATAGTGTAATTATGTGTTATATTTGAAAATTAATTATAACTTTTTTTTAAAAATATTATGGAGAAATAAATGAAAAAATATATCAATTTATTTTTTGTTTTATTCCTAACAAGTTCATTGCTTTTTGTATCATGCTCAGATGATGATGATGACAATGATGATGACGGTGGAAACACAGATGTAAAAAATTACTACTACATGAGCGAAGGTTCTTATAGAATTATGATGAATGAAGATTCTGACAATAAAACTACTTACGATTCAGTAGCAGTAACTGGTATCGAAGCAGACAAAGACGGTAAAGAAGCAGTAGTAATGTCATCTTTTACTAGTGATACTGATGGTTCATTTTCCGACGTTAGTACTAATAATTATTATAGTGCAGACGGCAAAAAACTTTATGTTCATGCAGACTTCTTTTCAGCTCAGATGCAGGCTATTTCTGATATCGTTGATTTAGGTCTGACTTTTGAAAACTGGTATTTAGTTGCCGATGAAGATGGTTCATCTTGGAATATTTATACTAAGGCACTGACTGACCAGGTAGTAAATTATGATATTTTTAGTTTTACTATTACTGGGAACTTTACAATTCAAGGTACGAATGGTGGGACCGAGACAATTACTGTGAATGGCAAAGACCATGAAGCATTAAAAATGAACTTTTCTTTGGGCATGAAAGATGCTGATGTTTCTTTAGCAACAGCAGATGGAAAATTAAATCTAAATACAGAAATTACGAATTATTTTGTAGATGGAATTGGAATTGTAAAAACTAAGACATCAGCAGCTCATTTGAAAGTTGAATTATCAGCTCTTGGTCAAACTCAAGAATTGATTAATGAAGAAATACTTGGCGGTTCTACTTCCACTTTGATTAGAACAAATTTACCAATGACAGAATAACACATTCTGTTTTTTAAATTTATTATTGATATAAATTTAATAATAAATATTTTTTAAGTCGTTTAATTACTATATTAAACGACTTTTTTATTAAATGAACAAATTCCAATGAACAATGTACTTATTACTGGCGGCACAGGACTGATAGGTCATGAACTATCTAGTTTACTTATTAAAAATGGCTATTCAGTTTCAATATTATCAAGAAGTAATAAAAGAAATAAGGACCAGATAAAATATTTTCAATGGGATATAAATACAGGAAAAATAGATTTACAAGCATTCAATAATGTCAATTATATTATTCATTTGGCTGGAGCAAATATTGGAGGCCATCGTTGGACAGAAGCAAGGAAAGAGGAGTTAATAAATAGCCGAATCAAATCAACAAAATTATTATTTGATACTGTAAAGAATAATAAAATAGAACTAAAATCATTTATTTCTACATCTGCAATTGGTTATTACGGCGGTATAAGTTCTAAACAAATATTGACTGAAAATGACGATAATGGTAAAGATTTCATAGGACAACTCTGCAATAATTGGGAAGATGAATCTTTAAAATTTGAATCAATTGGAATAAAAACAGCAATTCTTAGAAATGGTATTGTTCTGTCAAACAAAGGTGGAGCATTGATGAAAATGATGAAACCAGTCAAATATGGTATAAATGCCGCAATTGGTTCTGGAAGACAATATATGCCATGGATACATATAAAAGATTTATGTAAAATGTATATATTTGCCATAGAAAATAAATTAGACGGAATATTTAATGCAGTATCTCCAGAGCATATAAGTAACTATAATTTTTCAAAACAACTATCCAAATCAGCTAATAAACCATTTTTTATGCCGAATATCCCAGCTTTTATAATGAAAATATTATTTGGCGAAATGTCTATTATATTGCTTGAGGGTAGTAAAATTAGTTCCCAAAAGATTATTAATACTGGTTTTAAATTTGAATTTACTTCATTAGAAGAGTGTTTGGTAGATTTAATTGATTAGAAACTCTATTAGGATTTCTTCGAAATTCATATAATATCATTCTTATTTTTTTCTTTATTCTTTATTTTCATCTTTATTCTCAATTTCTATAGGAGTTTTCACTTCAACTAAGACCGTACGGCAATAAAATCTACCTTCGGGCAAATCATTATCAAAAGGTAGATTAGACGACCCCAAACCCACTACTTTATCGAATGTGTATCCAGGCTTTAACCGTTTAATAAAAGTTTCTACACTTTGAGCTCGCTGAAGTGATAAGTTCTTATTATATTTCATTTCGCCTAATCTATCGGTCGAACCTCTTATCTCCGATTTGGAATTCGGATGAATTGAAGTTTGGATAAACTTTTTAATCATCGTAGCATTTTCCTTATTTATATCTGACCTATCAAAATCAAAAACTATTAAATTTAACCGCCCTACTTCAAATTGGTTTTGAGATTTTTTATAAGGGATTTTTACCTCTTTTACCTCATCTTCTTGTCCCACTTTAGAAAGTGTTAACCTCGCAGTTAAAAGTTTATTTCCCAAATTTTTATTGGCTAATTCAGAAATCAAGTCATTATCAAAAGAAATTACTCTATCCCCGTTCATTTTCCCAGAGAATACTTTCTTGGCAAGCACTTCATTTTCATCTAATAACTCTAATTTCATTTCTCCATCTTTTTCCCAGTTCGTTTCCACATTATAGTTCAGAGCGTCTTTATTAGTACTATATTCTAAAAATTTAGAATGTTGTACTGGTTTTAATATCTCAGGATTTTCCGTAATGATTTCAACCCTTCGATTTTCTTGAAAACCTTCTTCATAAACAACAGAAGTAAATAAAGCAGGGATATCATCATATATTAATGTAATTCTGTCTTGGTCAATATCCCATTGGTCAACAAAATAGTCAGAAATATTTTCGGCACGTTTCTGTGCTATCTCCATTCTTTGTGCAAGCGAATCAAATTCTGTTCCGTCTGAATATCCTTTGAGAGTTATTTTAGCATCTGGATTATTTTTAAGTCTATATCCGACAAGGTCAAGCATTTGATAATAAATACCTAAAGTACTTTTTGGTAAGTTATCTCTATCGAATGCATCTTTGTTTTGGTGATATACATTTCTAACTTCAGCACTATTTATATTGAAAAATATATACGGCAGGATAGGATAAGTCTGAGTAACAATTGTTTCCATGGTGTTAATATAATTTCCAGAAAATTTTACTATATTTTCTGTGTTTGTTATTTCTGGAATTATATTTTTTTCTAATTCTTCTGGCTCTGGCTCCGGTATAAATTGTTCTTCTTCCTCTGGTTCTGGGATTTCTGTATTAAACAAATGCTGGATACCAATACCAAATCTAAATACATCACTCTTCCAAGTAATTCCAGAAACAGGTGAGTTAAGTCCATATCTAAAAGTTACTTCAGGACTTACAAAAGTATTTTCAGCTATTTCTAAATCTCCAGTTAAGCTAAAGTTCAAGCCGTAATTTGTACCGGCTTTATCCAAAGAGCCTTGCTGAATAAAATTTACTTTCTTTTGGTCTGGAAAAAGTACATGAGAGGGTGAAACAACTTCATCATAATTAGAAAAATCTGAATTAAATATTGGGTTACCTGCTTCCCAACCAACTCTGATAAAAACTGGAATATCACCTATACTATTGGGGATAAATTCGAGCGTGGAAACAAAACCAAGTGGGTTTACTTTAACCCCAAAATCAAAAAGAAGATAATCCAATGACCCTTCATAAGTTTGCTCACGAATTAATGGTTCGTATTGTCCTGTTTTATCATTATATACATTAAAATCCTCAGACACATGACCGAATTTAAGAGGTCTTTTCTCATAAAAAACACGAAGCTCAGGGATTACCCAATTATTAAAAATATCAAATCCGAAGTTTGCACCGAAATAAAAAGACTTCATGTTTGAAGTTTTATAATAACCGCAATCAAATGCCCCTGGTATTACAGGAATTTCAGCGTCAGAAATAATATTATTTAAGCCACCAAATAAACCCAATGTATATGGAGACTTGATGAACCTAGTGTCAGTAGTCGTATTTTTTTTAAAATCATTATCTAAAGAAGTCGAGGTTAAAGTATCATTCGCATTATAATTTTCCGAAAAAACACGGCTACTTATAAAAGAACATTTTAAAATTATTATAACTAATAAATATCTAAATATTAATAGTATTTTATCCATAAATCCGTTTATTATTTGCAATAATACTCATATAGAGCTATAATATACAATATTTAATAATACTAAAAAAATATATTCTTATCTTTGTAAATCAAATAGAAAATTAATCTTAGAAATAAATTAACAGGTTATTATGCTTATAAAAAAAATAGCTATAATTCTTTGTATTCTTTCGCTCACTTTAATATTACAGGCAGAAGAAACAAAAAAAGATGATAAAAAAGTAGAAACATCTACTTTTTCTAATTTAAAATGGCGTTCAATTGGTCCAGCAATTGCATCAGGACGTATTATTGATTTTGCTGTAAACCCAGATGATTACAATGAGTTTTATGTTGCTGTTGCTTCTGGTGGAGTTTGGAAGACCACTAATAAGGGAACAACATTCCAACCAATATTTGATAACTATGGCTCATATTCAATCGGTTGTGTAGAAATTGACCCTAATAATAAAAATACAGTTTGGGTCGGTACAGGTGAAAATAACTCACAACGTGCAGTTTCTTATGGCGATGGGATTTATAAATCTATAGACGGTGGAAAATCTTTTAAAAATATGGGATTAGAAACATCTGAACATATTGCGAAGATATACATAGATGAAAGAAATTCTGATGTAGTTTTTGTTGCAGCCCAAGGACCATTATGGCGAAAAGGGGGCGAAAGAGGATTATACAAAACGACAGATGGCGGAGAAAATTGGGAACTAATATTAGGACCAAATAAACCAGAAGAAATATCTGACAATACCGGCGTATCTGACCTAGTAGTTGACCCACGAAACCCAGATATTATGTACGCTTCTACCTATCAACGAAGAAGACATGTTTACACTTTAATTAATGGCGGTCCAGAAGGTGCTGTTTATAAATCAACTGATGCCGGGACCACTTGGAATAAACTCACAAATGGTCTCCCTGGTGGCTTAGTTGGAAGAATTGGCTTAGCTATTTCACCAGTAAATCCAGACTTTGTTTATGCAATCGTAGAAGCATCTGAAGGAAGAGGTGGTTTTTTCAAATCTCAAGACCGAGGAGCTTCCTGGACTAAGAAAAATTCTAAAATATCATCTTCAGCTCAGTATTATCAAGAAATAATTTGCCATCCAAAAGATGTTAATACTGTTTATTCACTTTCTACTTATACTTCATATACAACCGACGGTGGTACAAATTGGGTTAGTTTGGGTAATAATGAAAGACACGTTGATGACCACGCATTATGGATAAACCCAGAAAATCCTGACCACTTTTTAATAGGTGGTGATGGTGGAGTATATGAAACATTCGACCATGGTAAATACTATAGATTTTTTGAAAACCTCCCTATTACTCAATTCTACAGAGTAACAGTAGATAATGATTATCCATTCTACAATGTGTATGGTGGAACTCAAGATAATAATACTTTAGGTGGTCCGGCAAGGACACAAAATCAATATGGTATTATGAACCAAGATTGGCGTTTCACTGTTGGTGGCGATGGTTTTGAAACAGTAGTGGACCCTAAAGACCCAAATATTATTTATTCCCAACCACAATATGGCGTTTTAGTACGCTACGATAAAAAGTCTGGTGAAATAACATTGATAAAACCAAAAGAAGAACTTGGCGAAGAGCTAAGATGGAATTGGAATTCCCCCGTGATCATCAGCCCGCATGACCATAAAACATTGTATTTTGCTGCAAATAAACTATTTAAAACTACTGATAGAGGTCATTCATGGACTAAGATTTCCGAAGACTTAACACAGCAAATCGATAGAAATAAATTAGAAATAATGGACAAAGTTTGGGAACCAGAAGCAGTAGCTAAAAATGCCTCAACTTCTCTTTATGGAAACATAGTATCATTAGACGAATCTCCTTTGAAACAGGGGTTAATATATGTAGGAACAGACGATGGATTAATCCAAGTTACTGAAGACGACGGAAAAACATGGAGAAAAATATCAACATTTCCAACTGTTCCAGAAACTACTTATGTTTCAGATATTGCTGCAGATTTATTTGATGAAAATACCGTTTACGCAACATTTGACAATAGAAAAAGAGCAGATTTTAAATCATATATAATCAAATCGACTGACAAAGGAAATACTTGGATATCAATTTCAGGTAATATGAATGATGAAAAACAATTACAAACAGTTCATACCATTGCCCAAGACCACGTAAACCCCAATCTATTTTTTATAGGAACAGAATTTGGTGTCTATACTTCATTAGATGGTGGTAAAAAGTGGTTGAAATTCTCAAATGGAATGCCTACGATTTGCATAAAAGACTTAGATATACAAAGAAGAGAAAATGATTTAGCGGTTGCTACTTTTGGTCGCTCCTTCTATATATTTGATGACTACTCTGCTTTGCGAACAACAAGCGAAGAATTATTACAAAATGAAGCTCATATATTCCCAGTAAAAGATGCTTGGAACTATATCCAAGACCGTTCATTTGGCAGACATTCATTAGGCGAAACATTTTATAGAGCCGAAAATTACAAATTGGGTGTAGTATTTACTTATTATTACAGAGACTCATACAAAACATTGAAGTCCAAAAGAGTTGAAGAGTATAAAGACGAAAATAAAACTTATGCAGACTATCCAACTTGGGACGAACTAAGAGAAGAAGACAATGAAGAAAATCCTTATTTAATTTTTATGATAAAAGATTCTGAGGGTAATAATGTTAGAAGACTTACCGCATCTGCTTCCGCAGGACTACAAAGACTTCATTGGGATTTGAGATATAATGATTTTAGTTCTATAACAGAAAAAACTGACCCTAATAAAAACTCAGCTTTCCCTGTATTGCCTGGCAAATATTCAGTTTCAATGTCTATAAATGAAGACGGAATAGTAAGAGAGCTAACAAAACCAGTAGAATTTGAAGTGAAAATGCTTGAGAATACTACTTTGCCTGCTACAGATTTGACTGCCCTAAATAATTTCAGAAATGAAGCATTTGAAGTAAGAAAAAACCTAAGCGGTACAGATTTATTTCTAAGGGAAGCAAAAAACAAACTAAAACTATATGAAAACATAGTTCATGCACTTCCGAATACCTCAAATAATATGTTCAAAGATTTGGAATCTATCAAAAAAGATATTTTTGATATAGATTTTATAATGAACGGCGATAAAACAAAATCAAAAAGAAACGCCAATCAAACTCCAAGCCTAAACAACAGAATGGGCGACGTACTTTGGGGATTTTGGTTCTCAACTGGTAAAATCAGCGAAACAAACCACAGAGTTTTGAGAATAATAAAGTCTGAGTTCAAAAAAGTATATTCACAAATAAAAAGTCTGGACTTAAAACTCAACCAGATGGCTGCCGAATTAGAAAAAGCAGGTGGCCCATGGACACCAGGTAATATTCCGAAACTAGATTAATAGATAATTTATATTGCAATATCAAATTAAATTGCTATCAATTCCTGTAATTGATAGCATTTTTATTTAGTGTCAATATTAATTGCTTAAAACTCAATTCCAATTTTATACCCTCTTGCATCTAAAGAAGGATTGTTGCTATGGTTCATGCCTTTTCCATTTGAAATATGCAAGTCATTATATTGAAATGATATATTAAAAAGATTTGAAATATTATATTTCACAGCCAATCCCCAAAGTCTATAATAATTAAATCTCGTACCTTTTTTAGGAAAAGATTCCGAAAAATATATACCACCTCCACCATATTCGTAATTAAAAGTAATATTTTTATATTTAAAAAAGTCCCAATTTACTCCAGCTCCTATTCCGGACCCAAAATGATTTTCATTTGTGTTGATTGGATACAAAATAATTAACTTAGCATTTAAACTCACCCTATTAATTATTTCCTTAATATAGTCAAAATTCAAAGAAATAATATTTGGTTGTTCTTTATTATAATTTTGATAATATGTTATACTCAAAATATTATTATGTTGACTAGTAATTCTCATTTGTTTAAAAACACTTATAAACCCATAATAATCAAGATAAAGTGATAAATTATAGAATGAATTAGTATAACCCCCGCTTAAATGATTTCTAAATGAATAATTTAATTCTGTTCCAAGAAATAAAAAATTATTAATTCTATATGAGCTACCGATATTAAAATCAAGTATATATCCATTATCACCATTTAATATATTTATAAATTCAAAACCATATTTAGAGCCAATATCAATAAAATAATTCCATTGATTCTCAACTGTCCAATAAGAAAAATTTACACCTACTAAGTCAGCCCCGTACTTCTTATTATTATTTAATGATTCTAACTTTGGACTTATACCAAAATAATTATTATCATTTCCTTCATACATAATATAAGACAAAGCAAAACCAATTCCTCCTATATAGTCTTCATTTATATCATCTAAAGAAAACCATGTTTTACCACTAAGAAAAATATCATCTGAATAAGCATATCTGGTGAGAATTTCAGCTCCCTTACTTCTATTATTTGAAGTAACATTTGGTAAAGTTTGAAAACCTATATTTATTTCAGATTCATCAGGTTTTAATTTTTTTGAAGGTAATTTGCTTGATGGACTATAAACTAAGTTACACCCATAAATACAAAAGCAAATTAAAAAAATATATATTTTATTCATAATTTAAGAAATAATTGGACTGTAAACTTTTATACGATATAAGAAGGATATTGTTTTGTAGAATTACAATATTTGAAACCTTTTTCCAATTAATGTTTATATCTATTGTTTTACCTTAGGGTATATATATACAAGTAAATTAGAGTTAAGACATTAAAATTAAATAATATTTGTATTTTTTTTAAAAAGTATTTGTCAAATTGACATAATTAATATAAATTATTATTCTTAAAAATCTCAATACTATAAGTTTGTGTAAAAAATTGCACACTTATAGATTAAAATAAAAGAATAAATATTGTATAAATAAAGGGTTTAAAGAACTTATGAAGAAAGTTTATTACGGTATCATATTGCTTGCTTTGGCAGGTGTATTTATGCCTCTGGTGTTAAATGCAGCAGACATATTTGAAGGAAAAAAAATAAAGATTATCAATCTTAAAAGTGTTATAAATCATGAAAAAGTAGATTATGCTCCTACTATTTCCGCCGATGGTAAAACATTATATTATGTATCAGATAGACCAGGTTCTGTTCTAAATGATGATGATGAGCTTACTCACGATTTCTGGGTAGCTAAAAAAGAAAATAGATTAGATACAATATTTGCTGAACCTTTTAACTTAGACCCTTCAGGTGGTACAGACGCTGTAAATACCATGTTTCACGAGGGTGCTGCTTCGATTGCTGCAGACAGACAATCGTTATACTTCACAGCATGTGAAAGACCCGGTGGCTTAGGCTCATGTGATATTTATAAAACTTCTATTGACGGAGATAACTGGTCAAAACCATTTAACTTAGGTAGAAATGTAAATTCTAAATATTATGAAACACAACCTTCGATTTCGGCTGACCAGTCAAGAATTTATTATATATCTACTCGACCTGGTCCAAATTCAGATGGCGATTTCTTAATTGAAAATTATGATATCTGGTATGCTGATTATGATATGGATATGGAAGAATGGATGCCAGCTAAAAATTTAGAAGCTATTAATACTCCAGGTACTGAAGCTTCTCCATTTATTGGTGCCGATGGTGTAACCCTTTTCTTCGCTTCAAATGGTCATGAGCCAAACTTAGGTGGATTAGATTTTTATGTAACTAAACTAAACCCTGCAGATAATTCATGGTCAGAAGTACAATCACTTGGCGACCAAATAAATACAGAAGCAGACGAACAATTTATTTCATTGCCTGCATCTGGTGATATTATTTATTTTGCATCTACAAGAACTGATATAGAAGGTTACCAAGGCAATTTAGATATCTTCATGGCTTTTGTTCCTTCTTTCTTTAAAGCTGTAAACGTTAAAGGTACTGTTGTTGATGAATGTTCTGGTGATTTTATTCCAGCTGAAATTTCAATATTTAACCCAGTTACCAACAAAGTTATATTGAAAGATAGTGTTACTTTCCAAAAACCATTGTTCGAGAAAATATTGTCCAACGATGCTTATGGAAATCCTGAAGATTCTATAAAAGTAGTAAACTTAGAAATTACTGCTAAAAATGATAAATATGGCACAAAAAAATATATCCAAAGAGTAGAAAAACCAGAAGCAACTCAAGACGAATCTGAGGAAGGTGCAGTTGCGATAGAATATGAAGTTAAAATCTCTTTAGGGCAACGTCCTAACATTATTTCTGATATAGCAGAATCTGAGTATGTTCAATCTAATAGCGACAACCCAGAATGGTCTGGTTTCAATGGCTTAGTTATGAAAGAAACACAAACTTGGGACTTATACCCATTACTTAATTATGTATTCTTTGACGAAGGTTCTACTACTTTACCAGATAGATATATCCCACTTACAAAAGATTATATCGCAGGATTTAACGATACAACCATCGAAGGTGGTACTTTAGACAAATATTACCACGTACTAAATATTTACGGATACAGACTAAATCAAAATCCAGATGAAAAAATTACTTTAGTAGGTTGTAATGACAACGTTACTCCTGCCGAAAAAGGTAAGAAAAAGACTTTGTCTAATGACAGAGCGATTACTGTAAGAGACTACTTAAGAGATGTATGGAGTATTTCAGAAGATAGAATGAAAATCCAATACAGAGATTTCCCAAAGACAAAGTCTAATCCGAGAGATTCAATGGGTTGGGAAGAAAATCGTAGAGTAGAAATACTTTGTGATAATTGGGAAGTTACAAAGCCAGTATTTGAAGTTGGCTCAGTTATAGCACCACAACCAGTTCAGATGGAATATATCCTAACGAATGGTATTGAAGACGGTCTGATTGCAAGCAGAAGAGTAGAAATTACAAAAGATGGTCAACCATGGAATACATTAAAAGATTTAGGAGTTGAATCTCCATCAGTAATTTGGAACTGGCAAAATAGTGCAGGCAAATACCCAAGTAGTGAAGGCAAATTTGAAATAAAATTAATAGTAACTACAAAGTCTGGTGCTGAGTGTATCTCTGACCCAATCGAAATTCCAATTAAAATGGCTCTTACAAAAGGTCAAGATATTGCAAAAGGTACAGAATATACCGACGAGAAATATTCTTTAATCTTATTCAAGTTTAACTCTTATGACCCAGGTAAATTAAATGATAGAATTATGTCAGACTATGTCTATAGTAGAGTAAAACCTACTACAAAAATCCAAATTATTGGACATACAGACATAATTGGTTTGGACAAGACCAATTTAAAACTATCTAAAAATAGAGCTGGCTCAGTAGTTAAAGGAATTAACAGACAATCAAAAAAGAAATATGAAAGCTTAGATTCCAAAGGTGTTGGTGAAGAAGACCCATTGTTTACAAACGATTTGCCTGAAGGCAGATTCTACAATAGAACAGTACAAGTGTTAATCCAAACTCCACTAAGTGAGTACAAATAAGAAATAAGTTTAAGGATATATATTTCTTATGTATCGTCCTAAATTTAGTTGTCAAAATTAAATTAAAAAATATTCCCTACCAAAAGATTTTGGTGGGGATTTTTATGAATATTTTCTGGTGTCTTAAAATTTAAAGATAAA
>Ga0209475_10003548_pt1 | contig 14258 bp, 15 predicted proteins | sample tdDd471_FD_187128 | JGI IMG/M metagenome (GOLD analysis project Ga0209475, IMG submission 187128) | Marine sediment microbial communities from the Atlantic coast under amendment with organic carbon and nitrate - tdDd47.1 (SPAdes)... | ecosystem: Environmental > Aquatic > Marine > Coastal >... | reverse complement strand
GGCCCACAACCTCATCCGCAGAGCACCCGGCAAAGACTCACTAAGGCTTCGAAGAAAAACCGCAGCCTGGGACGATGACTTCCTCGCCAGCCTCATCGCAGCATGATCCCTTCACCCGATTCCCCTGGGCTGTCGGGACCGTTTCTCTTCGGGAAGTCCAAATCGGGCTTTTCCCTCGATGCTTTACGTCTCGCCGCGATATCCCGAAGCGACAACGTAGGATTCCGCTGAATCGGGGCGGCTGGCCGGGGGTTTGGCGTGTTTGACGACCTTGAACCGGCGCTTCATGTCGGCCAGGAGATTGTTTTCCGTGCCGCCCTTGAAAACCTTGGCGATAAACACGCCTTCAGGAGCAAGGATTTCGTAGGCGAATTCGAGGGCGGCTTCGACCAGTCCCATGATTCGCAAATGGTCGGTTGGTGGATGACCGGTGGCAGGCGAGGCCATGTCGGACAGCACCACGTCGACCGGACCGCCTAGCGCCTGTTTGATCCGCTCGGGCGCTTCCGGGTCCATAAAGTCCATGTGAATAATCTTGGCGCCGGGCAGCGGTTCCATTTCCGAAATATCGAGCCCGACGACCTGGGTTTCGTCTTCGTCGGTGGCGCCAACCTTTTCGACAACCACTTGCGTCCAGCCGCCGGGGGCCGCGCCAAGATCCAGGACCCGCTTTCCTTTTTTCAAGAAGTGGAATTTCTCGTCCAGCTCGATCAGCTTGAATGCGGCGCGAGAGCGGTATCCGAGTTTTTTCGCTTCAAGCACATAGGGGTCGTTTAACTGGCGTTGCAGCCAGCGAGTGGAAGACAGTTTGCGGCCACGGGCGGTCTTTACCTTCACATGGAGATTCCGCGAGCCGCTGCCTTTGCGGCCGCCTTGCGAACCACCCCGTCCTTGTCCCGATTTTTCCGCCATTAGTTTGCCGCCTGTCTCTTTCGTGTTTCTGCGGAGGCCTGTCTGTCACGGCGGTCGGCGAAAATCAACTCGTTGATGATTCCTTCGCGAATGCCCCGATCCGCAATCCGCAAATTTCCGACCGGCCAAAGTTCGCAAACCGCTTCTAGGATTGCGCATCCCGGAACGACGAGGTCTGCCCGGCTGGGCCCGATGCAGGGATTGGCCGCCCTGTCGTGAAAGTCCGTGTCGGCCAGTTCGCGGCAAACCCGTTTGACGTCGTAAAAGTTCATGCTCAGGCCGTCGACTTTGGAGCGGACGTAATGGGGGAGTTTTAGATAGGCCGCGCCCAACGTGGTCACCGTGCCCGATGTGCCAAGCATTTGAACCTGGTTTTTAGCAATCAACTCGCCGATCCGGTTGGCTTTTTCAAAGGGAGCGAACTGCCGTTTTATTTCTTCGGTCATTTGCCGATAGGTCGCGGGCGCGATTCTGTCGCCGCCGTATTTTTCGCAAAAGGTCACCACGCCTTCGCAGAGCGACATGACGTCGCGGACCTTTGGGGTGGTCCGGTTGGCGAGGTCGACCCAAGCAACCTCGGTGCTGCCGCCGCCGATATCGAAAACGATGGCATTGGCCGGTTCGGCGGCAAGAAGTGGGGCGCATCCGGCGAGAGTGAGGCGGGCTTCCTCCTCAGGCGGAATGATTTCCACACTCAGACCGGTCTCGTCGATGACTTTTTCGAGGAACCCTTTGCAATTGGCGGCGCTTCTGCAGGCCGCCGTCGCAACATTGCGGGATGCGCGGACGTTGTGATGGCGCATTTTATCGGCGCAGATCGCCAGGGCTTCAACGGTCCGTTCCACGGCGGTTTCGCACAGATTGCCGCTTTCGGTGACGTCTTGCCCCAACCTGACGGTACGGGAGAAGGAATCAATAACCCTGAAGCCGTTGCGCGTCGGGACGGCAATCAGCATCCGGCAATTGTGCGTGCCGAGATCAATGGCGGCAAAGGTTGGTTTTTGCCCGCCGTCTCCGCCGCGTTTGCGTGTCCAGTGTCGACCGTTGCGCCGCATGGCTGGCCCATCGTCCTTTTGTTTTTCTGTTGAGCTTCGTATGTCACGATGCCGTCATCATTGATACCCGATTTATCCGGGAGAGACAAAACTAAGGTGAAAGCGACCATTTTTTTGACTTGGCGTGCCGCAATCACTGCGCTATATCCTCGCCACAACCAAGATGGGGTGTCGCCAAGCGGTAAGGCAACGGATTCTGATTCCGTCATGCGCAGGTTCGAATCCTGCCACCCCAGCCAAAAACAAGGGTCCCAGCCGGGGCCCTTTTCTTTTGGCCTGCGTTGCCATGGTTTGCGAACGGTGCTAGGCCTATGGTCGCAATTCGGTCTGGGGGGCGTGGGGCGGCCATGAAAAAAGGGCGGCGGCAAAGAAATAAATTCAAAGATGCATTGATTGCCGGGACGGTATGTCTCGTTGCCATCGGTAGTATCTTGTATTTTGTGCCCCGGTTTTTGTCAGGCGACAAAGAAGCGGGAGGGCGCATCGTCCGTATTGAACCGGTCAATATCCAGATTGGTTCCTCCGGTACGGGGCATCGCGAAACGCTTCGCCTTTCGGTTCGTATCGGCGTTTCGGGCGTTCGCGATACCGAGGCCGTTTGCCGTTTTGCCCCGCATGTGATCGAGCGGATTCAGGGCTATATCCGACAAGAAACCGGTAAAGGCGCCGTAAGTTTGGACGCCGTGGTCAAGAACGCGGAGCAAGAGGCGCAAGAAGAACTGATTGGCCATATCGGAGCATCCAAAGTGCTGTCTCTTCGGCTCGTCAAAGGCGAGCAGACGGCCAAGGGGGTCCGGTTCCCGAAGCCGCCGCCCAATACCGTTACCTGCGGAACGTAAAACCAAAGCCGTTCCTATTCGGGCGATTTTCTCCTTTAGCTTGACGCCCGCGCTGCAATGGGTAAGACAGTGCTTAACCTGTCAGAACTCCATTTTATTTTTAAAGTGAGCCGGATATGAGCGACGCCGTCGAAAAAACCGAAGAAGAAGGTCCCGTCGATTTCGTCCGCGCCATCGTGCGCGGCGACATTGAAGCAGGGCGCGTACAATCGGTCGTGACCCGGTTTCCGCCGGAACCGAACGGTTACCTTCATATTGGTCACGCCAAGTCCATTTGCCTCAACTTTTCATTGGCCCAGGAGTTCGGCGGTAAATGCCATCTGCGCATGGACGATACCAACCCGGCAAAAGAGGAAATGGAGTATATCGAGGCTATCAAGGAAGACGTCCGTTGGCTGGGCTTCGATTGGGGGGACAACCTATTTTATGCATCGGATTACTTTGAGCAGCTTTACCTGTGGGCCGAACACCTGATTGAGCAGGGAAAGGCTTACGTTTGCGAGTTGAACGCCGAGCAGATGCGCGAATACCGTGGGACGCTGACCGAGCCCGGAAAGGAAAGTCCTTACCGCAATCGGTCGGTTGAGGAGAACCTCGATCTGTTCCGACGGATGCGGGCCGGTGAGTTCAAGGAAGGCTCGAAGGTTTTACGGGCGAAGATCGACATGGCGGCGGGCAATATCAATATGCGCGACCCGGTGATGTATCGGATCATCCACGCGGCGCACCCGAGAACCGGAGACGCTTGGCATATTTATCCCAGCTACGATTTCGCTCACGGTCAGTCGGATGCGATCGAAGGGATAACCCATTCGATTTGCACCTTGGAATTTGCCGATCACCGGCCGCTTTACGACTGGTTTATCGAAAATTTGCCGGTGCCGGCGCGGCCCCGCCAGTATGAGTTCGGGCGTTTGAACCTCAACTACACGGTTCTCTCCAAGCGGCGGCTGATCCAGTTGGTGACCGAAAAGCATGTCCATGGTTGGGACGACCCGCGTATGCCGACGGTTTCGGGTATCCGCCGCCGGGGCGTGCCGCCGGAAGCCATCCGCGAATTTGCGCGTCGGATCGGGGTGACCAAATCGGACGGGGTGGTCGAGATGTCCTATCTCGATTTTTGCACCCGCGAGTTTCTCAATAAGAACGCTTTGCGCCGGATGGCCGTTCTCGACCCCTTGAAGGTGGTGATCGAGAACTACCCGGAAGGGCAGAGCGAAGAGCTTGATGCGGTCAACAATCCGGAAGACGAAGGGGCGGGCGTCCGCAAGGTGCCGTTCTCAAAGACGCTCTACATCGAGCGCGAAGATTTCATGGAAGATCCGCCCAAGAAGTTTTTCCGTTTGGCGCCGGGCCGCGAGGTGCGGTTGCGCTATGCCTATTACGTAACCTGCACGGACGTCGTCAAAGACGAGGCCGGGGAAATCGTTGAGCTCCGCTGCACCTACGACCCTGCCACCAAGGGCGGCGACTCGCCTGACGGACGGAAGGTCAAGGCGACCCTGCATTGGGTGTCCGCCGACCATGCCGTTCCCGCCGAAGTGCGCCTCTACGACCACCTGTTCAAAGAGGAAGAGCCCGGAAAAAACGGCGATTATTTGGACGATCTTAATCCGGACTCTCTCAAGGTCATGGAAACCTGCTACCTGGAACCGGCGCTGGCTGAAGCCAAGACGGGCGAGACGGTGCAGTTCGAACGGTTGGGCTATTTCTGCAAGGACAAAGAGTCGTCGGGGGACAAGCCGGTCTTCAACCGAACCGTTGCTCTGCGCGACAGTTGGGCCAAAGCCAAGAAAAACGGATAGGGGTTACGGACTAACCCTGAACAGCAGGACGACCGTATTGCCGTTCTCGCCGTATTCCATGGCGATTGAACCCTTGTGCTCTTCCTTGACGATTTGCTCGACGTTGACGTCCATTTCGGCGCCCGGTCCCATGGTGCCTTTCAGAATGCTTGCCATGGCGGCCTGATTGAGAGGGGCGCCGTTGTCGGTGACGGTGAGGCGTATGCCGTCCGCATGATAGCGGCCCGTTAAACGGATCTGTCCCAATTCATCCCCGTTCCCATTTGAGGACTTTCGACTGGCCGCCATATCGGCGCTGTTAAGAACTAAAACCTCTAGCGCTTCGCCGAGTTTTTTGGCGTTGCAAGTCAGTTTAGGCATGTCGTTGTCCACCTCGATGGTGACGTTGGCCACCGGCGACCAGCGGGGTTTGGTGGCTTCGACCGTTTTGACCAGGAGACGGTGAATATCCGTTGGGGCCTTTTCCTCCTTGGGGGCGTCGCCTGACCAAGTCGCTTTTTGTTGGCTGACGTCGATAATCCAGCCAAAGAAGCAGGGGTGGCCTTGGAAATCCGCGCGGCGTAGGGTGATGAGGCCAGGAAACGGCGTGCCGTCTTTGCGGACCAGGGTCGCCTCGATGTTTTCCACGTCGTCATCGGCGAGGCACCGGTCGAGCAGCGCTTGGCGTTCCATCGGGTCGGCATAGAGGTCGCGTCCGCGCATGGTGAGCAATTCGGCGAGAGAATAGCCGTGAAGCGCCGAAACTCGCTGGTTGGCAAAAGCGATATGTCCGTCGCTTTGCCGGGTCACCAGAAAACCGGCTGGAGTCGCCTCGACGATCTCGCGTAGGAACGCTTCGGCGCGGACTTTTTCCGTAATGTCGGTATAGGTGGCGATGAAGCCGCCGGAGGGAAGCGGATTGCCGTCCACTTGGATCACCGTGCCGTCGGGACGGGTCCGGCGGTAGCTGTGATGGGTTGGGTTGCGCGCCTTTTCGATGCGCTCCTTGACCTGCTGATCGATATTCCCCGGACCGTATTCGCCGCGTTGAGCGTTGTAGCGGATCAGGTCTTCGAACCGGGCTCCCTGAAAGACCATGTCTTTTGGGAATTCCAGCAGCTCGATAAAGTGTTCGTTGAACAGCATCAGGTTCAGATTGCTGTCGTAGACGCTGACACCTTGGTCCAGGTGATGGAGCGCCTCTTGTGCGATTTCCCGCAAACCCACCGTTTCGTTCATCCGTTTCCCGCTGTCAGATGTGGCCTCGACCGGCGTTTTCGCCGGCTTTATGTTTTGATGACATTTTTCTTACTGTAGTTGGGCGGGAAGGCCAAGGACTTCTGATGAGCGCGTTAGGCTAGAACGTCGACGAGAGCTTTTGTGATTCCTTCGTTTTCGGGTGCGTATTGGAGCAATTGCTTGTAGCGGAACCGGATATTTTTGGCGGCTTCAATCTGGGCGTCGGATAGGAACTGTGTTCGCTCCGCCGCCGTTTGGGCTTCCTGTAGGTCGAGTAGGGCGGCACGGGTGGTGCCGTCCACGGAACCGTTGATCGCTTGAGAGCGCGTTTGCGCTCGGTTGTCGTGATACTGGGCGGCCGCCAACTCACCTTTTAGGCGGGCAATGTGCAGATCGACGGTGACTTTTGCTGAATTGATATCCTCGTATGCCCGGGTCCGTCCGTCCGCAGTCAGCATGTTTTCATAGGCCCAGGCATCCAATATGCCCAGGCCTTCGGTGACGATGGTGCCTGAGAATTGCTGGGCGTCGGAGGTTTCGAAATCTATGGTGAAGGTAACGTCGGTTCCGGAAATGGAGTCGAGTCTCAAGCCGCCGTTGATGGTGGTGAAAACCCCGGTTTCGGCTCCTGTGCCGACTTCATGCTGGCGGAGGAAGTAACCGCCATAGTCCGTGTCGCGCCGCCATTCATAGAGGCCGCCGTCCTGTTCGATGACGTAGTCGGTACCGAGGAAGGTGTCGTCGACCGTTTCCGTCGCCTGATAAATGTCGGTAACGTACTTTAGGCCGGATTCATCGGCGTCGCCGATCAGATTGACGTAACGCCCCCGGTTTTCCGCCGTACTATTGATTCCCTTGATGTAAGAATCGAAAATAGCCGCATGGGAATCTTCGCTGATCGTGTCGCCGTACTGAGCTTTGAAGGTCGCGCTGATCAGCTCTTCCAGCTTCGACCTAATGGTTTGCGCCCGGGTGACCGTGTTGCCGAGATTGTCGATAACGTCTTCCAGGCCTTCACGGACGTGGTCCCAGCGGTCGAGTTCGCGGTTGAGGATGTTGATTTTGGAATCGGCGTTGGCGGCGATCACCTTGTGTTTTAAAGCAAGGTCGTTCGCGTTGTGGCTCCCTATTTGGAACCGCAATTGTTCCCGCGCCAAATCGGCAAAGGCTATGGTCGATAAAATCGTCATCTAAGGCGCCTTCTGCCCGATCGTCCATTCTGACTGCCCGACTCTTCTTGAGTCGTTAACATTCTATTAACTTTTAAGGTATCATGAGTTTTATGAAAATCCAAACTTCACCAAGATTGAGACCGCCAATGAACGGACAGAAAATGGGACTTGATAAAATTCAAGCCCGGCTGAATGAGATCAGCCAGGAAATGGTCCAAATTATCCGGCAATACGGATTGACCGCCCAATCGCCCCTTGAAGTCATCGCCGACGCACGAAAAAACATAACGAAAACCGACGATTACATCCGGTTTCTCGAGCTCTCCCTGGAGGGGCGGATACTCGGTGAGATCGGTGATGCGATGATCAAGCGTAATAACCCGTGAGGCGTCAGATTTATTTCCTTTTGTCAAAGTATGATGATTGTTGATTTTTGTCATATCGTCGGGCACTCTTCCTTAATCTTTTCGTAAGCTCCCGCCGTACGACGGCTGGAAAATAGGGGATTTGGGGATGATTGAATTGGCGGCGGACAGCAGCGCGGGAATTTTGGTCTTAGGGCTGTTGGTCGGGATGCAGCATGCCATGGAGGCCGATCACGTCGCCGCCGTTTCCAGTATCGCGGCCCGGCAATCCTCGTTACGCCGGATCGTGACCCATGGAGCCGTTTGGGGACTTGGTCATACACTGACCCTGATGCTGGTGGCCGGAAGCGCCATTGTTTTGGGCGTTGCGCTTAATGAAGTGCTGGCCAGCTGGCTCGAACTGATTGTCGGCGTGATGCTGATCGGGCTTGGCGGGCATGTTCTCTTTATACTGATTCGCGAGCGGATTCATTTCCATCGGCACAAGCATAAAGACGGGACGGTCCATTTCCACGCCCACTCCCACCAAGGCGAGGAGGCTCCGCACAATGCGGCCCGCCACGATCACAGTCACCCTAAAAGCTTGCCGTTGAAGACGCTTCTGGTCGGCATGATGCACGGCATGGCCGGGTCGGCGGCTTTGGTGGTGCTGGCGGCCGCAACCGTCAAATCGGCACCCATCGGCATCGCCTATGTCGTGCTTTTCGGTTTGGGTTCGGTGGCCGGTATGGCGGCGCTTTCGGCCCTCATCGCCGTGCCTCTGGTCTGGTCGGCCCGCGCCCTTACCTGGGCCAATAACGGTCTTCAAGGAGCAATCGGAACGGTTACGGTGGTTCTCGGCGCTATGGTGGTTGTTGAAAGCTGGAGTGGGATTGCCGCCGTCTAAACATTACGGAGTGAACCCTCAGGGATGGCTGAAATCAGTATGCCGACGACGGCAATGATTGCCGGAAGAGAAAAAAGGACTGTTGGGTGTAAGGGAGGGCGAGGTTTTCAATCAGATGAAAACCTGTGTTTCACAAAAAAGCCGGACGCTTGGCCCGGCTTTTTGTCAGTGAGAAGGGTCTTTTAGTTCATGGCGTTGGGCTTGAACAATACTTCGCCGTTGATCTTGAAGGCGCCGATGGCCGCCTGACCTTTCTGTGAGATTAACCAGTCGATGAATTTTTGTCCTTCGGCGGTTTTCACATGCGGATGTTTTTGGGGATTGACCAAAATCACACCGTAAGGGTTCATCAGGCGGGCGTCGCCTTCGCTCACTACTTGCAGATTGTCTTTGTTTTTGAAGCTCAGCCAGGTGCCCCGGTCGGCCAGCGCATAACCGCCCATGGCGGCAGCGGTATTGAGCGTCGCGCCCATGCCGGAGCCGGTTTCGCGGTACCATTTGCCGGAATCTTTCACCGGATCGATTTGGGCCGCTTTCCACAGGGATTTTTCCCGTTTGTGGGTGCCTGAATCGTCGCCACGCGAGACGAACGGCGCTTTGGCTTTGGCGATCATGGTAATCGCTTTGGCGACGTCTTTTTCGCCTGCGATGCCGGCCGGGTCGTTCTTCGGACCGACAATGACGAAGTCGTTGACCATAACGTCGAACCGTTTAACCCCGAAGCCGTCGGCAACGAATTTTTCTTCCGACGGACGGTGGTGGACGAACAGCACGTCGGCGTCTCCGGCTTTGGCCAAGCGGATAGCCTTGCCGGTTCCCACGGCCACCACCCGGACATCAACGCCCGACTCCTTGGTGAACTGCGGCAAAATATCTTCAAATAGCCCAGAGTTGGCGGTGGATGTGGTTGAGGCAACGGTAATGAACGGCTTTTCCGCGAGGGCCGTGGTGCCGGTCAGGACGACGGCAGCTAGGGCCGGCGCCATCAAGCCGAGGATGCGTTTGACGAATTTCATGTTGAGGGTACCTCTCTGTCAGAAAAAATGTTTGGGGTGCGAACATTTTTAGTTGGCCGGATACGCTATGTCAAAAAGATCATAACGATTGAAGGGACGTATTGGCTACTGTACTTTTGATCGAGGAGGGGGAAATGCCGAAACGCAAAACGAAAATCGCGGTCGAGCAGCCGGAACTGCGCTTCAAGGTGCGGATTGGCGCCGATGCGTTAGGTCCTGGAAAAATCAAACTTCTGCAACAGATCGATGAAAACGGCTCGATCTCTGGCGCGGCCAAGGCCTGCGGGATGAATTACCGCCGGGCGCAGTACCTCTTGGAAACGCTCAATCAGGCGGTGGGCGCTCCCGTGGTCGAAACGGTCGTCGGCGGCCCTAAGGGGGGCGGCGCTCAATTGACCGACAGCGGTCGGCGGCTGATTGATGCGTTTGAAGCCTTGGAGCAGGCGGTAAAAAAGGCGGCCTCGGACCCTTTGGCAAATTTGGCTGAAATTGTAACGCCCTAATTTTTTGAGAAACGCTCTAACCGCCGGTCACGTTCATGTGGCGGGCGAGCGCCGGCTCCTTGTGGCTGTCGTCGATGACGAACTCATGGCCTTGCGGTTTACGGCCGATCGCCTTGTCGATAACCTCAAGCAGCGGACCATCTGATTCGCTTTGCCGTACCGGTGCGCGCAGGTCCACATGGTCGTCCTGGCCTAAGCACATATAGAGCCGCCCGGTGCAGGTCAGGCGTACCCGGTTGCAGGTTTCGCAGAAGTGTTCGGTCAAGGGGGTGATAAACCCGACCCGCTGTCCCGTTTCGGCCACATCGACATACTTGGACGGTCCGCCCGTATTGTGGTCGCTATCGCTGAAGGTCCAGTGTTTTTCCAGATCCTTGCGAACGTCCATCAGCGGCAAATACTGATCGCTCCGGTCGCCGCCGATTTCGCCCAGCGGCATGGTTTCGATCAGGGTCAGATCGAGCTTTTGTTCGCCGCACCAGGAGATGAGCCGGTCGAATTCGCTGTCGTTGAAACCTTTAAGAGCGACGGTGTTGATCTTGATTTTGAGGCCTGCATCTTGAGCGGCCTTGATGCCGTCCATCACTTTTTCAATGACCCCGAAACGGGTGATATCGGAAAATTTCACCGGATCCAGGGTGTCGAGCGAAATGTTGATGCGCCGTACACCGTAATCGACCAACTGCTTGGCATACTTTGGCAGTTGGGTGCCGTTGCTGGTCAGGGTCAGCTCGTTCAAAGCCCCGCTGTCGAGGTGCCGGGACAAATTTTCAAACAGCGACATGATGCCATTGCGGACCAGCGGTTCGCCGCCGGTGATGCGGATTTTCTTGACGCCCCGGTCAATGAAGGCGGAACAGATGCGATCCAACTCTTCCAGGCTCAAGACCTCGTCGCGCGGCAGGAACTGCATGTCTTCCGACATGCAGTATTGGCACCGGAAATCGCATTTATCGGTGACGGAAACCCGAAGGTAGGTGATGGTGCGGCCAAACGGATCAAGCATGGTTTTCGATTAAGGCTTTTTGGACCTCCAAATCAAGCATTATATTCCACCGGATATAACGCTTTTTCGTTGCTACTCGGCGTAGTGACGTTCCGAGGGGGGCTGTAACTCCTTGCGTTTCCACCATAGCAGATCGCCTTTTAAGAAGGCTTGAGCTAGATCGTTTGTAGGTCCGGCAAAGAATGCGTCGGCGTCGGCTCTTTCCAAGATGCGGCCCCGGTGGAGGAAAAGCACCTCGTCGGCCAATCGTTTGGCTTGCCCCAGGTCATGGGTCGTCATGATGATCTTGGTTCCCGCCTCCTTGAAGGCCTCAATAGCTTCTTCGATTGAGTGGGTGGCCGCAGGGTCCAGGCTGGCGGTCGGCTCATCGAGAAAAAGTACTTGCGGGCGGAGCGCCCAGGCTCGGGCGATGGCCAGCCGTTGTTGCTCACCGCCCGATAAGAGCCGCGCCGGTTGATCGATAAAACGTCCGAGCCCGATCATTTGCATGGCTTCGATAACCCGTTCCCACCGTTCCTCTGCCGCAACGCCATGAAGCTTCAGTGCATAGTCGATGTTGGCCCCGGCCGAGCGGCGCAACATCACGGGACGCTGGAAGACCATTGCTTGGTATTTGCGGGGATCGTTGCCGTTGATGCCGTGCCATTCAATAGTGCCTTCGGACGGGAGAAGAAGACCGTGACAGATGCGGAGAAACAGGCTTTTTCCCGCGCCATTGGGGCCGAGAATGACCGTGGCTTTTCCGGCCTCCAGAGTAAGACTCACGTCCTTGAGAAGTTTCTTTTCGCCGGGTTTGAACGAAATGTCTTTGACCACCAGCGGCAGGATGGAAGAGCGGTTGGTCATGCGCCTTGTCTCCTTTGAGCCACATCTTTCAAGATTGACGCCAAGGCATTCACCCCTACGGACAGCGTCACCAAAATGATTCCCAAGCCGAGAGCCAGGGGAAGGTCGCCCTTGCTGACTTCGAGCGCGATGGTCGTCGTCATAACGCGGGTGACGTGGTCGATGTTGCCGCCGACGATCATGACCGCGCCGACCTCGGCGCTGGCCCGGCCGAACCCGGCCAGAACGGCCGTGGTGAGGACAAAACGGGCGTCCCACAATAGGGTTTGAAGGGCTTGCCAGGTGGTTGCGCCGAGCGATCGCAGTTGTTCGTCGTACTCCTCCCAAAGGGACTCGATCACTTGGCGGGTCAGGGCGGCGATGATTGGGGTTACAAGGATGACTTGGGCGACAATCATTGCGGTGGGGGTGAACAGCAGGCCGAAAACTCCAAAGGGACCCGAGCGTGAAAGCATCAGGTAGACGACGAGGCCTACGACCACCGGGGGTAGGCCCATAAGCGCATTGGCCAGAATGGTTAGGCTTTTGCGTCCAGGGAACTTAAACAGCGCTAGCGCCGCGCCGATAGGCAGGCCGAAGAGCGTCGAAATCACCACCGCGCCGAGACTGACGCGTAATGACAGGAAGACGATTTCCATCAGCCCTTCATCTGCGTGGGTGATGAGCATAATGGCGGCCCCCAGGGCGGCCCAGATGTCGTTCACGCGGCCTCGCTATTCATCGGTTGGTTGTTGCTGAAATTTAATCGGCGACTACGATATGATATCTTTAGCATAACGGAAAGCCTTGCACATTTCGACTTTAGTCGCCATATTGCAAAATAGTTCGGGTGCCGAACAATAAAAAGCGTCTTTTTCGACGATATGGCGCCTGCCGGGAGAATAGGGAGAGCTTGCAATGGCGCCGAAAGATATGGCGGAAACCTACCGCCTGACCATCCGCCCCAATCCGGAAGACCCGCGCCTGACCGAAGCGGTGAGCGGAATCGACCAGGATGGGCGGCCAACCAGTATTTCCGTGGTAACCGAGCGGCCCTTGACCCTATTTCTCAACTCCCGGGAAATCGTCACTATGATGACCATCGGCGACTTCCCCGAGTATTTGGCCGTCGGCTATCTGGTCAACCAAAACATGCTAAAGGCTGGCGACCGGGTGTTGGCGGTCGAATATGACGACGACATCGATACCGTCGTGGTGCGGACCGCCCACGAAACCGATTTCGAGGACAAGCTTAAGAAAAAAACGCTGACCTCCGGCTGCGCTCAGGGAACCGTGTTTGGCGACATGATGGAGCGGTTCGACGAAATTGACCTGCCTAAAGAGGCCTGCCTTTCCACATCGATTTTGCAATCCCTGCTCAAGGAAATATCGACGACGCCAAGTCTCTATCTGAAGGCGGGTGCGATTCATGGCTGCGCCTTATGCCGGGGCGAGGACGTCCTGCTCTATATGGAAGACGTCGGGCGGCACAACGCGGTTGATAAGATTGCCGGATATATGTTCCTCGAAGGCATGCAAAACGGAGAGATGGACGCGGGCGATTTGGTCTTGTACACAACGGGTCGGCTGACCAGTGAAATGGTCATCAAAACGGTGCAGATGGGAATTCCCGTTCTCGTTTCGCGCTCGGGCTTCACGGCGTGGGGTGTCGATTTGGCGCGGCAAGCGGGTTTGACCTTGGTTGGACGGGCAAAAGGCAAACGCTTCCAAGTGCTCTCAGGGCCGGAGCGGATTGTCTTCGATAAAAAGGCGGACCACAGCGATGGAGAAAGAGCCGAGTGATATTGTCGGATTGCTGCTGGCGGGTGGATTGGCCCGGCGGATGGGCGGCGGCGACAAGGCTTTAAGAACACTCGGTGGACGCACGGTTCTTCAGCGAATCATCGATACGGTTTCCCCTCAGGTTTCAACGCTTTTACTAAACGCCAACGGCGATCCGGCGCGGTTCGCCGAATACGGTCTGCCGGTGGTGCCCGATGTGATTAAGGGCTTTGCCGGTCCCTTGGCTGGGGTTTTGACCGGCCTTGAATGGATGGCGGAAAACCGGCCTGACGCTCGTTGGTTGCTGACCGTGCCTTCAGACGCGCCTTTCATGCCAAAAGATTTGGTTGTCCGGCTCAAATCGGAAATGGAGCGTAACAACGGGCAACTGGCGTGCGCCTCGACCAACGGCCGGACGCACCCGGTGGTCGGTCTTTGGCCGGTCGCCTTAAAAGACGATCTGCGCAAAGCGATGGTCGAGGAAGACATGCGCAAGATCGACCTATGGACGGCGCGCTACAACATCGTTCATGTGGCGTTTTCAACCGACCCCGTTGACCCGTTCTTCAACGCCAACCGCCCCGAGGATTTTGCCGAGGCGGAAGCCCTGCTGGCGAAAGTCGAATAAGACAAAGGGCGGAGAAAATCCCCGCCCTTTGTCATCTTTATTGGATACGCTTTTAGGTGCCCAGAGCAAACATCAGCTCTTCGTAGGTCAGCCCCTTTTCCTTGCATAGATCCATCAGGATTTTCATTGAAGCGGCCATGCCGTCTTTGGGGCTTGAATGTTTTTGCTCTTCGGCCAGCAACTGCTTGTAAAGAGGGATGATCGTGCCTTCCAAAACCTGCCGATTGGGTACGCGCCGGTTTGAAT
>Ga0209475_10003546_pt1 | contig 14259 bp, 21 predicted proteins | sample tdDd471_FD_187128 | JGI IMG/M metagenome (GOLD analysis project Ga0209475, IMG submission 187128) | Marine sediment microbial communities from the Atlantic coast under amendment with organic carbon and nitrate - tdDd47.1 (SPAdes)... | ecosystem: Environmental > Aquatic > Marine > Coastal >... | reverse complement strand
GCTCGCAGGCGGGGACGCACGGCGTGGTGGACAAGTCTATCGCGCCTGCACCGCCTGCCATGCCCTCGAACCCGGCCTGCATCTGAGCGGCCCAAGCCTCGACGGCTTTATGGGACGCATTGCGGGCACCGGGGAGGGGTTTGAGCGCTATTCGACCGGATTGCGAGACGCTGGTTTTTCCTGGAACGCGGCCGCACTCGACGGTTGGTTGTCAGACCCGGCAGGGATGATCCCCGACACCTACATGACGTTCCCGGGGATCGACGACCCCCAAGCACGCGCAGATCTCGTTGCCTTCCTCGAAATCGCCGGCCAGCCCGGCGGCGGCAGGAAGGCTATCGACGAAGGTTTCATCCCAGCCGCATGGCTGAGGGCAGGAGCTCCAGAACCGATCGACAACGCACCACCCGTAATGCGTGTCACAGCAATCCGCCATTGCGGCGACAGCTATTTCATCACCACCGACGACGGCCGGGAAGCCCCGTACTGGGAGAAGAACATCAGACTCAAGATCGACAGCGTTGAGACAGGCCCTCCAGCGGGCGTTGCCGTGATCCTCGGAGCCGGCATGGGAGGCGACCGCTTTTCTGTGATCTTCCGGAGCCTTGCCGACCTGGAAAATCTCATCTCGGAGCGCTGTGAGACGCGCTGAACATGAAAGACTACAACATGACAACCACGCGCAAATTTTCCACTCGACTTTCCAGACGTGTCTTCCTTGGCGCCATGGGGGCCAGCGTTGGGTTTAGCGGCCTGCCGTTCAACCTTCGCGCGGCACCCAAATCACCCGGTCGAGCGATCGCTTTCGATAGTGATGCCTTGATCCTGGCGGACAGCACTCTGTCACGAAACGATGGTGACTGGTCGCCGTTGCCCGTTCCAACCCCGGGGGACATCCTCTCACTTGCGACGCACCCGGGTCGGCCCGGCCGGATTTTGGCCGGTCTCACGAGCGGCGGCGTCGCCCTCTCTGAAGACGGAGGGTACGGTTGGGAGGCGAAAAGCAAGGGCTTGCCCGACGCCCCGGCAACAGCAGTGACCGTCGCAGCGGCCGAGCCGGATACATTCTATGCCGCCATTCTCGGCGACGGCCTATGGAAAAGTGACGATGCCGGTCAGTCTTGGGCCCTCGCAATGGACCGGCCATGGCTCGCAAAGGCCGAACGTGACCTGACCGCATTGGCCTCTGTCGATCTGGCAACGGGGATGGGCGGCATATGGATCTATGCCGGGACCGAACTGGGGCTCACCCGTGTACCAGATTGCTTCTGCCGCTGGCAGGACGTGCAGCCAGGTGATGCGATGGACGCGCTTGTCTCGGGGGAACCAACACCAATGGAGGCGCCCCTTCCTGGAGGCGAGACGATCAAGGCGTTGGTGAGCGCACCTTCGCTGCCCACCCGGCTTTTCGCCGCGCTGCCATCAGGAATCTGGGATTCGCAGGATGCAGGTGTCCGATGGTCACAAAAGTTGAACACGCGTGCGCTGGGCGTCGCTGTCCATCCCAACAATGCCGATTTTGTCGTCGCCATCACCGGTGACGGCCTCATTGAGAGCCGCAATGGCGGCATGAACTGGACCGCGCTCGCGCGCGTTTAACGGAGAATGTCATGAACAAGAAGTTATTTAGCGTAGGCGCCATAGCAGTGATTGCGGTCGCAGGGATCTCCTTTTGGTCTCTAGGTTCGTCAAGCGGACTCCTGCAAGGATCATCCGTTGCAGCGGCTTCGGAAAAAAAGGCGATTACCATCTGGCGCGATCCAGGCTGCGGGTGCTGCGATACCTATGCGGACTATCTGGAGAACAACGGCTACGTGGTGACGCGTGTCGATGACCCTAACTTCGATCGGCGTTCGATCGACGCCGGAGTCCCCGAGAAGGGACTTGGCTGCCACCTTGCCGAGATCGACGGCTATGTCGTGAGCGGCCTCGTGCCGGTTGAGATCATTGAGCGGCTGCTTGAGGAACGTCCCGACGTCACCGGCATCACCTTGCCGGGCATGCCCAACAATGCCCCAGGCATGGCGCAGACAAAAACCGGCACGCTGCGCACTTATTCCTTTGGATCTAACGGCATAAAGGTCTATTCCGATGAATGACTCTGTAGCCAATTCCCAAATGACCTTGGGTTCTGCCTTCACGGGCGCCATCCAAACACTGTTCACACTGCCTGGCATTGTCACCATGTTGTTGTCTGGCGCGTGCGCAACCGTCGCCTTTGACTTCTTCGGGCAGGGCCTGAGTCCGATGCTGGGTTTCGCCAACCTAGCGCCGGTTCCGCTGGCCAACAATGTGATCCAGACACTGTTTGGCACAACCTACAGACCGGGCGCGGAATTTTTGCACTATTTCGCAGGCATGGTCGCCTATCCGCTCGGTTGGATGGTGGTCGCACGGCCGATCGCCCGCACATTGGCGCCAAGTCTCAGCTGGGTCGTTCCCGCCAGCCTCTACGGCGTTCTGCTTTGGGTCTTTGCGCTCTACGTCATGGCGCATCTCGTTGCGAGCAATCCGGCTTTCCTCAATTTCACCGGGATCACTTGGGTGGCGCTCGTCGGCCATGTCCTCTTCGCACTGGTTGCCGCCTGGGTAGTGGCCTGGCGGGATGACGGGAAGGAGGCAGGCTGATGGGCGACTGCATGAGCCAGATGATGGACGGGCCCATGATGGGCATGATGTTGGGCGGTGGACTGGTCCTCCTGCTGCTGATTGCGGTGCTGGTCCTCGCGGCGGCGGCGCTGATCAAGTATCTGCGGAGGGCTGGATGACTCGGCGGGGCTGGGGCGCAGCTGCTGCTCTTGTAGCCGTGATCGGCGCGGCAGGTTGGATAGCGGCGGCTCAACAAGCGCCGGACGAGGAGAGCCTGACCTTTCTCGGCGAGCCGGTCACCATAGCGCAGCTTGAGTTGGGTCAGGAGGTCTACGCCGCCAATTGCGCCTCCTGCCACGGTGAGACCCTAAAAGGCCAGCCCGACTGGCGCAGACGGAACGAGAATGGCCGCATGCCCGCGCCGCCGCACGATGCCAGCGGCCATACCTGGCACCATGCCGACCGCCAGTTGTTCACAATCACCAAGCTCGGTGTGAGCGCCATCGTGCCCGGCTATGAAAGCGACATGCCCGCCTTCGAGGGTATCCTGTCTGATCACGAAATCGCCGCGGTTCTGGCCTTTATCAAGAGCACTTGGCCCGAACGGGAGCGGGGCTTCCAGGCCCGCATAACGGCCAAGGAAGGGGGTGGATCATGAGAAGCGCCGATGAATACCCCATGCCTCCGATGCGCCGTCGCACTATCCTGGCCTTCCTGCCTCTTGCTGTAGCGACCGTGCTCGGCGTGGTGCTGGCCTGGGGGCTCACGCGTGATCCAAGCACCCTGCCGTCTACGCTTATCGGCAGGGCCGTGCCCGAGTTCACGCTGCCACCGGTCAAGGGTCGGAGGCTTGGCCTGTCGAGCACCGATCTCATGGGCGAAGTCTCCCTGGTCAATGTTTTCGCCTCCTGGTGCGTTGCTTGCCGCGATGAGCATCCCCTGTTCATGAAGCTCGCGGCGCAAGGAATCGTGCCGCTACACGGTCTCAACTATAAGGATCAGCCGGACGATGCGGCGAAGTGGCTGGACAGCCTTGGCGATCCCTACACACGCACCGGGGCCGACATCAGCGGACGCGTGGCCATCGATTGGGGTGTCTATGGGGTGCCCGAGACATTCGTCATCGGCGCCGACGGGCGTGTTGCCTACAAGCACATAGGCCCTGTGAACGAAGAAGCACTCACCGGCATCATCCTACCGCTCGTGGAGGAACTGCGCCGTCAGGCGAATGTCGATAGCGCACTGGGAGACGCCCAATGAGCATCCTCCTGCAAGGACAGCGCACGATCGTATTTCTGGCGGCAGGAACTCTCGCATTGGCTGGGACCGCGATCGTTGGTGCTATTTATTTCAGTGGGGACACGCCAACGCGTGCACCGCAAGGCGACGCGCAGGTTGAGACGGCCTCGGCCCGATCCTTCGTGATGCACGAGGCGCCGCGGTCACTTCTCGAAATCAAGTTTGAGGACGGGAACGGTGAGTCTCTTGCACTGGCCGATTTGCGAGGCAAGACCGTACTCCTCAACATCTGGGCGACCTGGTGTGTGCCCTGCCGCGAGGAAATGCCGACACTCGACGCGCTTGAAGCAAAACTCGGAGGCCCGGCCTTTGAAGTCGTGCCGCTTTCAATCGATCGGGCTGGACCGGAGGTGGTTCGGAAATTCTACGCCGAGACCGGTATCGAACATCTTGGCCTCTACATCGACACCTCAATGCGGGTCTCGATTGACCTGCAGGCGCCAGGACTACCGACGACGCTTCTCATCGACAGCGAAGGTCGCGAATTGGGAAGGCTTGTCGGGCCGACTGAGTGGGATGCGCCCGCGATGATTGCATTCCTCAAAACCCATCTGACCTCGAACTGAAAAGGAACCTCCATGGCCACCACACGACGATCACAATCTGAAGACGGCTCGCTCGGCCGCGACCTGCTCTATGCACTTCGCTACTACCTCGGCAGCCGACGCGGTCTGCTCGTGCTCGCCGGACTGGCGATCGCAGCGGGCCTGGCGTTGAACTGGAGTTGGTTGGCCGCTGCCGGCATCGCGCCGATCCTGATCAGCGTGTTGCCCTGTCTCGCCATGTGCGCCCTCGGCTTGTGTATGAACCGATCAGGCGGCAAGTCGTGCTCGACTGCCACGCGAAATGCCGACCCGGTGGAACCCGAGGACGAAAAAACCGCGATCCAAGTAGATTCTTTCGACACAACACCTGATCGCGTGACCTCCGTGAGTGGAGGCGCCGCCATTTCTTCAGCTTCAGACCCAAACCACACCAAAGAAAGGAACCCGACCGATGCGTAAATCGTTCAAAGCATTTGCTGTTGCAAGTGCCATTCTCACAGGCCTCGCCTTTGCTTCCGCACTCCACGCCCATGAATCACAGGAACCCGGCAGCTCCATGATGGGCTCCAACAAAATGGGCCAGGACGGCATGATGAATATGATGGGCCAGATGAGCAAAATGATGGAGGGATGCAATAGGATGATGCAGTCCATGAGCCAAGAAGATTCCGAGCGGCCCAACGAGCAGTGGCGCGAAAAGTCCCCCGATACCAACAGCGCCCCAGAGTCGAACGGCTAAACCGCCCAATCCCGGCCCGCCCTCCTTACCGGAGGGTTGGTCGGGCACTGCCTGTCTTCGCAGCGTGCCCACACAATCGAGGGGCCGTATCGCGATAGGCCGCGCTTGGGCAGGGCCTTTCGAGGAAGACTGATATGACATCAACCAAAAAAACGCAGCTCAGGCGCATACGCTTCAGCCTATGGATCCTCGTGGCCGCTGCTGTGCTGGCGCTCGGCGGCGCTTACTTTGTCCGGACGATCGGCATCCGCGAGCCGCCGCCGGTCACCGTCGGCGAAGCCGCTATTCGCTCCGAGTTTTCGTTGATCGACTACAACGGAAATCGCGTAACCGAGGCCGACTTCCTCGGGCGCTGGCAACTCGTGTTCTTCGGATTCACCCACTGTCCGGACGTCTGTCCTACCACGCTCGCCTACATGGCGAATGTGCTGGATCGGCTTGGCGGCGAGGTAGAGCGTGTCGCACCGATCTTTATCACCGTCGATCCGTCCCGCGACACGCCGGAGGTGATGGCGGAATATATCCAGGCCTTCCACCCGAAACTGACCGGCCTTACTGGCTCGGAAGCCGAGGTCGCCGCGGCGGCCCAATCCTTCCGCGTCTACTACAAGAGAATGGAAGAGGAAGCGGCGCCCGACGGCTACCTGATGGCGCACTCCGGGCACATCTACGTGATGACTCCGGAGGGCCGCTTTGAGGATGTCTTCCGCGAAGGTGACCAGTCCGCGGAAGAGATGGCCGCCGATGTCCTTGCAAGTATGAATGGGAAACAATGATGAGAAAACTGATTGCAATAGTGGTGGTGGCCTGGGCGGTCGCATCGCCGGCACTCGCGCAGGAGAGTGTCCGCGTCTTCGATACGTGGGCGCGCGCGACCATCCTCGCGTCCCGTCCCGGCGCGGCTTATCTCACGATCGAGAGCACCTCGAAAGATCGGCTCGACGGCGTGACCTCGCCCGTCGCTGGCCACGTCATGATTCACGCCGTCGAAAAGGACGGCGACATAAGCCGCATGAAACACATCGAAACGCTTGAGTTGCCGGCGGGTGAGCGGGTCACGCTTGCGCCCGGCGGCATGCACCTGATGCTGATGGGACTGCAAGACAAACTCAGCGAGGGCACGGCGTTTCCGATCACGCTCAACTTCGAAAAGGCCGGAGAAATCACGGTGGACGTCTCCGTGCTCGGTATAGCGGCCGAGGGGCCACGGGAGGCTGCTGAATGAAGCGTTTCCTGATTCTAGCCTTCCTGCTGGTCGCACAGCCAGCATTTGCAAACCATCCCGGTGAGCGCATCGACGAGGTGATGACCGATCGCGAACCGGCCTTCGAGGTGGCGGATCGCCCTTCCACGCCCGAACTCAACCTCGAAGAACCGGACGGTGACGTCCTGCGCCTCAGTGATCTCCATGATCAGATCGTCGTGCTGGGCTTTGTGCCAACGGGCTGTGGCGGTCCATGCGTTGAACAGCAGGCTGTTCTCGCAAGCGTGCAAGGACAGGTGAATGTTTCACCCATGAAGGAAATGGTCACGTTCGTAACCGTTCACGACGCAGATGCCTCGATCGAGGCTCCGTGGGACGAGGCGAACTGGCGGCTCGTGATCCCATCGGACGACGAGACAACTGCCGCCGCAGATCGTTTTGCTGCGCTGAGTAGCCGCGGCCAGGAGTTGCCGTTGGCGCACATCATCGACCGCAACGGACGGCATGCCGGATTCTTTCATGGTTCCGATTTCAACACGACAAATCTGACTCTCTACATCAACCAGCTCATCAACAACGCGCATGCGCCAAAGTCGCATACCGAAAAGGGGTGGTGGGAATGGTTGACAGGCTGGTGATGAAAGTCGGGAGAACATAAACATGAATCATTTGAATACCACGGGGCGGCTTATTGGCTTTCTCCTCCTACCCCTGCTGCTCGTCGTTGCTGCAGGCGCCTGGTATCTGCTCGATCCCGGGTTTAGGGCAGCCGGGCAGTCCTCGACCGAGTCGTATCCCCTACCACAGGGCACGTTCGAGCGGCGGGTTCGCGATTATCTTGTCGCCAACCCGGAGGTCATCGTCGAGGCCATGCAAAACCTCGAACGGAAGCAACGGGTGGCAGAACAGACAGAATCTCAGGCAGCCCTTACCGAGCACCGTGAAGAACTGCTCAACAGTCCCGAAAGCCCGGTTGGTGGCAATCCGCAAGGTGACATCACGATGGTCGAGTTCTTCGACTATAATTGCTCCTACTGCCGGCAAGTCGCGCCCACGATGGCGGCGGCCGAAGCGGCCGATCCCCAATTGCGGATCGTCTATAAGGAGTTTCCAATTCTGGGGCCGAATTCCGTGTTCGCGGCAAGGGCAGGGCTCGCCGCCCGCAGGCAAAACCTCTACCCACAGTTCCACAAGGCGATGATGCAAGTATCGGGCTCCGCCGACGAAGCGCAAGTCATCGCTGTCGCCGAGGAAATCGGTCTCGATGCCGAACAACTCCGGACCGACATGCAGGATCCCACGATCGATGCTGAGATCGAGCGCAATCTTGCGCTCGCCCGGGCGTTGCGAATCAATGGCACGCCGGGCTTCGTTATCGGAGACGAAATTTTGCGCGGCGCCACTGACTTGCAGACCATGCAGCGGCTGATCGAGCAAGCTAGGAAGGATCAGAATCGATGAAACCGGCGCGACCATAGGAGGTTTATCCAAATGCCTGAACTCTCCAATATTGGAATCGTCAGTGCCTTCCTGGCCGGCGTTATTTCGTTCCTGTCGCCTTGCGTGCTGCCGCTGGTGCCAGGATATGTTTCCTATGTCGCCGGCCGGTCGACCATTGCTTCCCCGTCCGGCGCGGTCGCTGTGGGCCGACGGGAGACGCTCGGTCTGAGCCTCTGCTTCGTACTCGGTTTTACCACTGTCTTCGTAATCCTCGGAGCCAGTGCTTCGGCGCTTGGCCAATTGCTGCTCAGTTACCGGTTCGAGTTGAACATCGTCGGGGGCGGGATCGTCACACTGTTCGGGCTGTTCATGCTCGGAACGATCCGGCCGGCATGGATGATGCGGGAGGCCCGTTTCCACATCGATCTACCCGGTGGACGAATCGTCTCGGCATATATCCTCGGCCTGGCCTTCGCCTTTGGCTGGACACCGTGCATCGGTCCCATCCTCGGCGCCATTCTGACGGTCGGTGCCGCCTCGGCGACGCTTGCCAACGGTATTACACTGCTTACGATCTATTCGCTCGGTCTTGGCGTGCCGTTCCTGCTTGCCGCGTTCTTTACCGACACGTTGTCCACCAAGTTGAAGACATTCCGGCGCATGGGACGCAGTCTGCAGATGCTGGCCGGAATGATCATGATCGCCATGGGCGTCGCCATGATGACTGGATACCTTTCCGTGTTCGCGTTCTGGCTCCTGGAGACGTTTCCGGTGCTGTCGTCGATCGGCTGAGGCCCATAGCTCGTTGAAGAAACCGTGAATTGACTTTCCCGGTACTGGAAGCCGCAAGTTTACCCTCTATAGGCTTCAAGGAGACAGCTGCCATGATCTCGGAAACCGAAGTATTGGAGCGGGATATCCTACGCGTATTCATACATGCCTGCCGGCAGAACCGGCCGGATATCGCCGATTTCATGCTCACAGCACTGGAGAAACTAGATAGCGAACACGCGAACACTGCCACACACAATCGTCCACTGATCGACGCCTATCAAAACTTGGCCGGATCGTGCGAGCCGCGGAAGTCATAAATTCGACCGAACGGCTACATTACCTATCAATAAGGATTCTACTCATCAAAAGGATCGTCGGCCCCAGAGAATGATTGCAGCGCCGACCAGACCAAGTGTTGCGCCTGTCACGTCCCGACGGTCCGGCAGTTGGGATTCCGCCACCCAAAGCCAGAACAGCGATGCCGTGATGTAGATGCCGCTGTAGGCCCCAAGGCTCGACCAGCGAAATCGCTGTCGATGCGGGTCAGCAGCCAGGCGAATAGTGCGAGGCTGGCAATGCCCGGCACGAGCCAGAGCGGAGAACGGTCCAGGCGCAGCCAGGCCCAAAAAGCAAAGCAGCCGGCGATTTCTGCCAGTGCCTCCAGCACGTCATTACCAGAGCATTGCGCGGCGGTCGCGGACAGTATCTTCTCGATCCCCTTGAGGTCTGCGATCTTGGCGCGCACGTCCGCGAGGTGCAGCTCGGTCCGTTCCTTCACCTCGGCGCAGGTCTGCGTGCCACCATCGACAAGATTGAGCAAGCCTCGGATATCCTCCATGGGAAAGCCGAGGACGAAGCAAAGGCTGAGCCAAGTGAGATGCCACCGGTCAACCGGAGCGTCATCAGCCGTTGTCGGTCTCGCGATTTAAGACATGTAGCCCGGCACCAGTGGCAGAGCGCAAGGCAAAGCGAAGGAAGCGCCCAGCGCGCAGGGCCGCGCTCACTCCAAGAAACGACGGGTCAGTCATGCGTCACGTCCACAGACCCGCGCCGCCACGGCCGGATTCCAGTGGCCCAGCAGTAACCGACGACCGGGATAACGATCCATTGTAGAATTGGGCTTAGCCCCGCGTCGATCAACGGGATCACCGGCATCATCTCGCGATACGCCCAGGCCTCGCGCAACTCAATGTTCAGCCACTCGCTGAATATCGTATAGGCGACACCGAATATCACCGCGCCCCCGAGCACGCGGCCCCCGCGAGTGCTAGGCCACTCCGAGCTGCCGAATACGCAGAGGGACAGCATGATCGTGCTGAGCGTGATCAGTATATCGCCACCAGTGCAGTGGACCGCGGCGAAGACGAGTTCGCCGGGCGTGCCTGTGAGCCAGATGGTATATAGCGGTAGATGCGCGAACTCCCAGACCAGATGGGCAATGGCGGCGAAGGCGAAGTATCTGCGCAGCGCACCCAGCCAATTTTGTCCCAGCGCGCCATGCTTACCCAGCCCCGCCGTCATCGGAATGCTCCAAACAGTCGGTCCAGCGGTCCGGGTTCAGGCAGTCCCGTGATGCGCGCTACATCCCAGCTAGTCATGCTCGCGCCTCCTGTTCCGCCGGCGCCGGTTGGGCCACGTGCGTAGTATTTGAAGTTCCAGCGCGCGCCCCCTCGTTCATCGCCGGGCGCAACCGGCGCAGACGCAGCGCGTTCGACAGCACAAAGACCGAGCTGAGCGCCATCGCCCCCGCCGCTAGAACCGGCGACAGCAGCTGCCCAAAACCCGGGTAAAGCACACCAGCCGCCACGGGAATGAGCGCGGTATTGTAGCCGAAGGCCCAGAACAGGTTCTGCCGGATATTTCGCATCGTGTGGCGGGAAACTTGAAACGCATTCACGACGCCGCGCAGGTCGCCAGACATCAGCACGACATCGGCAGATTCGATAGCTACGTCGGTCCCGGTGCCAATCGCGATGCCGACGTCCGCATGGGCCAGCGCGGGCGCATCGTTGATCCCGTCGCCTACGAAGGCCACCTGGGAACCACCCTCGCGCAGTTTGTCGAGCGCCGCGACTTTGCCGTCCGGCAACACGCCCGCAACAATCGTGTCGATGCCCACCTCGCGGGCGATGGCCGTGGCCGTCTCGTGCTTGTCACCGGTGATCATCGCCACGCGCAAACCCGCCGCATGCAGGGCGTGGATCGCTTCAGAGCTTGCTGATTTGATCGGATCGGCGACGGCGATGACAGCAACGACGCGCCCGTCGATCGCAGCGTAAAGCGCGGTGCGGCCCTTTGCAGCAAGGTCGGCCTCCGCCTTGGAAAGGGAGCCAGGGTCCAGCCCTTCGCGTGCCATTAAGCGGTCCGCCCCGACCAGCACGTCATACCCCGACACGCGGGCACGAACACCGTAGCCGGTAACGGACTCGAACTGGTCCACTTCGACACGGGCCGCCCCTTCCGCCTGCGCCGCGCGGGTAATTGCCTCGGCAACGGGATGCTCCGATTGGCTCTCGACCGCAGCGATTAACGACAAGACCTTCGCCCGTTCGAACCCGTCGGCCAGCACCAGATCAGTCAGCTCCGGGCGCCCTTCGGTGACCGTTCCGGTCTTGTCGAGCGCAACCACATCGACGGAGGCCAAGGCCTGCAACGCGTCGCCCTTGCGGAACAGCACACCCATTTCCGCCGCACGCCCGGTACCCACCATGATCGAGGTGGGCGTCGCCAGCCCCATGGCGCAGGGGCAGGCAATAATGAGAACCGACACGCCGGCGACAAGCGCCAACGTCACGGCTGGGGCTGGCCCGACCGCCAGCCATATCGTCACAGTTAGCACGGCCACGGCCATGACAACAGGGACGAACCATAGCGTGATCCGGTCAACCAGCCCCTGAATGGGCAGTTTAGCTCCCTGTGCGTCCTCAACCATGCGAATGATCTGCGCCAGCGTTGTATCTGCGCCCACCCGCCTCGCGCGAACGTGCAGACTGCCCGCGCCGTTGACCGTGCCACCCGTCACCGTGTCGCCCTCGGCTTTGGCCACCGGCACGGGCTCACCGGTGATCATGCTCTCGTCCACATAGGCCTCACCGCTCAAAACCTCGCCATCAAGGGCGATGCGTTCGCCGGGACGCACTAACAGGATGTCACCGACTCGGATATCGTCAATATCTAGATCCTCCGCCACACCTTCGCGGATAACGCGCGCCGTGCGGGCCTGCAGTCCAAGCAGTCGTTCGATCGCCGCCCCGGTCCGGCCCTTGGCACGCGCCTCCAGCCAGCGGCCCAGAAGGATCAGAACGACGATCACGGCGGCAGCCTCGAAATAGACCGTGCGCACCGCGTCGGGCAGAAGCCCAGGCAGGAAGGTCGCCACCACCGAGTACGCCCAGGCCGCGCCAGTCCCCACCGCAACAAGACTGTTCATATCCGGCACACCACGCAGCAGCGCAGGAAAGCCCTTGGCATAGAACACCCGTCCTGGCCCCACGAGTATGATCGTCGTGAGCACGAACTGGAGATACCAGTTCATCTGCTGCCCAATCGTCCCAGTTATCAGCTCATGCACCCCAGGGATCAGATGACTACCCATTTCAATCACGAAAACAGGAAGCGCCAGCAGAGCAGCGAACACGGTATTGCGGGCGATCAGACGAGCGTCTTCTTCCTTGCGGACCGCTGCCGAGAGGCCCTCACTCGTCTCTGCAAGCTCCGCTGGATAGCCAGCCGCGCGCGATGCAGTCACAAGCTGCTGTGGGGTCACCGCGCCCTCGGCAATTGTCACCGCTGCACTTTCAGATGCGAGGTTCACGTTGACGTCCAGAACACCTGGCAGCGCGCCGAGCGCGCGATCTACTCGGCCTACGCAAGAGGCACAGGACATCGACGTCAGGGTCAGTTTCACGGTCCGGGTACGCAGCGGATAACCAATACCCTCAAGCGCCGCAGCGACCTGATTGAAATCGACATCCTCCGCGATATCCAGTTGCGCGGTCTCACTGGCAAGATTGACCGAGACATCCATCACCCCGTTCACATCTGCCAACGTTCTTTCAACGCGACGCACGCACGACGCGCAAGTCATTCCCTCAATGGCTATTTTGATGTGCTGCGTATTCATGATCACGACCTTCCATCTCGCGAGGTTCTCTCACACATGGGACTTCCAGTAACTGGAAGGTCAAGGTGGCGTAGAAAGAAATCCCAATTTCTTGGCCGACATTGTTGCGGAAGCCCCTGCTGCCCAAATCTTTTTTGAGTAATCGATACCCTTCTTGGTGATGGTTCGTGAACCTCCCTTACCCAGAACAGCAGAACAGTTTCAAAACATCCTTATCAAAGGTCTGCGCGGCGGGTATCAGGCCTTCCACCGTGTTGAGGTAGGGAAAGATCGTCCCGCCGATCGCTTTCGTCGTCATCCCGTGACCTGCGACCCTGAACGTCCTCCATTTTAGAGTAGAGTCCGTCACCGTGAAGGAGACGGAATATGAAGCGCAGCAGGTTTACCGAAGAGCAGATCATCGGGATCTTGAAGGAGCAGGAAGCTGGCGAGAGGACGGCGGATGTTTGCCGCCGCCATGGGATCTCGGAGGCGACGTTCTACAAGTACAAGGCCAAGTTCGGCGGGATGGATGTTTCCGATGCCCGACGGTTGAAGTCGTTGGAGGATGAGAACCGCCGCCTGAAGAAGCTCCTGGCCGAGCAGATGCTGGACAACGCCATCCTGAAGGATGCCGCTTCAAAAAAATGGTAACGCCCGATGCGAAGCGCGACGCAGTTTTGCATGTGCAGGCGGCCTTCGAGGTCAGCCAGCGTCGGGCGTGCAAGGTCCTGGCCGTGGACCGGTCGAGTGTCCGGTATCGGAGCATTCGTCCTGACGACGGGCATCTTCGTGAGAAGATCCGGTCCGTTGCCTCGGAACGCCGGCGGTTCGGCTACCGCCGGATCCATGTCATGCTGCAACGGCAGGGGATCGAGATGAACCAGAAGAAGCTCCGACGTCTCTATCGCGAAGAGAAGCTACAGGTCCGGCGCCGCGGTGGCCGGAAGCGGGCACTTGGGACACGCCGCCCGATGGAACTACCCAGCCGGCCGAACGAGCGGTGGAGTCTGGATTTCCTGAGCGATGCTTTCACGGATGGAAGGCGTTTCCGCATTCTGGCCGTCGTCGATGATCACACCCGTGAATGCCTGGCGCTGGTCGCAGATACGTCGCTATCGGGCATCAGGCTGGTGCGGGAGCTGGACGAGGTTATAGACCGGCGCGGCAAGCCCAAGACCGTGGTTTCAGACAACGGCACGGAGATGACCAGTATGGCCGTGCTGAGATGGTGCCAGGAAACGGGTGTCGAATGGCACTACATCGCACCGGGCAAGCCACAGCAAAACGGGTTCGTGGAAAGTTTCAACGGGCGCTTCCGGGACGAGTGCCTCAATGAGACGCTATTCACCGGACTCAGCGAAGCGCGGACTGCCATCAGTGCTTGGAAGGAGGACTACAACCGACACAGACCGCATTCCTCCCTCGGCAACGTCACGCCGCGGGAATATGCATCGAAATGGGTGCTGGAAAACGAGGCCGCATGAGGTCAAATATCAACCAAGGGACTCCGCGCTAAGCTGGAAGAAACTCGGGTCGCAGGTCAAACTTAGACGCCTTCATGGAA
>Ga0209475_10003544_pt1 | contig 14261 bp, 10 predicted proteins | sample tdDd471_FD_187128 | JGI IMG/M metagenome (GOLD analysis project Ga0209475, IMG submission 187128) | Marine sediment microbial communities from the Atlantic coast under amendment with organic carbon and nitrate - tdDd47.1 (SPAdes)... | ecosystem: Environmental > Aquatic > Marine > Coastal >... | reverse complement strand
TCGTAACAAGCAGCTGAATTTTATAGAAAACATGATGCTTAATGCGAAAGACTCGCATATAGACTTAAATGATCTTGTTCGACCAAGGAGTTAAAATATCAAACATTATAGTTAAATCTGAGTAGAGCCTGGTTTATACATATCTGGAGTCAGGTTTTCATTTTTGCTTGGATGCCATTCTTTAGCAACATCAGGATACACTTCAGCGAGCGAGCCTGATTTCATTAATGTTCGATATTGCTGAATCTCAAACCTATCTCGCTCAATATTTATATCCACGGGACATCCAAGCATCCATGTACTAGAAAAATTGATACGTTTTAACACATCAGCCAACAATTGCGTAAGCATCTTGGGAAAATATAAATTGTCTGTAGAGTACATGTAGTCTGCAATATCAGAAGCTAGCGCTGGCATTTTTTCTCTCAACCTTATTAGCTTTATGCCCTGTTGCTTACATAACTTATATTTCTTTTGCTCTCTTTTGAGAGTATCTTTTTTGTGCCAGGCCTCCCCATCATATTCAATGGCATATTTAATTGATGGAATATAGATATCTAGCTCCATTCTTCCCAAAAAGTCGGCTGTAAATCTGCTTATTGCATCTGGATATAGTTTTTTCACGTAATAAAAAGTAGCTTGTTCTGCGAATGAGGTTTGTCGCCCGGAGTGACAATCTGGACAGTTAGTACCATGAGACCTATGTAAAATTGTTGCTTCAAACTCATGGCCTTGGGGACAAATCCACCAGACTTTCTGACCACTTCCATAAGTCACTTCCTTTGGACTCAGTTTTCCATTTTTATCATGATCCCACTCAAGCGCTAGTTCTGGATGCGTTGTACATAAATCATTAACTCCTTTAACTACCACTTTATTTGCGCAAAGAGGACATCCTCGTTTTAAGAACGACCTATTGCTTATCCTTGCTTCCCATTCATATTCGCATCTTGAACATTTCCACCACACACTTTCATTGCTGCTGAATGAGACTTTTTCTGGTAGTAGTGTTTTATTTTTTGCGTAATTCCATTCGTCCATTAGTTCAGGATTATTTTTTGCTAAGTTGTTTTTAGCTAATTTGGCTGCTTTTTTACACTCAGAACAACCTTTATATCTTTGGACACTAAGTTTCCATTCAAATCCACATTCATTGCACTGCCAATGTGCTTCAAATCGTGAACCATAAGTAAAATCTTCGGGAGTAAAGTTTCCATTTTTGGTTGGGTGCCAGTTCACAGCTATTTCAGGATGAGTTTCTTTTAAGCTCTTGCTACTTTTATATTTTTTCCTTTTAGAGTGACGACACTTGGGACAACCAGTTCCTTTTGTCGCTCGGTGATAAATGGCTGTTGACCATTTATGACTGCATTTTTTACATATCCAACATGCTCGCTTATTACTACCTCGGGTTAACAGCTCGGGGTTCAGGGATACGTTTTCTCCATAATCCCATTCGCTCATGAGCTCTTTGTCACCAGCAATAAATTTTTTTTCTGTCATGTTGGTCATGCACCCAATTATGCACTCTTCAGAATATAAATAGCCCTAGAGTGTTAGGCTTTATCGTGTTGTCAGAACTCTTTTGAGCTATTACAACTAAATATTTCAAAGTTGACGATATATAGGTATCGATACCACAGTCGTTTAACACCGATATTCTTATTTGTTTAACATTGAGTCAACAAATGGTTTGCATGCTACCCAAGTATCAGCGATTGCGTTTAAGATTTTCGGAGACTGTAGCTCTTCACATGTCGTGTAATTGAAAACAAGCCCTACAGCTAATTGTGTATTAGCTTTTTTATTCTCCAATAATTCAAATGCCGACTTGTGCCATATTGGTTGCTTTTTTATCCGCCCATTCTTTCCGGGAAAAGCAGTTCTTAAATCATAGGACAAAGTCGCATCAATATTCGGCGTCGAACGCTGCGATTTATAGTGTCGTTGCACTATTTCAACTTTTGAGTAAACCCCTCCAATCCTATTGCATACTTTTTCAAAACCTCCCGCTACTTTTGAAAAGACTTTTTCGAAGTGATCATAGCCATTGTTCAGTAAGTTTCTTCGAAATTCAGGTTTGATCCCATGCGGCATAGTTACCAAAACAAACACACAATCATCTCTAATTGCCACGGTAAAGTGCGGAAATTCTGTATGAGCTTTTGCAGAATTTGATTGCTTTAATGATAAATAGTCCCAAACTGCGCTATAGCTCTTTCCAGTAATTGCAGATCGACCTGGAGCTAGTAGATCAATTCCAAGCGTATTATCAAGCCTCTTATCTTTGCGTAATTCTTGCATTGCCAATTTAAGTACTCGCTTGGCTTCAGGATAGTTATAGGGATAATCTTCACCAAAGGGAATACCAGAAAATGTAGTTAGAGTGCCTTCTTTCAAATAGTTATCCTCCGTAAAGCGACTTTCGGCGACTTCAAGATAGTTCGCCACTTTATTCGCCCAATCAGATTGTTTAGATTGTGACTTCAGCCAAGTGTAGGCTTCTGACCAACTTATAAATTTTGCCCAACGTGGAAGTTTTTGTTTTGGCTCCACGACATCCATGGCTATGATAATCACATCAGAATACCCTCTCCTCAATGCGGTTTTATAATGACGTTTTAATTGATCCATCGATAAAGTGGCTGCTATTTTACTTTCAATTATAAGTGACCATTGTTCATCTTCATCAAATATCCAGGCATCGGGCAACCCTCGTCTATCGGATTCCTCTTCTGTTATTTCCGGCTCTCCAGGAAGTCTTTGCTCAACGATTGAAAGTTTACTTCTATTATGCGCCTTACCAGTTGCCCATTTGACAAATGCCTTTAATAATTTTGAATCTTCATTCAACCCACTTACTAATGCATGCGTAACTTTGTTTTCTCGTTGGGTATATTGATCAAATAGATTTCTCATTCTTATACACGATTCATTTTTAAATTTTATTGTATAGATAAAAGAACAGAACCAAGCCCGCTATAAATATCGACATAGCCAAGATGACACTTAAGCCGTTTTCTAGCCTAGATACTTTACTAAATCTAACATCATTGAACATCAAGTTTAATAAGCTCCAAGATATAAACACTATAGGTAAAACTAAAATTAAAGTGAGTGGGAGCACGACAAAATTACCAACTAAAAGTGCTATAACCGAAATCCAAATTAAACACCAGCAAAACACCGTTACTGTACCGATAAAAGCGTTTAAAACAGGAACTCGCGAGTGTCGTAATATTCGTAAATTACTCACCGTTAGCAGTAGAGGAAGTAGCCCAAAAAAAGTAAGTGAAGTTGCTAGACTAAACATTAATACGTTAGGTGATAGCAACTCATCAATAACGACAGCTTTTAGATCCAGAAGCCTCCAGTCCTTGATAGTGACTAAAAAAAGTGGAACCGATGTATAGGTTAGTGATATCAGTATTGTGGACTTAACAGAACGATACACAATAGCTTTAGTTCTTCTAAAACATTTTTCTCCTATACGCTCTTTAAATTCTTCTCGCCTATCCCTTTGTTGATTTACTTCAGCCCACAGAGAAGTCATACTGCACTCACTCTATTCTTCTTAAAATTCTCCGCCTGCTCAAATATTTCTTTATAAACCTCATCCCGATCAACAGGCGGATATTTAAACTTCGCTAGAAGCATTATCAAGTCAACTTTGAGTTCGGCTTTAATATCATCACGCTGGCTCCAGTCGGTATACTTAGCAATATCATCGACAACTTCTTTTACCGCCTTCGCCAATTCGATTAATTTATCTTCAGGGTATTCAAAATCATATTTATGAGCCAAAGCCAATAGAATGTCGTAAAAGGCTTTTTCTTCGAAGTTGATACCAAGGTCTTCGAATGAGCCCATTTCAGTCTTTAGGTCGCCAAACATGCTGATAATTTCATCTGAGAAGTCTTCTAACACTTCACTGACTAAAACATCATCTTCTTTGCGTTCGTTGTATTTATCGACAAGCGCTTTAAATTTCTTGGTGAAGTCTATGCCTTTAGCTCGATTTACTTTGGTAAATTCGCCTATCGCTTTTGCTAGCATTTGCTGCAACAAGATAATCTTAGTATTTGGCAGTTTGATTTTGTTGATTTTGGCTAGGTAGTCGTCGTCAAAGATATCGACTTCACTTTCGGCAGTGCCGAGTTTAAAGATTTCTTCAACGCCATCGCTTTTGAGTGCTTCAGCTATCATCTGGCGAACTTTGGCGTTCATCTGCGCGGTGTCTGGGGCATTGCCTTTGGTTAGTTTGTAGACAATGGAGCGGACGGCGATGTAAAAGTGAATGTAGTCTTTTTCTTCCTGGCTTAGCTTTTCACTTCCGCAACAGATATCATATGCTGTTTTTAGCCGTTTCACTAAAGCCATAAAGCGATGCTCTAGTTTGTGGCTTCTTAATACAAACTCTGCGGCATTATTAAGACAATTAAGCTGGGCCACTGGCTCGCCAGTGAAATAAGGCGAGTCGTCAAATTTATGGAACATTTTATGAAGTAAATCTAAATGGTCCTTTACGACAGTGACAGAGTGTGCGATATCCTCAAAATTGGTCTCGTCTGTTTTTGAGTATTGGGCTAGCGCCTTGTTCATTTGTGTTTTGATGCCGATGTAATCAACAACTAGACCTTTGTCTTTGCCTTCAAATTTACGGTTTACTCGGGAAATGGTTTGAATCAGGTTGTGGCGCTGTATTGGTTTATCGATGTATATCGTATCCAGGAATGGTACATCAAAGCCTGTTAGCCACATATCAACAACAATGGCTATTTTGAAATTCGACTTGTCGTTTTTAAACTGGCGATCTAGTTCTTTACGATAATCTTTAGAACCGAGCAAATCCCATAGTTCTTTAGGATCATCTTTGCCTCGGGTCATGACCATTTTGACCCGTTCCATGGGCTTAATCTTTTTTCGCTCTTCCTCAGTGAGTGTAACGCCTTCTTCACACTCCAATATTTCAAACCAATCGGGGCGTAATTCTTTTAGTTCTTGATAGAACCGATAAGCCACATTACGAGCGCTACTGACAAATATCGCTTTGCCCTTTAAGGTGGAACCTTCATTAACTCGGGTTTCGTAATGAGCAACAAAGTCTTTAGCTAATGATTCGATTCGGTCGGGATCGCCCAAGATCAGCGTCATATTGGTTGAAGCTTTTTTACTCTCTTCTATTTGATGTTCATTGCTGCCTTCTTCAGCACATTGTTTGTAGTACTCTTCAATCTCACTGAGTTTTGCATTATTTAAAACGACTTTGGCGGCCCGGCCTTCATAAACTATCCGAACGGTTATTTCGTCTTTGACCGACTCGGTCATAGTATAAGCATCGACTACTTCACCAAATACATCGAGCGTGGCGTCTACAGGTGTTCCTGTGAAGCCAACATAGGTTGCATTGGGCAATGAGTCATGAAGATACTTTGCAAAGCCGTAGGTGCGTTTTACGCCCTTCTCCGTAATTTTAACTTTTTGGTCTAGATTAGTTTGAGAACGGTGTGCTTCATCTGAAATACAGATCACATTGCTTCGCTCAGTGAGTAATTCGGTATCTTCAGTAAACTTATGAATGGTTGTTAGGAAGACGCCCCCACTGATTCGACCTTTAAGAAGCTCTCGCAAGTGGTCTCGGCTTTCAACAGCTAGAATAGAGTCGTCGCCTATGTATTTTTTAGCATTGGTAAATTGTTGTGAAAGTTGATCGTCTAAATCAGTTCTATCAGTGATCAAAATAATCGTTGGGCTTCCGAACTCAACACTTTTCATTAACAAGCGCGAAAGGAATTGCATGGTAAAGCTTTTGCCACAGCCAGTAGCACCGAAATAAGTTCCACCTTTACCATCGCCTACAGGCTTTCTATGTTCTTTAATATTGTCGTAAAGTTTGTTTGCTGCATAGTACTGGGGGTAGCGACATACAATTTTAACTTCTTCATTTGACGTATCAGGGAAGTAAATAAAATTTCGGATCACATCGCGTAAACGCTTTTTATCGAACAAGCCCTGCAACATCGTATGCAAAGAATTAATGCCTTCCTTTTCTATTGACTCATCGCCCGTTACTTTGCGCCAAGCGTAAAAAAACTCATAAGGCGCAAAAAAGCTGCCCATTTTGTTATTAACGCCATCGCTAATGACACATAAGGCGTTGTAGACAAATAGCTTTGGAATATCTCGACGATACCGAGTGGTGAGCTGCACATAAGCATCATGAATAGTCGCCTCTTCTTCGCGAATGGCACTTTTAAACTCAAATACGACAACAGGAATACCGTTGATGTATAAAATCCCATCGGGAATCCGCTTAATTCCGCTTGGCCCTTCTATTTCTAGCTGATTAACAATTTTGTAGATGTTCTTGGTTTGATAGAACTTTTGAGGTTCATTTGCTTGGTCCCCGATTAAATCGAGGTCTTCATCATTAGGTTGTCGGAGTTGAGCAAGGTCGCTATAGTCTATTAATTGAATATATAAATCTTTCTTAGTATGGTCTTCTCGTTTTAGTAAGAACCCATCACTTAGCCATTTACAGAAGGATTTATTGCTCTCATAAAGATCTCCGGTGGACAGTGAGTCCAAGTTTCGGTATACAGATTCAATTTCCTCAGCAGTAATGTCAGCATCGGAATATTGCTCAAACAAAAATATTCGCAAATCTTCTTTTATTAGAATGTCGGAACCAGCTCGCCTGATATCGGCACCAATAGAATGAGGAAATCCTTGCCCACCTAAGAGATGAATTATTGCTTCTTCTAGCTTTTCTTCGGTAAATTTCATATATTCGATACCCTAACAAATGCTCAACATTGCGGCTTATCTTTTACTTTTCAAAATTTCCAGAAACATATTTTGTTCTTCACCTGGATACTTTGGGTTCCACTCCTTATCCTGCTCGTCACTTGAGTAGTGATATTCAGTAGTAGAAAACACAACTTGAATATCATTTGCTCCGCAAAGTTTTTTAAGCTCTAAAAGATATCTGTTTAAATCGTCATTGTGTATTTCGTGCTGTTTAGGGGTATCTAATATCAGAAATCCAAAACTAAGGCTCTCGTGCTCTACCATCAACTCCAATAGAGCTGCATGAAAGGCTAAAACAGCTCGGATACGCGTACTCCCCTTAAGTTGGGAAATAGTTTCCTTGCCGAGAATGGGAGTAAAGTCATTTTTAAACGTTATATCATGACTTATATTACTTGTATGAATAACATCCAGCCAGTTTAAAAAGTACTGCCTTAAGTCTGACTTTAATTTAATTAAGCCGGGTATTGATGACCTGTCAGTTGAGAAAGACTGATACTTCTCAAGAGCCTGACCTCTCTTCTTGATAACTTCGAAATATTTTTGCTCTAATGAATCAATCTTTTCAATATCACTACGCTGATTTTGAAGCTCAAATATCTGATTTTTTAACTCTGATATTGCGTCAACCAATGCTGACATTTCACTTTTTTCTATCGACTGATTTCTTTCATCAACAATAGATATAACAATTGCTTCCAAATTTTGTTTCTGAGACTCTAACTGCTCGATTTTGACCTTGTCTGTTACAGTGTTACGTTCAAGGTCTTTTATTTGGTCTTTAAGATAAAGTAAATTCTTGCTATAGGAATCCGAGCTCGTCGAAAATAACCCACAATGATCTGCTCCACAGATTTCGCTGAATGACAGAAAAACCCTCCTGGCTTCCTCATTTAGATTTAGAGTTTCTATCTCTGTATTAATTTCGTGAATTATTTGAGTTATGCCTTTAGTTCTTTTGGCGATTTCAGAGATTTCATTAGAAATTTCCCTTATAGAATTTCTATGTGTAGCAATTAAGCGTTCTAAAACACCGATAGAATCATCGTGACTTGCGCCAGAGCTTTTCAATTGTTCTAGTTCAGCTTCTAACTGCAATATTTCCTTAGATAAATCTTCTCTAGATTTCGAAATACTAATAGCCGCTTGTTTCGCAATATCAACTTTGCGTGCCTCAACTTCAACTTGCTTGTCCAAATAATCCAGGTTTTCCTTAGCTCTAATTTTTTCTTTTTTAGCGTCAAACGAATTTTTTACGGGAAGATGAAATATCATCCTCATCATTTCAGAAAATTGGTCCTTGATAAAATTATTTGGTGGACAATAAAATTTGCTATATCCATCATCTTGATCAAGGTAATAAATAGGTAGTATTGACGCTAGGTATGGTACTGTCACTTTATTAGAATTTGTAACTAAGTTACTTGTATTGATATCAAGCCAATCGAACAAATATAGTGAAAAGTCTTTTTCATCTAAGAAACGCTGTTTATGGCCATTAGGCTCAGTAACTTCAATATCTACACTTCTACTGTAAACTCGTTTGAGTTGCAGCTTCCCTTTATCTGTATCCATCTCTAAAACTGCATAATTACAGTGGTCATAAATATCGTTCCGAAAAACGCATGGATATCCAAGACAGTACGCAATCGATTGAACAACTGGGGTTTTTCCGCATCCATTTGGTCCAAATAGTTGAGTAATATTGTTCCCAAAATGTAATAATTCCGACTGCCATCCATTATGACCGATAGGAAATATTTGAAGGCTGATTAATTTCATTCCAACTCCATGTCTAGTTGCTTTGAAACACACAGGTTTCTGTATGACCGCGATATCTCTGCCAAGTTATACGCCAAGTCATCATCTTCACTCATAGCTTTATTTATAACTTTTTTACCTAAGGTGGTTATTTTAATCCTTCCCTTGCGATTATTTATTTCTACTAATTTGGAAAGCTCAAGAAAACTCACAGCTTTAACTGTTCTAACTCTCAAATTTGCTGACCAGCCGACATGTTGCGCAGATCCTTTAAACCCAGACATGCTTGATTCAATACTCTCACCGACTAATTGCCCGATTTCAGATACTCTTGGTTTTCTTCTATCTTTAGCCATTAGTAAGACAATCAAGCTTATCAACGGGAGTTGAAACAATGCCTCATTATTCAGCAGGTGTGATTTTTCCGAGAGCGTTCTATCAAAAGCAATTTCGACTTTCGATTGAGCCATTTGATTAAAAAATTTATCAAAGTTCATGATTTCCCCTTCACTAGCTCTGCAAAAATCCCCCCTAGCACCAAATCCAGGTTTAGATCATATAGCAAATCATTCTTGTCTAAAGTGGCTACTAAAGCCTTTATTGGGTTGCTTAGTTCAGATAAGGTGACTGAATTACCAACCTTGAAAGATTTACATAATAATTGTGTAATGTGACTAACAATTGTATTTAGCTCAAATTCAGGTATTACATGACGGTTTTTTCGGAGCCATAGGTCCCATTCAGTTTTACACCTTGAACAATATTCTACTTCTTCTATTCCAGCACCAGATTCCAATAAGGTACGCTGAATAATTGATGCACTTTTAACAGCTTTACTATCGCCACCTTCTAAAAGGTTATTATATGCATCCTTTGAAATACTTAAAATTGATAGTAAATCGTCTATCGAAATACCCGCATATTTTTCAATAGTTTCGCTCGTTAATTCGGCAATAACACCACTTGATTTCCTTTCCACTAAGTCTAATAGCTTTATTAGAATTTCTTTACACTCGTTGTACTCCAAATCAACTTCGCTATATTCATATATTTTATCTCTTGCTAATGGCTCAAAGTTGTCATCACCATCTTTCAAATACTGCACGTCGGTTTCAAACCGTAATTTCGATAGCCTGGCTTTTATTTCATCTATGGTTAATTTAGTTTTTAGCTCGCCAGGAAAGCATTGATTAAATCTATCGACCAACACCTCTGAAAACTTATTGGAAAATACACCGTTCTCAACATCCGCAAGCAGTACATCAACGTCATCGCTATTATGAATGTTCGTTTGAAAAACTACGGCATTACAGTAATCGTCGAAAACGACGGTATGCAGCAACAATTTCCCCACAAAGCTTCCTTTAATTTTTGCAGTATCTTGTTTGCTTTGGTTCTTAATAGTTGATTTTAATCCAAACACTTCGTTTAAAGACCAATTGTGGTTTTGTTTGCCTTTGGTTTTTACTTGATAAAAAATATAGCTAAAGCCGCCCCCATCTTTCTTACGAATTACAAAATCATCATGGAGATCACAATAGACTCTATCAACGTCTAATCCCTCTAATATTGACAATGATGCCATGGCAGCGGAACGAACCTGCGCTCTATATCGGCTAAACGAGTCTCTTCCCGATTGCTCTCTTGGTTTTTTAGTCTCTAGCACCACTTCTTATCCTAATTAATTTGGAGCTCGCCTGATATTAGTTTGGGTAACACTGTATCTCGCAATTTGCTCAAGCTAACGGTTTGTTTATTATTTTCAACATTTTTCAGTAATATATCGTCAACAATATTATTGAAACACGTACTGCATTCAACGTCTGGAAGTGAAACCTTTAATTTATTTAATGTTGTTTGATTAAGTAGAGGCTGAGCAGCCCCCCCTGCATATTGATTTAAGTTTAAGTATTTAAGTTGATACAAAATATAAGGTATATTCTTTTCTGACTCCTTTGAAGTCGCCACAATAGTATTATCAGATGCCCAAAAATCATCACGGCAATATTCAATTGCACCGCAATATGCTCCAACACGACCAACTATTATTGCATTTCTAAATTTTACTTCTGACGTTTTACCTATAATCCCATTCGCACCATAAATAGGATAAACTCCTTCATCGGATGATTTCATCGCTTTACCATTAGCAAATTTAATGAATTCACCTAGTTCCGAAACTTCCCATCCCTTAGGAACCCACCCCAACTCACTCTCTTCAAACTCACTCGGAAAAAGCTGCCGAATTTCATCTGGTAATGGTTTTAATTTATTATCAGCTTTCACAGCTTTACGTTGTTCCACTTTTGCTTGAAGATCTTCAGGAATTGAATTGCCCGCATCTAATGCATTATCAATAACCGGATCAAAATCTACAAACCAGCTTTTGAATAAGGCTTGTGCCATTTGTTCTAGAGTTTGGTTGATTTGGTGATTGATTTCGATTTTGTCTTTATAGCAGATTAAGCTATTACCAATATTTATACGTTCAGGCTTTGGTGCTAAAAAGAATTCATATTTCATTATTGCTTCTTTATCGCCACGAGGCATTTTAGTGCCTTTAGACGTTTTTACCGTATATTCGATAAACTCTTGATTCATCAAAAGATGGTAAATATATTCGCTTTGTATACCATTCTTTGGTCTAAAAACGATTACATCATTAGAGCAGGTGCCATTTTTATTCGCTAGCCAGAGCTTTTTAAAATAAGTTCGTATATTTGAAAATAAAACATCACCAATTTTGTAATTTGTTACTTTCCCAGTTGCGGGCATTTTTACAGCGGCAATGACACCACCAAAATCAGGAATTAAATTATCAGTAGATATGTAGTCAGCTAACTTAGCTTCATCTACACTAACTTTTCCAGTATGGATATCTACAACATCAGAGAGTTTGCTTGGTATCCAATTATTCTCCATGACCTAACACCTTCAAGTTTTGACGAATTGCCTTATCTAGCGTTTCTGCCTTTTCCATCTGGCTATATAGGGTTTTGCTTAACTCAGACATTTTTGTCTCAAAAGGAATACCATCATCTTCTAGTTCAGCAGCACCAACATATCTGCCTGGCGTTAAAACATGGTCATTTTTCTTAATATCTTCTATGGTAGCGGACTTGCAGTATCCAGCTTTATCTTCATAAACACCGTCTTTCTTTTCACCACGCCATGCATGATATGTTCTAGCAACACCAGCGATGTCGTCGGCTGTAAGTTCCTTGTGAACACGACTAACCATAGTGCCCATCTCACGAGCGTCTATAAATAAAGTCTCTCCTTGTCGATCACGATAACCCTGTTCTTTGTCTTCTTTTTTATTCTTAGTTAAAAACCACAAACAAACAGGTATTTGAGTGGTATAAAATAGCTGACCTGGTAAAGCTATCATGCAATCAACCAAATCATTTTCAATAATTTTCTGACGAATCTTTCCTTCACCGCCAGTATTGGACGACATAGAACCATTAGCCAAAACAAAACCTGCCGTACCATTTTCGCTTAACTTGGAAATCATATGCATAATCCAGGCATAGTTCGCATTACCTGTCGGCGGCACTTCATATCCCGCCCAACGCGCATCGTCCACAAGCTCAGCATCAGCTCGCCACTGCTTTTGATTGAACGGTGGATTGGCCATTATGTAATCTGCTTTTAAATCTGGGTGCTGATCTTTGAAAAAGCTATCACCAGCCACTTCACCCAAATTGCCAGAAATACCACGAACTGCCAGATTCATTTTCGCTAGCTTATAAGTGGCGTTGGTGTACTCCTGACCATAAATAGAAATATCTTTATTGTTGCCTTTGTGGCTTTCAATAAACTTAAGTGATTGAACAAACATCCCGCCGCTTCCGCAGCACGGATCGTAGATCGTCCCTTTAAAGGGTTCGATCATTTCAGCAATAAGACTAACTACTGCCTTTGGCGTATAGAACTCTCCACCACCTTTACCTTCACTCGCGGCAAACTTACCTAAGAAATATTCATATACTCGCCCAACTAAATCTTCTTCGGTCATATGACATTCATTAGCCATGGTATCGATGTTATTGATGGTGTCGATAAGCGCTGCCAGCTTGCTTGAATCTAACCCTAACCGAGAAAAATAGTTGTCTGGCAATGCACCTCTCAGTGAAGCATTGTTTTTTTCAACAGTGTGGAGTGCGGTATCAATTTTTACGGCAATATCATCTTGCTTTGCGTTTACCTGAATAAACGACCAACGCGCCTCTTCCGGTAAATAGAACACATTGTCCTTAGCATAAAACTCAACCATGTCGACATAGTCACCCATGTCATTATCGATCAGCTTGGCACGCTGCTTCTCAAACTTATCACTGATAAACTTTAAGAAAATAAGGCTTAATACAATATGCTTGTACTCCGAAGACTCAACACTACCTCGGAGTTTATTCGCGGTGTCCCAAAGGGACTCTTCAAAACCTTTATCGTTCTTGTTGTTTTTCTTACTTTTAGCGGCTGTCGCCATTTATTTCTTTCCTACTTGTTGATTTTGCTTGTTTTGTTTGATTTTTAAGCAACTATTGAAAGTTGCCTAGTTTATAAATTGAACGGTGCTGGCTTAATTTTTCTTTTTACAGCAATAACTTAGATAAAGAAAGTATCTAATTGCAACTATTCAGTCAATGTTATTTATGACATCTCAGCAAATTAATACTGATATTCAATAACACTGGTAATTTAATCTCTAAAAAGCGATTTATTTGGGCAATTTATAAGATACATTGTTCTGATTAACAGCTATATATTTCTTGGCTTTCAGCTTATTGATAAGCGCATTAAGCTGCTTTTCGTCTAGCTTTTCAGTGAATAATGAATTAATGGTATTCGCTAATGTCTTCACTTTTCTAGGCCGCGACTGTCCTCTTCCCGATAAATTCTTAACTATTGCGGTAATTTTGTCATCGTCACTGGTCGCTGTGGACATTCTTAAAACCGGTATTTCCGCCAGATCTTTCTCCCGCTGAACGCGTATCTTTTTATCTTTAAGGTGCGAAATTAACGGATCGAAGCCTTTATCCTTTGAAATAATGTGGAAGAAGCCAGCTGGATCGCTCTGCGCAAGCTCACCAATGTAATAAGCTATATGGAAATCGAGAGCATTAGGACCGTTACCGGCTATCTTGATATAAGTCGCGTCCTCGCCCATTCTTTGCATTGCTTGGGCTAGATCAAAAGGGACTTTGGTTTGATTGGCACCCACAAAAACGAAGACCTTAAACGGGTGACTGGCTAAGATCTCTAGGTTTTTCGGCTGTACGTTCTCATAATCGATTAATACGTAATTTGTTGGCACTCTGTTTCTCCCTAAACAATTGATTTCACGGGTTTTTTATAACCAACCTGCTTAATTCCCACCTTCTAAGTTCGAAGAAAGTCCATTTGGCAGTTTATTTTTTTACCTGAACATTAGTCATGATATCGATAGCTTCCTTTGGTTCGACTTCTAGAGCCTCACAATATGTGACCAATTCACAAGCAGAAATGTTCCTTCTTCCTTTTTCAATCTTATGCACTAGTTGAAAAGGTTCACCCAACAATTCACCAAATTCACGCACAGTTAGGCCCCTGTCATTCCTAACAGTACGTAGCCATTTTATAAGTGCCTGATGTCTTGGATTATTTATATCTTTATTCATCTTGTCACTATTATGGTGACATGGTAT
>Ga0209475_10003543_pt1 | contig 14261 bp, 9 predicted proteins | sample tdDd471_FD_187128 | JGI IMG/M metagenome (GOLD analysis project Ga0209475, IMG submission 187128) | Marine sediment microbial communities from the Atlantic coast under amendment with organic carbon and nitrate - tdDd47.1 (SPAdes)... | ecosystem: Environmental > Aquatic > Marine > Coastal >... | reverse complement strand
CTCTGGCCGTCGGCGCGACCTTGGCCACCCTGCCGGTCGAGGGCGGCATTATTGGCCTAATACCTGCGCCAATTGAGTGGGCGCTTGTCGCCATTGGGTGGATTTGGTTCATCAATCTCTACAATTTTATGGACGGGATTGACGGCATCACCGGGGTTGAAACGCTGACCATCGGCGGCGGCATCGCGCTCCTCACACTAGGGGCCGGAGCAGCTTCCGGTTTCGGCGGCGGCTTCGCTCTCGTCATCGTCGCCGCCGTTCTCGGATTTTTATGGTGGAACTGGCACCCGGCAAAAATCTTCATGGGCGATGTCGGCTCGGTGCCGCTGGGCTTCGCCCTCGGGTGGCTGTTGCTGCACCTTGCCCTAAGCGGCCATTGGGCGGCAGCACTAATTCTGCCCCTTTACTACCTCGCCGACGCCACCCTGACGCTCAGCCGCCGCCTGCTGCGGGGAGACCGGGTTTGGGAGGCCCACAAGGAGCACTTCTATCAACAGGCCCACCAAGGCGGCTGGCCCCACGACAAGGTGGTCTTGACCATCGCCGCCGCCAATATGGTGCTTGTTGCGCTGGCCTGGACCGCCAGCCAAGGCTGGCCGCTGGAATCTTTAGGTGCGGCTGTTTTGACCGTTGCGCTTTTGCTGGTCAGACTGTCGAAAATGGGGCGGAGACCATGACCGAAAAGATACTGGTGACCGGCGCAACCGGCTTCGTCGGACAGGCTCTGTGCCAACGGCTTGAGGAAGACGGCCATTCCGTCATCAAGGCGGTGCGGTCGGCAACGGGAGACGGCAACGAAGTCGTCGTTGGGAGCCTCACCGACCAGACCGATTGGTCCGACGCTCTCAAAAACGTCACAACCGTCATCCATCTGGCGGCCCGGGTACACGTGATGGAAGACACCGCCACCGACCCCTTGGCCGCCTTTCGCGCCGTCAACCGGGACGCGACGAAACACTTGGCCGAACAGGCAGCCAAAAACGGCATCACCCGGTTTATCTATCTCAGTTCGGTCAAGGCGGCGGGCGAGGAAAGCTTTGGGCAACCCCTGAAAGAAACCGATCCGGCGCAGCCGCTCGACCCCTACGGCCAATCGAAACGGGAGGCGGAACAGGTTCTTCAGGCAATCGCCGAAAACACCCCCATGGCCGTGACGGTGCTGCGCCCGCCGCTGGTCTACGGACCCGGCGTCAAAGGTAATTTCTTCACGCTGCTCAAGGTTTGCCGAAAAGCGCTCCCCCTGCCCTTGGGCGCAATCGACAATCGCCGCAGCTTGGTTTTTCTAGACAACCTCGTCGACGCCATCGTCCGGACTGCCTCCGACGGAAAATCAGGATTTTCACTTTACTACGTTGCCGATGAGCACCCCGTTTCGACCCCGGAACTAATCAACGCCGTCGGGACGGTACTTGGCAAGCCACCCCGCTTGCTCCCGATTCCAGCACCTTTTTTGTCGCTATTGGGCCGGATGACCGGTAAGAGCGCCGCCGTTTCCCGCTTGACCGGGTCGCTTGAAGTGGACACCGGTTTAATACGCCAAGAGCTTGGCTGGACTCCTCCCTATTCGTTGGAGCACGGGCTTACCAAAACGGCGGTCTGGTTTTTGGCGAAAAATCCTTAATCACCGTCTTCACAGGCCCGCCTCTCATGGTATTGTGCGCCCGGGGAATTCCCGCCGCAGACATTCAATTAACAGGAACCGGCCTTGGCTAATCGAGTCCTCCGCTCACCGCGCGCCTATATTGCCTTCGCCCATGATATCTTCATGGCGGCGGTTTCCTTTGTTGCCGCCCTCTATCTGAGACTGGGGGAGGATTTCGTCTACTACGCCGACGACCTTCTGGTCACCGGCACAATCACCTTTACCGCCCTTGCCGCAGTGACTTTTTGGGCCATGCGGCTCTATCAGGGCATCTGGCGCTATGCTTCCTTAAACGACCTGTTTGCCATCACCAAAGCCGTTACCCTGGTTATCCTGGGTTTCGTCATCCTGATGTTTGCCCTGACCCGGCTGGAGGATTTGCCCCGCTCCCTGCCGTTCATCAACTGGTTCGTCCTGATGGCCTTGATCGGCGGCCCGCGGGTCGCCTACCGCTGGTTCAAAGACCGGCGTTTCGAGTTCAAGCTCGAACAATCCGGACATCGACGCATCCCAGTGCTGCTGATCGGGGCGGGCGACGAAGCCGAGTTGTTCATTCGCGCCCTGTCGCGCGACCCCGAAGCGACTTACAAAGTCGTCGGTCTGGTTTCCGTCGGTGAAGGGCGGGTCGGGCGCAACATCCAAGGATATGAGGTTCTCGATACCTTGGAAAACCTGCCCAGCACCATTGAGAGCTTGAAAAAACGCGGACAAAAACCTCAACGGCTGATTTTGACCAAAGACGATCTGGACGGCGCCGTTGTCCGTTCAACGCTGGAAACCGCCGAAGCACTGGGTCTGACCCTGGCGCGGCTGCCGCGGCTGACCGAGTTGAAAAGCGGCCATGCCGACAAAATGGAAGTGCGCCCCATCGATGTCGAAGACCTGCTGGGCCGCCCCCAGGCCCGGCTCGACCGCGCCGCCATGTCCGGTTTAATCAAAGACCGGCGGGTCCTGGTGACCGGCGCGGGCGGCTCAATCGGCAGCGAACTGGTGCGTCAGATTTCCGATTTCGCTCCCAGCCATTTGACACTGCTGGAAAACGGCGAATTCGCCCTTTACAAGATCGACCACGAACTGTCCGTCCGCCACCCGGAGCTGCCGCGTACCGCCGTCATCGCCGACGTTCGCGACCGGGAGCGTTTGGCGCGGATTTTCGAAGACGTGCGGCCCGAACTGGTTTTTCACGCCGCCGCCCTGAAGCACGTTCCGCTGGTCGAAGATAACATGGCCGAAGGCATTCTGACCAATGTGGTCGGCACCCGCAACGTCGCCGATCTTTGTATCGAGTGGAACGTCCAGACCATGGTTCAGGTATCCACCGACAAGGCGGTCAATCCGACCAACGTGATGGGGGCGACCAAACGGATCGCCGAAAAGTACTGTCAGGCGCTCGACGTGCGCGAAGGGGCTCACGAAGGCACCCGTTTCGTCACGGTCCGCTTCGGCAACGTTTTGGGCTCCACCGGATCGGTCGTGCCGCTTTTCCAAAAGCAACTGGAAGCCGGCGGGCCCCTGACCGTCACCCATCCCGACATGACCCGGTTTTTCATGACCATCCGCGAAGCGGTCGAGCTGATCCTCCAAGCCTCGGCACTCCGGCGTCACGGCCATAACGAGGAGGGCAAGATTTACGTTCTCGACATGGGAGACCCGGTGAAAATCGTCGATCTGGCGCGGCAAATGATCCGGCTCGCCGGAAGGACCCCGGACAAGGACGTGATGATCGAGTTCACCGGCATCCGGCCCGGCGAGAAACTTTACGAAGAAATCTTCCACGGCGCCGAACCGCCGGTTCCCACGGAAGCCGACGGCATTCTCATCGCCTCGCCGCGTCTTGCCGATCACGATGAGCTTGCGGATACTATTGACGCCCTAAAAATCGCCGCTCAATCGGCTGACGAAGAGGCGCTCAGAGCGCTAATTGCCGATGTAGTGCCCGAATTTGGAAAAGCAGGCTGAGTGGCAACGGCCTCCGGCACTGAAATCGGCGCTAAAAGACGCCAAACCGCTAGCCCTTAGGTCCCTTCTTTGCTATACCGCCGCCATTCCATTTTCTGCTGGCACGCACGCGCATTTACCGGGGGGACCTCATTATGGCCATTCGCCGCGCTTTGATTTCCGTATCCGACAAAACCGGACTGGTCGAATTCGGCCGATTCCTGGCCGACAACAACGTCGAAATCCTCTCCACCGGCGGCTCCGCCAAGGCGCTACGCGATGCGGGCGTACCGGTGACCGAGGTTTCCGACTACACCGGCTTCCCGGAGATCATGGACGGACGGGTCAAGACCCTGGTGCCGCAAATTCACGGCGGCCTGTTGGGTGTGCGCGGCAATGCGGATCACGAAAAAGCCATGGCCGACAACGGCATCCAGCTGATCGATCTACTGGCCGTCAACCTCTACCCGTTCGAGGAAACCGTCGCTAAGGGTGCGGCATTCGATGAGTGCATCGAAAACATCGACATCGGCGGACCGGCCCTGATCCGCGCCGCTTCCAAGAACCACAGCGCGGTGACCGTGGTGGTCGATGTCGCCGACTATGCTCTGGTCGAAGAAGAAATGGGGGCCAACGGCGGCGACACTACCGCCGAGACCCGCAAGAAACTGGCCGGCAAGGCCTACGCCCGCACCGGCGCTTACGACGCGGCGATCAGCCAGTGGTTCGCCGCCCAAAACGGCGAAACCTTCCCTGAGCGCACGGTGATTGCCGGCGAGCGCAAGCAGGTCATGCGCTACGGCGAAAACCCGCACCAGGTCGCCGCCTTCTACACCACCAACGAAACCCGCCCCGGTGTCGCTACGGCAACCCAGCATCAGGGCAAGGAACTGTCTTACAACAATTTGAACGACACCGACGCGGCCTTCGAGCTGGTTTCCGAGTTCAAAGACACCGCCTGCGTCATCGTCAAGCACGCCAATCCCTGCGGCGTCGCCTACGGCTCCTCGCTGAAAGAAGCTTATCTGCGGGCCTATTCCTGCGACACCGAAAGCGCCTTTGGCGGCATCGTCGCGCTGAACCAGACGCTCGACGGCGAAACCGCCGAAGAATTGGCCAAAATCTTCCTCGAAGTGATCATTGCGCCGGATGTGGACGACGATGCGCGCAAGGTGCTTGAAGCGAAGAAGAACCTGCGCCTGCTGACCACCGGCGGCATGCCGGACCCGGCAGCCGACGGCATGACCTTCAAGTCGCTTTCGGGTGGCATTTTGCTGCAAGGCCGTGACAACCGGCTGATCGAGAACGAGCTCAAGGTAGTGACCAAGCGTCAACCGAGCGCCCAGGAACTCAAAGACCTGGAATTCGCCTTTACCGTCTGCAAACACGTCAAGTCCAACGCCATCATCTACTGCAAAGACGGCATGACCGTCGGCGTCGGCGCAGGCCAGATGAGCCGCGTCAACTCGGCCCGTATCGCCGCCTGGAAAGCCCAGGCCGCCGCCGATACGGCAGGAGATAGCGAATCCTGGGCCAAGGGCTCGGTGGTGGCGTCGGACGCTTTCTTCCCATTCGCCGACGGTCTTCTGGCGGCGGCGGAAGCGGGTGTCACCGCGGTTATTCAACCGGGCGGCTCGATCCGCGACGACGAAGTGATCGCCGCCGCCGACGAAGCCGGGCTCGCCATGGTGCTGACCGGGATGCGCCACTTCCGGCACTAGATTGATCTCAAGATCACTTACGGGCTCCCAGGCAAGATAGACGTATCCACCCCTTGCCTGGGAGCTTTTTTATGTGAGACCCTACATGCTTACCGGGCCTGGCTATATCTAGGAGGAATACGTCCGCATGGAAAAGCTAACGCACCGGATCGGTGGCGGCGTAAAAATTTGCCTCCCCCGTTCCGTTATCTGCCTGTCGACCTTCGTCGCACTCGAGCAGGAAGACTGGTTCGAAGACGAAATTTCCTTTGTGCGGGCTCTTTCCACGCAGGGTTTGAACGCTATCGACATCGGTGCCAATTTTGGCTTTTACACCTTAGCTTTGGCAAAAAACAGCGAGTCCGTCGTTTGGGCCTTCGAGCCGACGGCGCAGCCCCATGCCTATCTGACGGCAAGCCTTGCCGAGAATCGTAACTCAAACGTCAAAGTTATCAAAACGGCTCTATCCGATTTCACGGGAACAACGACCTTCACGCTCGGCTGGACCCCGGAAATGAACGCCATGAACAAGGATCTAAACGGATCAGTGGGCTCTGAAAACGCTCCTGTTAACACGCTGGATCAGGCAGCGGAAGAATACGGCATCGAAAACGTCGATTTTATTAAAATAGATGCAGAAGGTCAGGAACTCGCCATTCTGGGAAAAGCCGGGCGGTTTTTTGATGTCAACTCCCCCTTGGCGATGTTCGAGATCAAAGACCAGGACGCGCAGGTCTTCGATGCGGCGCAATGGTTTCTGGATAACGGTTTCAACCTCTACCGGCTAGTCCCGGGTTTGAATGTTCTTATCCCCTACACGAGAGGCGAACCGCTTGATTCCTTTTGCCTCAACCTTTTTGCCTGCCGCAAGGATCGTAGCCGCCAGCTCAGTGAACGTGGGCTCCTCGTCCAGCACAGCGAGGAATGCGAAGCACCGGAGGACCAGACGGACCCTTACGACGCCCACGCCCGGGCACACGAACCCGGACGGCCTCCTGCCGAACGTTGGGCGATGCTAGAAGCCGCTTATTCGATTCTGTCCCGCCGTCACGCTGAAAATCCAGCGGATCTCGGAATTCTGGCCGCCGCCGCCCGGCTGGCCAACGAAACCGGACGTCGTCGTGAGGCGGTTGGTTTGGCGCGGCACGCATTTGAAAAGCACATGAATGGCATATCGGCGGACGAAGCCGTCCTCCCAGCCACCGTTCGCTACGACGGGAACGGTACAGATTCGAACCGGCTAATATGGTTAAGAGCCTCCCTCATGGAACTCTATCTTATCCGATCGGCTTATTCCGCCTATTACGTCGGACAACCCTATTTTGATAAACTGGCTTCGCTACGTGAAACTCCTTACTGGTCGGCTCCGATGGAGCGGCGGAGGCAACTACTGGGCATGAAGCTGGGAACGGAAAAACATTTTTCGGCCCACCCCTTGCTGATGGAGGAAGGGCCGGAAAACCGGAACCCCGGCTTCTGGTCAAAATAAAGCCTGCACTGTGGCGGCCAAGACATGGACTATTACTTTAACTTGCGTTCAATCCGCCTTTTGAGGCTAGCCTCCTTTCATGGCTGAATTGTCCGTTCTTGTTTTGGCTGCTGGAATCAGCATGTTTTACCGCGGGCTGATCGCCGTGATCGCCCCGGAGTTGGCTGCCGACCTGGGCTTAAGCGAGGCGGAGCTGGGAACGCTGGCCTCGCTGTTCTTTTTCGGCTTCGCCGCCGCCCAACCGCCGGTCGGCATGGCGCTCGACCGCCTGGGCCCCCGCCTCACCGTCGCGCTTTTCATGGGAGCCGCCATCATTGGCACCGGGCTGTTCGCCACAGCCGAAACCGCCACACTCGCCTATATGGGACAACTCCTCATCGGCGTCGGCTGCGCGCCGATCATGACCGGCACCATGGTGGTTATCAGCCGCCGCTTCGATGCCGCCCGTTTCGCCTTCATGGTCGCTCTGGTCCTGGCGCTGGCCAATATCGGCGATCTGGCCAGCACCGCGCCGTTTGCCTGGCTGACGGAAATCCTGGGCTGGCGGGGGGCGCTTTGGGTGGTTCTCGGGCTGACGACACTATCGGCCCTGCTCTGCCTTTGGTTCTTAGGCCGCGACCGCATGGCCGAGGGCGCTACGCCGGAAGGACTGCTTGAGCTGTCTCTCGGGATGGTTCGCGTTATGGGAATCGGCGCGCTTTGGCCGATCCTGCCGCTGACGCTCACCGGCTATGCGGTGATGATGACCTTGCGCGGTCTTTGGGCCGGCCCCTATCTCGCCGAAACCTTCGCCCTGGACCCGAGCGGCCGCGGCTGGGTCCTGCTCGCCATGTCGCTCGCCATGACCGTCGGGATGTTTCTTTATGGCGCGGTCGACCGGAAACTGGGCCGCAAGAAACCGTTGATCGGCGGGGGCACGCTCCTAGTCGCCCTCGCCTGTTTCGGCCTGTCGTTGTTTCCCGGCCATTCCCTTACTCTCTCGGCGCTGCTGCTGTTCGCCGTCGGGTTCTTCGGCTACACCTACGCCGTCTTGATGGCCCATTGCCGCCTGTTCATTCCGGCCCGGATGATGGGCCGCGGCATCGCCTTTCTCACCCTGGTCGGTTTTTTCGGCGTCGGGATCGTCCAATGGGCCTCCGGCCTGGTGATGACCGCATTTGGCTCCTACCCCCTGCTGTTCGGCGTCCTCGGCGCGACCCTCATCGGTGCGCTCGTCGTCTACACCGTCAGCCGCGAAGCGCCTTAGCCTCTTTCGCCACCGCCTCAACCAGCCAATCGACCAGGGCCTCGACCCGCGCCGTCCGGCGCATTTCCTTGTGGGACAGCAACCACATTTCCCTGAACACCAGCGGCTTCGGTCCGCTGAGGCGCACCAGTTCCTGCTGCCTGTCACCGAAGTAGCAGGGCAGCATACCGACCCCCAGGCCTTCCAAAATCGCCGCCCGGTAGGCGCGCCCGGCGCTGATTCGCAGAGGGACGTTTTCCGGCGTCACCATTTGATCGGCCTGACGGTTCTCAAGCAGATACTCCTGGGTTGCGTCGTACAAAATCCACGGCGCTTTTTTGAGATCGATCCCGTCGAACCGCTCGACCCCGTAGACGGCGAACCCGAGATCGGCCAATTTACGCGCCACGATGCCGCCGCCCTGGGGCCGCGCCAACCGGATCGCCAAGTCCGCCTCCCGCTTCACCAGATCGAGGTTGGCGTTGTCGGAAATCAGCTCCAGTTGGATATTGGGGTAGGCTTCTCTAAAACCGGCGAGCCGGGGTACGAAAAAATCGGCCAAAACCAAATCGACGGCGGTGAGCCGGACAAGGCCCTCCAAGGCCCGGTCCTTGCCCGAAACGGCGCTCTCCAAATCGAAAACCGCCCGTTCGACATCCTGGGCCCGCTCCAGCGCCGCCAATCCATCGGTGGTCGGCCGCATCCGGCCTCTGATCCGGTCGAACAACCGCACGCCCAAGGCCTCTTCGGCGGCAGTCAAACGCCGCGCCGCCGTGGTTTGATTGACCCCCAAAGCCTCGGCTGCCGCCGTCAAAGTGCCGCCCCGGCTGATCGCCAGCAAAAATCGGATATCGTCCCAGTTCATGCCTGCATATTTGCAGATTTAGCCTGCGGAAAACAGCATTTCCTCGCCATTCCCGCCGTGACAAACTGTTAAAAATTCTTCCAAATGGAGCCCTATCGACCATGTCTCAACCCAAAACTCTGCTTCAGTTGTCGGGAGCCGATCTGACCCCCGCCGCCCTATCCCAATCGGTCGTCGTCACCATCGACCAGCAAAACGAATACGTCACCGGCATGTTGCCGCTCACCGGCATTGAAAAGGCGCTTGCGGAAGGGGCCAGGGTTTTGGAGCGGGCGCGGGCCGCCGGAGCGCCGATCATCCATGTGGTCCACAAGGGCGGCAAAGGCGGCCCCTTCGATCTGGAAGGACCCGGCGGTCAATTGGCCGATTTAGTTGCGGCGAAAGACGGCGAACCCCTGGTCGCCAAGCCGCTACCCAACGCCTTCGCCCAAACGACGCTGCAAGACGAAATCGATAAAACCGGGCGCAAAAGCCTGATCGTCACCGGGTTTATGACCCACATGTGCGTCAGCTCGACCGTGCGCGCCGCGCTCGACCTCGGCTACTCGACCACCGTGGTCGCCAATGCCTGCGCCACCCGCCCGCTACCCACCCACGACGGCGGCGTGATTGAGGCCGACGCCCTGCATCTGGCCGCCCTGACCGAGTTGGGCGACCGCTTCGCCGTGATCGTCGACAAGGCGGACAAGTTGGGAAATTAAGCCCGCTCTTCGGGAATGGCGTAGAGGATAGTTTCGTAGCCTTGGCTGCTGTAATGCCCCATGTAAAATCGATATCCCTCAAGGGCGGACATCAGCAATTCGGGGATAGACCAGAAATGCTCCAGCTTGTGGTAAATGGATATCGCCAGTTGCGGGCGCAAGCGGCGGACAAGAGGAAGCATGCTGGGAACCACGGCCTCTTCCGCCCCCTCAAGGTCGAGTTTGATCAGGTCGATCTTTTGGATATTTCGGCTACCGGCGTAGGAGTCCAATGTCATTGCCGGAAAAAACTTCAATCGGTCTGAGAACCCATCGCCTTGACTGAAACGCGAGGACATCTGCCCATCGTCACAGAGCGCCAGCTCGGTCCGTCCATTTTTGTCGGCCAACGCAAGCGCCACCCCTTGACATCTTTGGCCAAGTGCATGAACCCAGCGCCCGGCATAAGCGGATAGATAGGCGAAACCGCCCGGCTCAATGTTGTGCAAAAGAGGCTCCCCGCCGCACAAGGCGCTGAAAACGGCGATTTCCGATCCGTCATGAACACCGCCGTTGACGATCACGGCGTTGGGCGGCAATCGGACATAATCCGTATACTGGAGAGCGGAGAACAAACGGTTACAATAGCGGTGGGCCAGCTCCTCCGGCATACCGAAGAGGACCGACCGGTAGCATTCACGGCTTGCCTCATCATCCAGCCGTTCCATCACGTTTTCTATCTTCCTGATGAGTTTGGGGGGTGCTGCCCCCAAAACACCCGCCGGGAAATCCCGCTCTCGTCCGTTGCCGGGTCCCTCGGCATTGGGCGGCAAGGGAAGACCCGCCGAGAGAGCGGCCACAAACCCTGCTGGACTTTTCATCGCCCGCTTCGACCACTCCCACCAGCCCCAAGGGTCGCCAACGGGCAGCGGCAAAATCCTCACCCCCTCTATACCGGTGTCCGGCTCGGTCGTGAGGACAAAATCACAGGGGGGTCCCTTATAGGCTTCAAACTCGGCGTTTGGTTTCAAGGCCCGCAAAACGGCGAAAAGATCATCCCGTTCGTCGTCGTGGGCAATAACCTGAAAGGTCCCACTGTCCTGCAACAATCCAGGAGCCAGAACCGCATCCATTTAGCCGTCCTCTCCCGCCCGCACATCCGGGACCTTGAGCAACAGCAGGCCGCCGATGACGAAAAATCCGAGGATGGTCGCCATACCGGCCCGCTGACTGGTGAACAGATCGGTCGCCAGGGCCAAGACGGCGGGGCCGAGGAACGCCGTCGCCTTGCCGGAAAAGGCGTAAAGCCCGAACATTTCGGTGGTCAGCTCCTTAGGCGCCAGACGCGCCATGTAGGACCGGCTGGCCGATTGCGCCGGGCCGACGAAAATGCCCAACGGCAGCCCAAAGGCCCAGAACAGGGTTTTGCTGTCGATCAGCAACAGGGAAACGGAAAGAATAATAAGGCCGAAGAGCGCAATGATCACCGTGCGTTTTGGGCCTATTTTGTCGTCGAGCCAACCAAAGGCGAACGCCCCGACGCCCGAGGTCACGTTGATGGCGATGCCGAATAAAATAAGCTCGGTAAACGTAAATCCGAACGAGCCCGCCGCGTAGATGCCGCCGAAGGCGAAGAGCGTATTCAGCCCGTCGGTATAGATCATGCGGGCGATCAGAAACCACGCAACGTCCTTATAGGCCCGGATACCTTTGATCGTTTTCCACAGAGTAGCGATCCCGTCTTTCGCCGCCGCACCCAAGGGCTGGGCCGTCCGTTCCCGGTCGGGCGTCAGAAAAAATAGCGGAAGAGAGAAAACCGCCAACCAAACGGCCACTAGCACCGGAGTCGCCCGCAAATGCTCCGCCCCTTCCTTGGTCAAGCCGAACCAGGGCGTTTCGGCCTGGACGAAGCCGACCAGACAGACGGCCAACGCCGCCAGACCGCCGAAATATCCGAGCCCCCACCCCCAACCTGAAATACGGCCGATTTTTTCGCGCCGGGCGATGTCGGGCAGCATGGCGTTGTAAAACACCATGGCGGACTCGAACCCGTAGTTGGCCACCGCGGCCAGGGTCAGGGCGAGGGAAACGTAGGCCACCTCCGGCTTGATTTGCCACAAGAACACCGTCGTGACGGCGCAAAGGGCGGTGAAAGCGAAAAGCCAGGGCTTGCGCCGTCCGGTTTTATCGGCAATCGCGCCGAAAACCGGCCCGCTCACCGCGATCGCCAGGCCGGATAGGCTCATGGCGTACCCCCAAAGGGCCGTGCCGGTGACTTCGTCGGACGCCACCGCTTTGGTGAAGTAGGCGGAAAAGACGAAGGTAATCACCACCGTGGTAAACGGCGAATTGGCCCAGTCGTAGAGGCACCAGGCAAAAAGGCCGCCGGTTTTCGCCGGTGTACGAGGGGTCGGCATCAATCCTCCGTAAGCGTCCGGAGCTGACGCCCGGCCACGGCGAGCATGGCAAAGTCCAGGGTATCGCCGCCGCGCATTTCGCCGATCAGCTGATCGGTCCGTTCGACGCGGACCGGATGGGCGTCGATCCAAGTGGCAATCACCTTGTCGATATCTTCAATATCGGTGGAAATACTTAAAACCGACCGGGTCAGGCTGGCCTGATGCCGGTAAAGATCGTCGATCAACGCCGTAGTCGCCAGTTTCTGCCAATGGTTTTCCACGGCCAACCGCTCGACCGACCCACGCATCCAGCCGAGGCTGAACCGGGAGCCGACGGCGAAATAAAGCTTGGCAACCTCGAGAACCTTCAGTTTGGACTCCTCGGCGACGCGGACGATATCGCAACCCGCCGCCAAGAGGATCAATCCGGCGACGCGCCGGGCCAGGACCTCCTCCACGCCGTCATCGACAAACGGCCGCGCCCGGTCGGCCAGATCGATTGACGCCGCCGGGGACAAAATGGTCTCCAACCCGTCGGCCAGCTCGGTAATTCCCTTAACATAAGCAGTGATATTCGCGCCGATATCGAGAGGCGGCTCCAGGTTTCGCAGGAACCATAGGGTCGCCCGCTCGACCAGCCGGTTGATGGTGATCAACATCGCGGTCTGGGTATCGGCAGGCACCTGATTGTCCAAGGCTTCGATAGATTTCCATATGTCCCGCAGGCCGAAGACGTCCTGGACGATCAGGAAACCCCGGGCAATATCGGCAAGCCCCATGCCCGTCTCGTCCATGATCTGTAGCGGGAAAGTCCCGCCCATGCGGTTGACCATAAGGTTGGTGACGTGGGTCGCGACGATCTCGCGGCTCAACCGATGCTGTTTCACTTGGTTTTTGTATTTCTTGCGGATCGGTTTGGGGAAATAGTTCACCAGATCCTCAAACAGGAAAGAATCGTCCGGCAGGCCCGACGCCAACAGCTCGTCATACAGCCAAATTTTGCTATAGGGCATCAGCACCGAAATTTCCGGACGGGTAAGGCAGGTTTTGGCCGCCAACCGCTCTTTCAGCTCTTCATCATCCGGCAGAAATTCCACCGCCCGGTCGAGCCGCCCTTCGCGCTCCAACCGCCGCATGAGGCGAACCTGATGGTCGAGCAGGCCGGGGCCTTTCCCGGCAACCAAGGAAATCGCCTGGGTTTGCAGGTAGTTGTCGCGCAGCACCAACTCGGCGACCTCGCCGGTCATATCGGCCAACAGCTTGTCGCGCTGTTTGCCGGTCATATCGCCGGCGGCCACCACCGCATCGAGCAAAATCTTGATATTAACCTCGTGGTCGGAGCAATCGACGCCCGCCGAATTGTCGATGAAATCGGCATTCAACCGCCCGCCCCGTTTGGCGAACTCGATGCGCCCTCTTTGGGTGACTGCCAAGTTGGCTCCCTCACCGATCACTTTGGCGTTGAGTTCATCGGCATCGACCCGCACCAAGTCGTTGGACCGGTCGCCCGCATCGTCGTGGGTTTCTTCGCTCGATTTGATGTAGGTGCCGATACCGCCGAACCAGAGCAATTCCACGTTGGTCTTGAGCAACGCACGAATAAGGTCGTTGGGCGTCAGCGACGGCGCTTTGACGTCGATCATCTGCTGGATTTCCGGGGACAGCTTAATCGTCTTGGCGTTGCGCATAAACACGCCGCCGCCCTTTGATATCAGCTTGGTGTCGTAGTGGTCCCACCCCTTGACTTCCTTGAACAACCTTTGGCGCTCGGCAAAAGACTGTTTCAGGTCGGGGTTCGGGTCGATGAAAATATGAAGGTGGTTAAAGGCGGCGATAAGTTTGGTCTGCTCGGACAACAGCATGCCGTTGCCGAACACATCGCCGCCCATATCGCCGACGCCGATGACGGTGAACGGTTCGGCCTGAATGTTCTTGTCCATTTCGCGGAAGTGGCGCTTGACCGATTCCCAGGCGCCCCGGGCGGTGATTCCCATTCCCTTGTGGTCGTAGCCGACCGATCCTCCGGAAGCGAAGGCGTCGCCCAGCCAATGCTCGTACTCCTTGGAAAGGGCGTTGGCGATGTCCGAGAAGGTCGCCGTTCCCTTATCCGCCGCCACAACCAAATAGGGGTCGTCGTTGTCGTGGCACAAAACGTCCTTGGGCGGGACCACCCGCCCTTTCTTAATGTTGTCGGTAATATCCAGCATTCCGCGAATAAAGGTCCGGTAGCAGGCGATGCCTTCTTTTAAGATATCGTCGCGTTCGCCGGAGGCCGGGGGTTGCTTGACGACAAACCCGCCCTTCGATCCGACCGGCACAATCA
>Ga0209475_10003541_pt1 | contig 14265 bp, 10 predicted proteins | sample tdDd471_FD_187128 | JGI IMG/M metagenome (GOLD analysis project Ga0209475, IMG submission 187128) | Marine sediment microbial communities from the Atlantic coast under amendment with organic carbon and nitrate - tdDd47.1 (SPAdes)... | ecosystem: Environmental > Aquatic > Marine > Coastal >... | reverse complement strand
AGAAATACGCGGTTAAAACCGGCGGAGCGGAAAATCATCGTATCGGTTTGTACGACGCCATTCTGATTAAAGAAAACCACATCATCGCAGCAGGCGGCATTGCCGCAGCTGTTAGTGCAGCGCGCGCGGTCAACGCCGACGTACTCGTTGAGGTCGAAGTGGAAAGCCTCAATGAAGCGGAACAGGCCATGAATGCAAAAGCAGACCGTCTGCTACTCGACAACTTCAGCAATGAGCAATTGCGCGAAGCTGTCGCTCTGCGTGACCGCATTGCTCAGGGCATCACGCTGGAAGCTTCCGGCGGCGTTAACAAAGACACGGTCAAAGATATCGCCGAGTGCGGCGTGGACTTTATTTCGATTGGTGGTCTGACGAAAGACGTTAAAGCAGTCGATCTGTCGATGCGCTTTAAGCTTTCAGCCTAAAAGCAGTTACTCTTCAGCTCTATTCGCCGATTGTCTATTCACCAAAATCGGCGCTTTCGGCCTGCAGAATACGTTTGGGCTCGGAGACACCGTAGCCCTGCGCATAGTCGATGCCCATACCCTTCAGCATCGTAATGATTTCGTCGTTCTCGGCGAACTCGGCGATGGTTTTCTTGCCGGTCAGGTGACCGATCTCATTAATGGAGCGCACCATCTCGCGGTCGATCGGGTCGTGCAGCATTTCTTTCACGAAGCTGCCATCAATCTTCAGGTAGTCCACCGGGAAGTGCTTCAGGTAACCGAAGGATGACAAACCGGTACCGAAGTCATCAAGCGCAAACTGGCAACCCAGTTCTTTAAGTGCATTAATGAAACGACTGGCCTGCGCGTAACTGGCAATCGCCGCCGTCTCCGTAATTTCAAAACAGATCTTCGATGCATCAATACCGCTGCGACGGAACTGATCGACGACGAATGGCAGGAACTGCTCATCGGTGAAACTCTGACCCGACAGGTTTATCGAGCACATGCACAAACGTTCGCGCTCGTCAGCCTCGGACACCAGCCACGCCAGCGCATTCTCTACAACCCAACGATCAACGCTCGGCATAATGCCGTAACGCTCGGCAGCAGTAATAAACAGATCCGGTGATACCAGCGAACCGCCTTCGTCACGCATACGCAGCAGCAACTCATAGTGCTCGCCGCTTTCGCTGACGTTAAGCGGAAGAATGGTTTGACGGAACAGTTCAAAACGCCCTTCTTCGAGAGCATTGTTAATACGCGCAGCCCACTGAATCTCGCGGCGGCGGCGCATCATATCGATGTCGTTTTCCTGATAGGTGTAGACGCGGTTGCGGCCGGCCTCTTTCGCCGCAGAACAGGCGCTGTCGGCAATGGTCAGAAGCGCTGCCGCATCTTCGTTATCCGGGGAGATAGGCACCACACCAATACTGGCGGTCAGCGTGAAGCTGCGGTCTTCCCAGGTAAACTTGAACTCGGAGATAGCCACAACGAATTCTTCAGCAGCACGCACCGCCTCTTCCATCGAACAGCCTTCCAGCAGCACGCCGAACTCGTCACCGCCAAGACGTGCCAGACTGTCACGCCAGCGGATCTTGGCTTTCAGCAACGCGCCGATCTGGCCGAGCAATGAGTCACCGGCACCGTGACCACAGGTGTCGTTCACAATCTTGAAGCGGTCGAGATCAATGTAGACCAGTGCGTAGGACGCCTCGTCGGCACGCGCACTTTTCAGTGCACGTTCCATGCGCAACTCAAACTCGCGGCGGTTTACCAGGCCGGTTAGCAAGTCATGACTGGCGTGATAACTGAGTCGACGGTTCAGCTCGCGGGCCTCACTCACGTCATGGAACACAAGCACACCGCCGGTCACTTTCGCGCGGTCATCACGAATGGGTGAGGCAGTGCTCTCTACATATATTTCGTTGCCATCGCGGCGAATCAGGAGGCTCGGGCGCACCGACTTAATCGAGCGGTTCCGCTTCATCGACTGACTCAGCGGATTCTCGAGAGGCTCACAGGTTTCCTCATGGAAACCGCGGAACACTTCTTCAAGCTGGCGGCCGATTGCATCGTCAATCTTCCAACCTGTCAGCTCTGAGGCCACCGGGTTTAAGTATTCAACGATGCCGTCTGCATCCGTTGTAATCACACCGTCGCCGATGGACTGCAGCGTGATCTGGGCGCTTTCCTTCTCACGGAACAGCGCTTCTTCATAGACTTTCTGTTCGGTGATGTCGGTTTCAACACCGATAATGCGGCGCAGTCGCCCGTTCTCGTCATGTAAGGCTTTGAGGCGGGACTTCATCCAGCGCCATTCGCCGTCGTAGCGGCGCATGCGATGCAAGCTTTCATAAACTTCACACTCGCCGCGCAGATGCCCACGCAAACCGATTTGCACACGGGCAATGTCATCTTCATGAATCAAACGACGCCACTCCGGCGGATCTTCTTCGATCACATCATCGGTATAGCCCATGATGTACTTCCACTGCGGGGAGTACTCAATGGCGTTGTTGATGGCGTCGTAGTCCCACAGACCGTCATTGGCGGTTAGTGTCACCAACGTGCGGCGCTCGGCGGCATCTTCAATCTCGCGATTGCTCCAGAGGCGCTCGAGACCTGACGCAAAACTGGTGCCCAGCAGCTTCATCAGCAGCTGGTGATCGACATCCATAGATTCCTGCGACTGGCCATAGCACAGTCCGAGGAAACCGGATTTACGACCACGTGCAGAAAAGCCGATAAGAAGAATGGAGGCAATATTCAGTTCGGCCAGACGGGCGGCGTCGGTTTCCGCACCCGCAGGCGGCTTCAGCGTGTCACGAATCTCAACAAGATTCAGATGCTGCATGTTCTGTTCAAGCCAGGGCCACTGCGCCAACGTTTCTCCTTGCATCTGCTTCGGATTAGCAGCAGAGAACTCGGACTGCGCCACATGCACGCATTCAAAAACATCGCTTTCAGGATCGAGCAACGCCAGCATGGCAGCACCGGCGCCTGTGCCTTCGACGATACCGCGCAAACCCTGCCCGATGGTTTCGTTAGCAGTATCAAAACAGAGGTTCTGAAAATCGACGGCGATTTTGGTGTACACGACATCGATACCCCCGCTCGTACGGGAGCCGTTCAGGGCTCTTTGCAGCCCTGTTAATGTCGAACTGTGATCCACCACATCTATGCTCCGGGTGCCTGCATCCCTGCGATCACCTCTTGTCACTCAGCCCCGTTTTACAAGAATTTCGAGTGACCAAGAACCTAAGCGCACAGTAGTCCGCATTGTTGACAGTTTCAGGGGGTTTTACAAGCTAAACCGCTGATTTACACGGCCATTATCTTGCTATCCGGCTCTTATGAGTCGTTGCGGCAGGATTTTGAGCAGATGGAACAGATTGTTGGCGGTCCAGTAGAGCACCATGCCCGCCGGGAAGGTATAGAACAGCAGGAAGAACGCGCCAGCCATCAGGAACAGTTTGATGCGCTGCTGACGCATCAGGTCGGGCGTAAGATCCGCCTCTTCCTGCACGATAGCCGACACTATCGTCAGCAAGGTCATCAGAAATGGCAGCAGATTCAAATAGCCGCCGAAAAACGGCAACGCAAACGGCAGCATTGCGACATGATCGGGCTTTGCGAGATCTGCAATCCAAAGGAACGACTGACCACTGAGCACAAAGTTCTCGGCCAGCATATCGAATGCTGCGATGAACACCGGAATCTGGATCAGAAAGCCGAACAGACTGCGCAAGGTATAGAACGGCGTGACGTTGTGCTCTTTGTATACCTCGAGCACCTTGTTGTGCGCTTCTTCACCCTTGTAGTTGCGTTTGATCTCATCCAGCTTCGGCTTCATCGCGCTGGTAATCGCGTTGACCTGCGCCTGCCATTTGTCGGCAATGTACGTCAGCGGGTACATCAGTATCTTTACCGACAACGACAGCAGAATGATGGCAAAGCCGTAGTTACCCACCAGCCCGTAAAGCCATTCCAGCAGATACAACAGACCAAAACTAAGCGCCCGCAACCAGTCCCAGATGGCAGCAAACAGCACACCGGATAACTCAGGCGATGCCGCTTTTAAAGCCCCCAGCTCCGTCGGGCCCGCATAGAGCTGAATACCATCGGCGGGTACCTGAAAGCGGATCTGCGGGCGGTTCGGCAACGCGCTCTGCACAGCGAGGTTAATCGCCTCCGGAGACCGGGCATACCAGAGCCAGTAGCGGTTACGGATACCGAACCAGGCTTCAGCCGGCACCTCTGCTTCGATAACTTCCTCAGGCTCCGGCTCCAGATAAAGCTGATCACCATCAAAGAACTGTGCAGCACGCACCTTGCTGTAGATTGCGCCGAAGCCCGGCAACTGTGCCGGCACCAGCACATCACCGCCTTCCAGATTCAGATAAACCGGCACTGGTGCGACAATCGAAATACTGACCAGATGGTTATCATGCAGGCTGCGGTAAACAACGACGATGTCGTGGCCCTGCACACGACGCTCGGATGAAGCGATGATTTCGGTGGAATCTGCATACCCCTGACGGGCAAACGTAAATACGCCGGACTTCAGAATCGCATCGACTTCGGGGTTATCGGGTGCGGAGAAACTCATGCCGCCGTCGTTCAGCGTAAACCAGTGCGTGCGACGGGTATTTGTTGCACAAATGTCTTCACAGCTTTCCCAGCGGACCGGTGCCGCGCCCTGCTGCGGAAAATCGATACGCTGCTTGCCGAGGTCAAATGCAGCTGCCTGCAAATAGCCGGGAACCAGCCCCTGCATCATAACCGCAGTCAGCAATGCCAACCGCCATAGCTTTCTCACACCCGACGTATTCATACAGCGAATCTTATCTGTAGAAGCGACGCATTTCCTGCATCACGTCCTGCGCCACATCGCCGTCAACGCTCAGGCCTTTGCGCGGCTTATAGTCTTCACCCAGCACTTCCATCAGACCGCCGGGATAAGTGACAACGGTTTTATCAGGTTCGACAATCGCGTGAGCGTTGTAACTCCCGGCAATAATCCAGTCCCAGTCGTTGCGATCGAACAGATTGCCCCCGCTGGCATAGTCAGCGACCGGATTTTCACAACGAAACACTTCCTGCAGCAGTGTGCCGGGCAGATCCTGATGAGCGCTGCGGTGAGTAAACACCTCAGGATTACGACCGGGCCAACGCATCAGCAATGTCGAAACCAATTGATAGCGGCTGAAATTACTCGCGTGTCCGATATAGCCAAGGCCGAGTTCATCAAACTCGTAGCCGTGATCACTGGCGAGAATCACAATGGTGTTCTCGGCGAGACCGTCTTTGTCGAGGCTCTCCAGAACTCTGGCGATTTCATTGTCGATAAAACTCAAACCACGCTTATAGCCGGCTCGTTTTCTCTCCGCCTCATTCAACGAAGACTCATCCTTACCGTCGGGCGCCGGCCAGTCGCTGCCCGGGTCGTAATACAGGAAACCGAAAAACGGAGAACTGCTGCGGCCCTTGTTCACGAAGTTAAGGTTCACGAAGTTCAGCCAGTCGGCAGTAACAGCCTGATTCAGTTCCGTATCATTATCGCCTTCAGTGCCGCTCTTCTGCCCCGGCACGCCGGCAAAAACGGTACGGTCAATTTGCGACGGACTGCCAAAGCCAACGGAACTCGACAGCATGGTTTGATAACCATTGCCAAGAATTACGTCCATCAGCACCGGCGGTTGCTGGGATGCATAAAAGGCCTGCCAGTAGGTGCTCGGTAATCCGTAGAACATCGAGAAGTAACCCATGCGCGATGAATTACCACCCGAGTAGTGGTTCTGAAAGTCCTGAGAATCTGCCGCAAAACTCTTCATCGCCGGTGTCAGAGACTCGCTGAGGTAATCCCGGCGCATCGCATCGACCACAATCATCAGGATGTTCGGCAATGCCTGACCCTCAGGACAGATCATCGGGTTCAACGGATAATTAAGCTGACCCGATTCCGGGATCCGCGCCTGATTCAGTTCCCGCAGACGTTCCATTTCCGCTTCATCCATCAGGCCCAAGCTGACCAGGCGCCGCTTCGCTTTCATGGGATAGTACAGCGGCAGTACGCGGGTAAACTGCGTTACCGGCACGTAGGAAGTAGCATCTGCCCAGATGTGAATCGACTGACTGGTAAGCCAGCTGAACACCAGCAGCATCGCTATCCAGACACCGGGCCGGCCGCTTTTATCGGCAATGACTTTTCGCCAGACAATGCCGGCCAACATGAACTCAAAACCGAGCACCGACAAAAACGTGACCGCTGCCAGCACCCAGGTAGACGTTTCAAAGATGGCGACTGTCAGGGCGCTCATGTGATAGCGGTACTGCTCGAAAATCTGCGTATCCAGCACCATCAGTGTCAGGCCGAGCGCGCCATAAAGAATACCGAGCGCGGAAATCAGGCGACGTTTCGGGAATACCAGCACCAAAGGCAACGCCAGCAGGAACAAAGGCAGCGTGCCCAGCAATGCGAACTGACTGAGTGTTGTCAGCGCGATATAAAGATTAGCAAGCAGGTCGTCCGACCAGGTGTAGGCGAACAGGTAACGCGTACCGACCAATGCAAACAGGCCGCCGTTCAACAGACCGAACCAGCCAACCCAGCGCAGCAATGTGCCCCGGCTCAGGCCATCGGGCAACGGTGCCGGTCCCTGCTGTCCGGTCCCCTCTCTCCCGGTGGAAGCTTCGCTCATAGTTAACCCGCACCTTCAGCCGCATTAGCGGCTTTGTTCTTCTGCTCTTGTGCTTTTACAACCATCTGCTGAATCGCTTTGGCTGCCGCCTCACTACTGTGACCAACATTGAAAATCCATTCGTCACGGATCTTCGCAATGTTGTCGCGGAATGCGCCCGGGTCCTGCAGCAGTTCCCGTATCGCATCGCCAATGTTATCCAGCTGCGACGGATCAAGAATGCTGCCGATTTTATCGCGGATATACATCTCGAACGGGTCCATGCCGTACTCCGGCCAGACCTCGTTGCGGCTTTTTACCGGCACGTCGATATAGAGCACCGGTTTCTCCAACCCCAGCGCATAGTCCATACCGGCGCCGGACCAGTCGGTGATCATTACGTGAGAGTCAAACAGCGAGTCGTTCTCGCCCATCTGCTCCATCAGAGTGAATTGCGGATGGTCGCCGTAGCGGTCGGTAATGGCATCGATCACTTCCGGCGTAATCCAGCGGGTCTGAAAATGCGGGCGCAGCGTGACTTTGAAGCCCGCATCGAGCAAGGCGCCGGTAATCTCTACGCCGCATACCTCAAGAATGCACTCGTCGCCCCAGGACGGCGCCAGCAATACATGCACGCCGTCTGCCGCAGGCGGCGGTTCACGGCGCTGCGCCATCAGTTCTTCAACGCGATGGTAGCCATGCTTATAAAGATCTTTCGGCGGCAGTCCGGCCATCTCTTCACGCTTGCGCGCTTCTTTGATGTGGTGCGGACCGGCACAGAGAATGCCATCGTAATGGTCGTAGGTATGTTCGTGATCAGCCATGTGCATGCTGATCAGCGAGTGAAACATGAAGGTGTAGTAGACCGGATGAATCGAGCGCTTCAGTTGCAGATTGTGCAGATCGACCATGGTCATGACCATGACATCTGCATCCAGCCACTGAAAGAATGCTGTACGGATCGCTCCGTTACCGATATTGAAGGCGCGGATATTCGGGTTTTTTAACGACAGCACCGGATCATCTGCAGTCGAAGTAACGTACAGCACCTGCTCGTTCAGCTGGTCTGTCAGATACTCGACAACCGGACGGAAGTGATGCCAGTCCTGACCGCTTTCGGCATAGATGACAATACGCCGCTCTTCGCGCGGTATCTTTTTAAAGGCTCTGGATGCCTGCCAGTGTTTAAGGCCCTGCAACATTGCGCAGCTTCTTCCCGGTGGTCTGTAGTTTGTCCGTTGTTATTTGTGCCGGATATGACAGGCACAAAAAAATCCGCCTGCGGTTACCCGTCAGGCAGATTTTATACAAACGTGGGCTAAATAGCCGCTGCCGGCTTACTTCTCGGCTTCGTCAGCTGCTTCTTGCTGTGCTTCCTGCGGCTTGACTTCCGGTTCAGCCTTGCTGCCACCAAAGAAATTCTTAATGCGGTACCAGTAGGTTTTCAGAGCCAGGCCCAATGAAGCAAAAATACCGAGGATCGCCGACAGGATCATGCTGCCGGTACTCGGATCAAGATACGCAAACGCCGGCTGCGTAAAGCCCAGTGCGGCAATTGTCAGCACCACGGCTACATCCGGCTTGGAAATTTTTGAAGTCGTCTTACGGGTGTTCATCGCTACCACCTCCTGTTGTGCCCCGGGAATACCTTCCCGATGTCGTCCTTTGCCGCGGCATTTTACCGGACAGCCCCTGCATGTGGAGGGTTTATCGGGGATTTCCTGAGTCTTTTCCGGTCAATCCAGCTCTTTAGCCGTTATTGGCTGTGATTAGCGGTGATTATTGGTTCGCGGCAGCACAAATGGCCGGATACACCATTTCCCGTACCCGCTCCAGATGAGAAGCATCGTCTATCTCGCCCCACAGCAAGTCTGCAACGACCGGACAGGGCACATGCATCTGACGCCCGGCATGCACCAACGCATCTTCTTCATAAGACACATGCAGATTGTCTGCATGAAACTCCATCTCGGCGTACTCACGCATATAGCGGAACAACTCGGGCGAGATGCGGCTGATACCAACCAACTCACCTGAAGGATCGGCACCCAGAGCATCTGCGTCTTTCGACATGTTGTAGAGATGGCCGACAGGACCGTCGCCTTCGGTCTCGACATACACCTCGTCGCCTGCATTGGTAGGACCGGACAACAGCACCGCATCAACGCTACCTTCCTGCAACACAGTCAGTGCGCGCTGCTCGTAAACCAGGTCGGATTCCAGCAGCAAAAACCCTTCATCTATCCGGTCGCGGGCACACCACAGCGAATACATGCTGCCCGAGTCGGCAAACTTGTCGTTGTGCACCGTGCTGATATCAGAGTTAGCGGCCGCCAGCTCCTCATAAAAATCCGAGTAGTAGCCAGTCACAATAATGATGCGCCCGATACCCGCCTGACGCAGTCGCGCAATGGATTCTTCAATAATCGGCTGCTCACCCAGCGCGAGAAACCCTTTTGGCATCCCCGAGTGAGATGAGCGCAGACGCGTGCCCATGCCCGCGGCAAGGATGACGGCAAGATTTACTCCGGCCATTAGCTCAGCGCCTCCTGCAGAAGTTCGCACAGGCGGTCGATATCTCCGTCGATGTCGCCCATGTGGGCAATACGGAACACGCGCGGCGCCAGATCACCCTGCCCGGCATAAATCACAAAACCCTCTGCCTTGAGCTTGTCATGTAAAGCGTCGTAACTCACACCTTCAGGCAACAACCAGGTCCAAAGTACCGATGAGTATTCTTCTTTCGGCAGCAATGTCTTAATACCCAAAGCTTCAAGCGTTGCCGCAATCTTTGCGGCACGGGCACGGTAGCTGTCGCCACGCTGTTGCCAGCCACCCTGGTCGGCCAGTTCATGCAGCGCTTCATCCAAAGCGAACGCCGGCTGCACCGACTGCGTGAACGGTGAAAAACCGGAGCTGTATTGCGCCTTGTGGTAGCTGTGCAAATCGAGATAGACACTGCACGCCTGTGACGGTTGCTGCCACAGTTCTTTGCGCGCCAGCACAAAGGACAACGCCGGCACGGCATGCAAACACTTGTTAGCGGTTGCCGCCACAGCGCCTACATTCCAGCCGTCGTAGTCAATCGCTTCGGCACCGAAACTACTCACACAATCCAGCAGCAAATTCAGACCGCGCTCTTTGCACAGAGCGCCAAGCGGGTTCAGATCGTTGAGACGGCCTGTGGTCGTTTCATGATGAACCGAGATTACGGTCGTGATGTCCGCATGCTTATCGAGCAAGGCCTTTACCTGCTCAATATCAATGGCATCCAGCCACTCGCCCCCGGTGCAAATATGCGGTTTACCCTGCATTTCGAGCATCGATGCAACGCGTTCACCGTACACGCCATTGGACACCACCAGCGTGGTCGAATCTTTGGGCGCAAAACTCTGCACCATGCCTTCCACAGCTGAAGTACCCGACCCGGTGAGTGTGGCGGTCTCAAAGTCTGCTTTGGTTTCGTCATAGACTTCGGTCAGGCGTTTATTAATCGACTGCATCAAGGCAGCGAACTCAGGCTCACGGTGACACCAGTCGCCGCGGGTCAGTGCTTTACGCACCCGGTCTGTCAGGGTTACCGGTCCGGGGTTAAGAAGTACTTCTCTGGTCACAGAAATTTCTACCTTTAGTGTTCCGGCAATTTATAAAAGAGCATCAGGCTTCGGTTCGTAACCCGAAATAAAGCCCTGCAAACGGCGCGCGACCTGCTGGGGTGTCACATCAGGACGTGGCAAACCTTCCGGCACACCCGGCAAAGTCGGCACATGAACAAAAGAAAGGCCGTCAGATTGTGCGCTGATAGCATCTTTCAATTCTTCCGGACTGCCTACACTGGTGACCGACGGATAACCGCAGCTGCGGGCGATACCGCAAAAGTCCACTGAACGGGACACCGTCGACTGGCCGCCGGTCGATTCATGCAAACCGTTGTCCAGCAAAATGTGGGTTAAGTTGGCCGGGCGTTCGTAGCCGACCGTTGCCATACCGCCTAAGCGCATCAAAGCCGCACCATCGCCGTCGATAACAAACACCCGGCGTTCCGGCTGTGCTATCGCGAGCCCCAGTCCGAGGGTAGACGCACAGCCCATAGAGCCGACCATATAGAGCTGATTATCACGGTCATCAACTGCAAACAGTTCACGACCGGTATATCCGGTAGTCGCGATAACAAGGTCGCCCTCCCCCGCCGCATCCTGAATAGCGGCCAGTATGTCGCGTCGACTTGCCTGTGCGTTAGCCGGCTCGACCACCGGACCTTGAATCGGACGCTCTTCCGCCGTGCTTTTGAGCTTCACAGAGTTCACGCTGCCTTTGCGCATGACCAGCGCGTATGGTCGATTGGTCTCGCTCATGTAAGTCAGCGCACGGTCGAGCGCGGGTTGAATCTGGTCTTCCTCGGCAGGAAAAAACTCCCAGGCAATGCGCATCAGCTCCAATAATTCCGTGGTGATCTGCCCCATCAATTCATGTTGAGGTTCATCGGGCGCGCCACCCGGCTCGCCGCGGAGTGTCGGTATCAGAAGCACCGGCAACTGGAAGGTGTATGTCAGTGAAGTCAGCGGGCTGACCGCATTACCGAGGCCTGAATTCTGAAACATGACAACAGCCTGCTGACCACCCAGCTGCGCGCCGGCACCGATGGCAACCGCCTCACCTTCGTTGGCAGCACCAACGTAACGGAGGTCTTCGGAGTCGATAACGTAATTGATAAACGGCTTCAGGTAGGAGCAAGGCACGCCGGTGTACAGATTGAAACCCATATCGCGGGCGGCTTCGATAAAGCTTTTCGCTTCAATCATCGAACGCTCCTTTATAAAGCTTTCTTATTGGTTTTAAAGCGTCAGGCAGAGACAAAACTCTGGAGAGATTTAAGAGAAACTGCCCGCCGCCACTAAATCATCCAGCGTGTCGATATCGAGCCAGTGACCGGTCGTATAAACAACACGAATCGATTCGCCGTCGGCTGCCAGTGCAGCCAGCAACTGGTGCAACTTGGCCTTCCGATTGGCAGGATCGGCAGCCATCGCCGCCACTTTCTCTGCAAATCGTGGCGCAGCCTCTGCGGACACACGCAACAGACCGGTCCACTCACCATTAATCTCGCTATCGGCAAGTTCCTCGCCCGCAGCAGTCAAAAGAATGCGCTGATTGAACACCTGACGTGAATACGGCTCGGAACAACTGACGTAGTCAGCTGCCCGGTCGCGGTTCACAGACTCTTCCCAGTTGGTATCAACAGCTATCACAAAGTCTTCTTCGGCTTCGGCGAGCTGCTCGAGAATGTAACGCTTGAACAACACATCACCGAACGAAACAAACAGATCGCCTTCCGCCGGCGAGCTGTCTGCCTGCAAAGCTTTGTCGAGGGAAACCAATTCACCGGTTTCGGCATAATCATCGTTGTTCACATAGTCAATCGACGGCAGATTCACTTTGTCGGCCAGATACCCGCGCACGACGGTGATGTTCTTCATGCCTGCCGAGTTATAGGTGGACACGATATGCCCCAACAGCGGCTGACCCTGAATATCCACCATTGCTTTCGGCTTGTTCTCGGTGAGCTTACCCAACGCCGAGCCGCGACTGGCAGCCAGCACAATAGCTTTGGCACTGTCACCCGTCTTCGGCAGGTAACGTTCTTCCGCCTCCTGCAACTCGCTGGCTCCCTGCAACCGGAAGATCTCCTTAACCGGCACAATCTTGTCTTCAATAGGGAGCAGCGACTGCTCACGCATCAGCGTTTCCGCAGTTTCCTGGTAAGACACAATTGCTGCACGGAGCATGTGATTGGCCCAGATTGCCAGCGAGAAGCCGGCTTCACGGAACACATCTGTCGGGGTTGAATAGTATTTCGTCGGGACGATGACAACGGGCGAGCGGTCTGCCCACTCTTTCTTGAACGCCAGCACTTCGCTCGGGTCGCGCAGCGCGCTGTGAATCAGAATGCCGTCGGAGCCTGCCTCGTGATAAGCCTCAGCACGCTTCAATGCTTCGCTCAAACCCCAGCCCGCAATAAAAGCTTCCACGCGGGTAATGATGCAAAAGTCATCATCCGACTGCGCGTCTTTGCCCGCTTTAATACGGCTGCAGAACTCGTCGATGTCGGCCAGCTCCTGCTTGTTGCCGTCGATAAAACTGTTGGTCTTGGGGAACAGCTTGTCTTCAATACAAACAGCAGCGATGTTCCGCTGCTCCAGCTTATTCACCAGACGACGCACATTGTTGAAGTTGCCATAGCCGGTATCGCCGTCAAGCAGTATGGGCAAGGTGGTGGCATCTGCCATGAACTCGAGCATCTCGAGCACCTGGGTCCAGCTGGCTTCGTTGCTGTCGCGAACCCCGTATTGTGCAGACATGCACAGACCACCGGCCCACAGCGCTTTGAAACCGGCCTCTTCACCGATTTTCGCCGTAATGCCGTTATGGGCCTCGAGCAAAAACTCGAGGTCGGGAGAATTGAGCAGTTCTTTAAATTGCGTCGTGCGCTTCTGATGTTTCATGGGCGCAGTTTACCGGAGTAGCTGCTCACATACACGCAGAACAGAGCGCAACGCTACACGCGATAGCGATATTCCTTGCCGTCTTCACGTTCAATATCGGGCGGATAGCTCTTGCGCTTGTCGATGTAGTACTGCGCGAAGTGATCGCCCTGTGAGGCCGCGTTATAGGTGTAGTAAAGCACGCGGCGCGACTGGTCAGTATTGTTCGGACCCGAACGATGCGGAGCATAGGAATCGAAGAACACGGCGTCACCGGGCTCAGCCTCGACCTTGACGTACTCCATTTCCACCGCATTGTCGTCCAGCGGTACCCACTCATCACCCAGCAGCCCTTTGTTGTGGAAGCCGCCGACCATTTCGAGACAGCCGTTTTCAACGGTGGTCTTGTCGACAGTAATCAGACAGGTAATGTGCAGATCCGCATAGGTGGCCCAGCCCGCCTGCACATCCTGGTGCGATTCAAAACCGCCGCCGCCGGCTTTCTTGAAGTTGATTTTGTCTTTGAACAAAACTGCAGGCTCACCGAACAGTTGTCCGCAGGCACCCTGCATTTTCTCACCGACAGCCAGTTGCATGAAGTTCTCGTGATACGGCAGGACGTTCTCGATGCGATTGAGCAACCGTTCATCACCGGTCTCTTCGAAGTACATCATCCACTTGCCCGCAGTTTCGGGCCAGTTTTCAACTTCAGTGACCCACTCGGTAATCGGACCCATTTCCTCAGGTGTGAACAAACCCGGAACAACGAGGTAACCCTCGTCGCGAAATTGTTTTACCTGCTCTTCGGTGAGAGGTCCTTTTACAGCATTGTCATTCATTGCTCATTCCTGCGACCGGCAATACACCGGCTAGTCTTTGTGATAATTGTCGTGATCGGTGGCGCTCTTGATGTCGTCAGAGTACTTCTGACCATCTGCCACCATGTCACTTAAGCCAACCAGTTCCATGATCTGGCTGAAATCGAACATATTGTCGAGCATATTCAGCGTCGTGCCATCCGTATTTAGCACATTGAGATAATCCGTCGCAGCCTTGGCAATGACGCGGACCATAGCGCCCGGATAAATAATCAGGCTGAAGCCCAGATCACCGAGCTGCCCGGCCGGCATCAATGGCGTACGGCCACCTTCCACC